>Ga0070727_10000914_pt1 | contig 32969 bp, 21 predicted proteins | sample tdAd472_FD_66722 | JGI IMG/M metagenome (GOLD analysis project Ga0070727, IMG submission 66722) | Marine sediment microbial communities from the Atlantic coast under amendment with organic carbon and nitrate - tdAd47.2 | ecosystem: Environmental > Aquatic > Marine > Coastal > Sediment | place... | reverse complement strand
GAATGCTAACCGCAAGTCTCGGTCGATGTCTCGCCATCTGACCCTTCAGGCGGACATCAGCAGACAAACTCGAAGACACGGAGAAGTAGACACAGGGAACCGGGAACTGCGGGGTGAAGCGCGGACGAGTGCCTCAAGCGGTCATCCTGAAAGGCCCGGACAAAGGAGCGTCCGGCGACATCCTGTGGGGGGAGGCGTCAGCAGAGCTGACTCGCCGAGTTCGATGGGAACGCCAATCTGTGCAGCTTCGAACGCACCGACCGACGGCAGTTTCTCGGTGGGATGGAAAGCGAGCCACTCTACCCGTGCGGAATCAGCGATTCAAGCAAGCTTCCCCCGTGAAACATCCCGGATTTCCCGCAGAAAACGACGCATCAACAACTGGGAAGTCTGTGACGACTGTATCGTCCGAAGCCGCCACCCTGTCGCATCAGACGCGATTGATTTACGGTGGCACTTTTGCCTCGATCAACAGATCAACGGCGTCTGATCTCAGCCGCGGCTCTGTCGCGAACGTCGCCCAGACTTTCGGCCCGCTGTGGCCTTGAATTTGTGCAGGCCGAAACTCTCCGCGAGTTTCGCTACGAATCGCAGGTCGCCGCTCGAGACATCTCTGGCGGCATTCCCTCATGCTTGAAAACAAATCCGCCATGTCGAATCAACCCCGTCGCATCAACCGCCGTCGATTCCTGACGGCATCCGCAACTGCCGCCGTCGCGCCGGTGATCGTCCCTGCCTCCGCACTTGGCCTCGAAGGCTCGACGCCGCCCAGTGAGCGGATCAACGTCGGCGTCGTCGGGCTCGGCTCGCGAGCGTTCAACCTGCTCGACGAATTCCTCAACCACGCGGATGCCCGCGTCACTGCGATCTGCGACGTCGACGAGTTCCACTATCGCGACCGTCCCTGGGGCAGCAAGGGCCCGGTCTACGGTCGGACACCCGGTCGGCAGCGCGTCGAGAAGAAATACGGAACCGCCACGAAGTCCGGTCGACCGAGCACCGGCCTTACCGTCGTCGACGACTTTCGCGAAGTCTGCGGTCGTGACGACATCGACGTCGTGGTCGTCGCGACGCCCGACCACTGGCACGCGCTGTGTACGCTGACGGCCCTCCGCGCCGGCAAAGACGTCTACTGCGAGAAACCGGTCACGCACTTCTTCCGCGAAGGGCAACTCGTTTACCGCGAGGTCGCAAAGCAGGACGCGATCTTTCAGACCGGCTCGCAGCAGAGGTCGGACTTCGAGTTCCGTCAGGCCGTCGAACTGGTCATCAACGGTCACATCGGAGCGATCCAGCGTGTCGAAGTGGGCCTGCCACCCGGCTACGACAAAGCTCAGGGCGACACGAAGGTGACCGCTCCGCCCGAATCGCTCGATTACGACTTCTGGTGCGGCCCAGCTCCCAAGCTGCCGTACATGCGGGCCCGGCACCATCGCTGGTGGCGCGGGCATCGAGCGTTCGGCGGCGGAGTCCTGATGGACTGGATCGGCCACCACAACGACATCGCTCACTGGGCACTTGGTGCCGACAAGTCCGGCCCCACCAAAGTCGAAGCTGTCGGCTGGACGTTCCCCGACACTGGCGTCTACGACACGCCGCACCATTACGAGATCCGCTGCGAGTACCCCGGCGGCATCACGACCTCAATCGGCGACGTGAACACGCTGGGCACAAAGTTCATCGGCGAGTCCGGCTGGATCCACGTGACCCGAGGCCGCCTGACCGCATCCGACAAACGCCTCGCCGCCAGGGACTTCAAACCGGGCCCAAAGAAGGTCTACCGCTCACCAGGCCACACCAGAAACTTCCTCGACAGCATCCGCAGCCGGCGAGAGTGCATCTGCCCCGCCGAAACCGCCCACCGCTCCATCACCCCCGGCCACCTCGCCTACGTCTCGCAGCAGTTAGGCCGCCCCCTGACCTGGAACGCCGAAGCCGAACGAGTCACCAGCGACGCAGAAGCCAACAAACTGCTCAACGCCATGCCGTACAGAACGCCGTGGTCGATCTGAAAGAAGCCGGCACTGCAGTGAGGAGCAAAGCTCCTCTTACGATTCCGATCGCGACCAGTCTTCGGTCGACAGTCCCTCCACTGGCTCGAAGTCGGTGACGTTTCGAGTCACAAGTGTGTCAGCGTGTTCGAGCACTATTGCCGCAATCTTGAGGTCGTTGCGGCCTGTTCTACGGTGCAGCGAAGACAATCTGTGAAACCGGGCAATGGCCGCCTCATCGAATGGCAGGATTGCGAGCAAGCCAAAGACCTCAACCGAATCCTGCAGCGCCCGATAAGCCTGCGCGAGCCGGGCGTCAACTTTTTATTTGCGCAACTGTGTGTGCCAACCGCTCAACACTTCTTCGACCGTAATGATCGTCACTGCCAGCCGGTCGTCTTCCGTGGACGCGATTCGCGAGCACACTGCGGGATGACCGCTCAGCCAGAGTGTGAATGTGTCGGTATCCAGGACGAACCGGCTCACGACTCGTTCTCAGCACTGCGTCGATGTGCGGCAACATTTTCAACGAACTCATCCAGATCAGGATGGTCCTTCCAGATGCCTGCGAATTGCGACAGACGATGGCGATCCCGGTGAGTACTGTCGGGCTTCTCGACCGAGGCTTGTCGAGGGGCATCTGGTTTCGTTTGCGGCTGATCTTCCGGCACGATCCACCTCCGTTGGGTCAGGACGGCGAATCGTACTGAAGCCGTCAACCAGCTTGAACGTCACTTCCTTGCGGTCGTGAAATCGGCAACGAACAATGCCTGCCTTCCCACTCAACTCACTGCAGACAGTCCGCTGACGAGAGGTCCTCATGGCAACGCTGCGATTTGCGCTTTCCTGTTTGTTTCTGGTAACCGGCACTGCTGCAACGTTCGCGGCGGACTGGACGCCACTGTTCGATGGCAAGTCGCTGGAGGGCTGGGTGCAGCGGGGTGGGAAGGCGAAGTACTCGGTTGAGGACGGGTGCATTGTCGGGACGACGGTGCCGAATACTCCGAACAGTTTTCTGTGTACCGCGAAGAACTACTCGGACTTCGTGCTCGAAGTTGAGTTCAAAGTGCATCCCGAATTGAACTCGGGGATTCAGATTCGCAGCAACAGTCTGCCTGAATACAAGAACGGGCGGGTGCACGGTTATCAGTGCGAGATCGATCCGGGGGACCGTGCCTGGACCGGGGGGATTTATGACGAGGGCCGGCGCGGGTGGCTGGACTCGCACGTTGACAACACGAAGGCTCGCTACGCGTTCAAACCGGCGCAATGGAACAAGTTCCGCATTCAGTGCGTCGGCGATTCGATTCGGACATGGCTCAACGGAGTTCCGGCAGCAAACCTGAAAGACAGCGAGACGGCTTCCGGGTTCATCGCACTGCAGGTCCACGGTGTCGGTGGCCGGCAGGATCCGATCGACGTTCGCTGGCGGAACATCCGCATCTTTGAGATCACTGACGGCAGGGTCTCTGACGAACCGGCTGCTCCGGTGGCCGACAAGGGAACCGGCCCGCTGGTCGCTGACGGTGCCGAGATTCGCAAGATCGCGGGCGGCTTCAAGTTCACTGAAGGGCCGGCGGTCGGACCGGACGGACGCATCTACTTCTCCGATATCCCCAACGAGCGGATTCACGCTTACGACCCGGCGACCGACAAGCTCGAACTCTTCCGCGAAAACACGGGCCGGGCGAACGGGCTGATGTTCGCGCCGAGCGGTGCGATCTTCATGTGCGAAGGCGGGGCTCGTCGTTTCACTCGGCAGTTCGACGGCAAGCTGACCGTTGTCGCGGACAACTGGGATGGCAAGAAGCTCAACAGCCCCAACGACGTGACGCTCGACAACGAAGGCGGCGCCTACTTCAGCGACCCGCGCTACGGCGGTGGTGACGACCGCGAGATCGACGTCGAAGCCGTCTACTACGTGCCTCGCCGCGGGAAGATTCGGCAGGTCATCAGCGACCTGGACCGTCCCAACGGAGTCATCCTCTCGCACGACCGCAAGACGCTGTACGTCGTCGATAACGGCGACGGAAAGATCTACGCCTACGACGTCACCGGTCCCGGCAAGCTCGAAAACAAGCGACTCTTCGCGGAAGGCGTCAGCGGCGACGGAGCAACGATCGACGCTCGCGGCAACCTGTACGTCGCTGCCGGTGAAGGCCACGTCTGGATCTGGAATCCGAAGGGCGAGCTGCTGCAGAAGATCAAGTTCCCCGAAGGCCCGGCCAACTGCACGTTCGGTGGCCAGGACGGCAAGACGCTGTACGTCACCGCGCGGACCGGCTTCTACTCGCTGCAGATGAACGTCGCCGGTGCTCGCTGAAGTCACGGCTGTCCTGTCGCGTTTGACCCGTAGCCGAAGGCGACGGCGTGTTCCTCGAACCTGCTCGACAACGCCATCGCCTTCGGCTGCGGGTCAAACAGTCACGCCTTGATGTTGACAGTGATTTCCAGGTCGGTCCTGAGTGGGAACTCGGTCCCGGCGCCTGGTTCTGATGCGCCGTGTGATCGTCGGGTCGGAGGCTCAACCGGCAGTCCCGCAGTTACGCAGCCGCGGTCAGCTGGAGTTCGTCGGCATTCAGCGCGACGATCGCGATGCCCAGCTTGTCGGCGAGGTCCAGCACTTCCTGCTGGTCGAGCATGATGGTCATGCCGGCTTCGATCGCCAGGCAGCGGGCTCCGGCCTGATGCATTGTCTGGAGCGTTCTGACGCCGACTGCGGGAACGTCGAAACGCATGTCCTGTTCCGGCTTGGCGACTTTGACGACGGTCATGTTGCCGCGGCGGCACAACTGGCCGGCGCGTTCGATGCAGCGGTCGGTGCCTTCGATCGCTTCGACGGCGATGACGGCCAGATCGTTGACGACAATCGACTGGCCGATGTCCAGGCCGCCCATGGTTCGAGCGATGTCCCAGCCGAAACGGATATCGCGCCACTGAGAAGCGGTCGGTTTGCGGTTCGTCAGGAATCCGTGTTGCACGAGAAGCTCCGGGGCATACTGAAGGGCCGAGTCGAACGTGATGCGATCGCGCTCAAACTCACTGATGACCGCAAGCAGCAGCGTGTCGTCCTTGCGGTCCTTCTTGAAGACGTAGGAAAACAGCAGATGCCAGGCGCGCAGATCCGGCATGAACTGCCACCAGCCGCGCCGCTGAAACAGCACGACCTTTTCGATCTTTCCGGCCATGACCGCGTGCCGAACGTTGTTACGTTTGAAGGCGCGAATCGCCCGACCGACCTTGCTGATCGGGACCACCTCGTAGGACGAGCAGCAGTCGGCGAGTTCGTCGGGGGCCATGCCCTGCACACCAACCGCGTGAACCTGGTAGCCCTGCCGCTGAGCAGCTTCCGCGAACAGCACAGGGAACCGGCCCGCACCAGCCAGCAGGCCGATCGGCTCGTCGGTATCGGGAGTCGCGTCGAAGTCGAGTATCCGCATGGTCGTGTCCGGCTGTTGAGACGATCCTTCGTCGCCGGTGAGTTCTGCTTGAGTATTGTTTTCTGTTTTGAACTCAGCCCCGAATCCAATCGGGACCAGAGCCAGGCTGCGAGCCCGGCCAGGAAGTTCCGGAAGGCGGTGGTTGTGATCCCGGCAGTCTCGAAACTCGCGTAGAAAATCGGCTGCCTGAAAATGCCGAAAGTCTGAGCGACTTTCGCTACGTCTGAATACTTCCTTCTGGCATTGAGAAAGGACCTCTCATGATCCGCGTGTCAGGCGGCCTCGGCGGTTGAATCGGGTGTTTGTTCCGCGAGCTGTTCTGTCAGGCGAGCGACCTGCTTTTCCAGACTCTTCACCGCCGCACGCATTTCCGGCAGCTTGTTCTGAACCATCAGCACGCGGGACGCTTCGTCCATTCGGCGAGCCGGATAGCCGGCCCAGGTTTCACCGGCGGGCACGTCCTTATGGAAACCTGACCCGGCCGCCAGAGACGCTCCCGTTCCGATATTGATGTGATCGCCGATGCCGACCTGCCCGCCGGCGCGCACATAGTCGCCCGTCGTGCAGGACCCGGCAATTCCGACCTGCGACGCGAACGCGTTGTGTTTTCCGATCTGGCAGTTGTGGGCCACCATGACCAGGTTGTCGATCTTCGTGCCCTGTCCAACGACCGTTTCGTCGATGGCCGCGCGATCAACCGTCGCGTTGGCTCCGATTTCGACGTCATCGTCGATCCGCACCGTGCCGAGCTGCGGAACCTTTTCGAACTTCCCGTCCCGGAAACGATAACCAAAGCCGTCCGCTCCGATGACCGCTCCCGCGTGCAGAATGACGCGGTTGCCGATTTCAATGTCTGAGTACAGGACGACCCGCGGATGCAGCGTGACGCCATCACCGATCCGGCAGCCGGCTCCGATGACGACGCCAGGATGAATGTCGCAGTTCTCGCCAATGACGACGTCCTCACCGATCACTGCCGTCGGATAGACGTTCGTGCCGGCCCCGATCGTTGCTGACTCGGCGATGATCGCAGCGGGCGAGCAGCCGAATTCGGGCCGCGAACGTTGCGGACGCTCGTCGGCGAGCAGCGTCAGGAAGGCATCCTGAGCATCGTCGACGACGATCAGCGTCAACTGTTCGCGCTGAGCGTCAGAGAGTTCGCTCTCGCGCTTCGCGCTGATGAGCATCGCGGCGGCCGAACAGCCAGCCAGCTCGCGGAGTTTTGTATCTTCGCCCAGGAACGTGACATCGCCGCTGCCGGCATCGCTCAGCGGAGCAAGGCCCGTCACGACGGTCTGAGCATCGCCGACGACTCGGCCGTTCAATCGTTCGGCCAGTCCCCCCGCAGCCGCTTCCATGCGATCGTCCTTCCCGGTTGAAAGTCCTGTCTGTGCTTAGCGAATCCACCGGGCTTTGTTGTTGAGAATTCGAGTTGCCTCGCCCAGCCCGCAGATTTGCACGACCGTCAGACGCTGCCAGCTTCGGCAACGGCACGAAGTCTCCCGGCAACCGCCCTGCGGCCAGCCGCGAGTTTTACGTGATTCTGGAAAACACCGACAAGACAAGCTTCGGAGCCGCCTTGCATCACCCGCCCCTCGGGAAGCTCCTCGGTCTCAGCTGTGGTCCGCGGCGGTTGTCAGGAGTCGTCCACTGAGGTCGCGTCACACTCGCTCAACGCCGTCGCCGCTCAACGCCGTCGCCGCTCAACGCGGGCCGGCAGGAAGATGCTGCAGCAGGTACCGGATGATCGTCATCCTGACGTGTACCGTTGAGCCGCGGCCTTCGCGCAGGCCGTGGTCGCGGTTGGGATAGACCATGTAATCAAAAGGTTTGCCCAGCTCGACCAGCCGATCCACCAGGCCTTCAATAATCTGGATGTGCGTGTTGGTCTCGCCCGAGCCCGTGATCATCAGCAGGTCGCCCCGCAGCCCCTCGGCAAAATTGATCGGTGCCGACCGCTCGTAGCCATCCGCGTTGACCTCGCGCGTCCGCATATAGATTTCCTGGAACCAAGCGTTGTAAAGATGCGGTTGAGGCTTCGGTACAACGGCAATGCCAACGTGGTAAGTCTCCGGTTTGCGGAACATTGCGTTGAGCGTGTTCGACCCGCCGCCGCTCCAGCCCCAGATCGCCACTCGTGACAGATCAACGTACGAACGCATGCGGCCGAGTTCCTTGAGCCCGGCCGCCTGATCCTCCGTTGAAAGTGGTCCCAGGCTTCCGAAGATCGAACGCCGCCAGGCCGCTCCCTTTGGAGCGGGAGTTCCTCGGTTGTCGATCGAGACGACCACGTACCCGAGATTCGCGACCACGCGATGAAAGTCCGTCTGGCCGGCGCCCCATCGATCCAGAACGGTCTGCGCGTAAGGCTCGCCGTAAACATAGACGAGCACCGGGTACTTCCTCGTCTCGTCAAAGTCCTGCGGCTTGATCAGCAGCGCGTCCATCTCGACGCCGTCTCCGATGTCGAGCTGCAGAAACTCCGTCGGGTGCGACAAGAATGGCTGCAGGCGCTGGCGAATCTCGCTGTTGTCTTCGAGGACGCGCACCGTGCGATGCTCGGGCAGTTCGACAAGATCGACCACCGGCGGCGAATCAAGTGTCGAATAGCTGTGGAACGCCCACCGGGCATCCGGCGAGAACTCATACTCGTGCGTGCCCGGCTGACCGTCCGGCGTGACGCGTTCGAGGGTGCCCGCCCCGTCCAGCGGCACACGATAGAGGTACTGGCGAGTGCCCTCGTCCGGCGACGCATAGAAGTAGTACCAGCCGCGTTCCTCATCCACGACAGCGCGGTCGATTACGTCGTAGTTGCCAGGCGTCAGCAATTGCTCGTGCCCGCCGTCGCGCGAATATCGGTACGCGTGCCGCCAGCCGTCCTTCTCCGTGAGAACGATGAAGGCCTGTCCGTCGCGGATCCATGTGAGCCCGGAATTCTTGCCCTGGCTTCCGACGGCCCAGGCGTCGTTCGTCTCGTGATAGATGCGGCGAGTGTTCCCCGTTTCGAGATCCGCCAGCAGAAACTCGCGCGTGTCGCGGAACCGGCTGAGCTTCTCGACAAGCAATTCCTGCGAACTCGCTGCCCAGTCGACCTGGCCGAGATAGAAACCTTCGTCAGGCTGCTTGATGTCCAGCCACTGAGTTGTCCGCTTTTCGACGTTGATCACGCCCACGCGCAGCGACGCGATCTTTTCGCCGACGCGGGCAAACCGGTGATGCCGCACTTCCGGATACGAAGGGTCGGACGGCACCAGCACGGCACGCTGCCGAATCTCGGTTTCGTCAGATTCGATGAAGACGACATGCTTTCCGTCGGGGCTCCACGAAGGCTGCCGGTACCAGATGTCTCGATCGGTTGGGCGGTTGGTGATCTGCAGCCTGCGGCCCGTTGCCAGATTACGGACGAACAGGTTTCGGTTGTCGAACTCAATCTTCTGGCTGCCGTCGGGAGAAACGCGGCCATCCGAGTCCGGTTTCGTCACCTCGGACGATTCCAGTTGCGAGCGTTCGCCGGACGCCGCGTCATACCGCACGACGATCTCCCGACCGGTATCGGCGTCCTTCTCGCGGAGCGTGTATCCCGAGTTGTCGGGCAGCCACTCGCCAGCGAAGCGTTTGGGTCGGAACTCGCCCAGCTCATAAATCGCCTTCAGCCGTGGCACGGCCCACTTCATCCAGTCGGTGTCCACCGCCGACTGTGCACCGGCGGTGCTGGTCATCGAATGAACAACGAGTGCGACAGCCAGGCAGCAACCAACGAAGTGATGCGTTTTCATGTTCATGGAGGGGGATCATTCTGCGGCAGGGATTCAGGCGGTCGGGCATCAGCCTGGCACGTTAGCACGATCGTCGGAGAGACAGAATCAAGACCGTTTCCGCGACGCAGTGGTCGCCGCGAGGCTCGCTGAGGCTGGGCGTTAAAGCAGGTTACCTGGCACAGCCCATCGCCCCGTCGCGGCACAACGAGTGACCCGGTTTTCCTGAGGGATTCCGACGATGAACACTCAATTCTCCCGCCGATCTCTGTTGAGCGCCGCCACCTGCGGCCCTGGGTATGTCGCCTCCGCCAGCCTCGACAGCACGCAGCCCGATCAGCCGCGCCGGGTCTGCGCCTTCCGGCATCATCGTCTCAGGCCGCCCGGTCTGATCGTCGTGACGATGCGCCGCGCCCTGTGCGAACTGTCAAAGCCGTTGAACAAAAACTGAGGCTCCGCCATGCCGGTTGACAACCCTGTGCCCGCCGAGCCGGCCTTTGCCCAGCCAGCTTGACGGTTGCAGCGCACAGAGCGCAAAGCTTCGCGAACACCCGGCGCATTCGACGCTGCGCCATGTTGCCGTCCGTCAACAATTCTGCAGCCGCATCGCAACACTGCCAACGTGCGGCAGGACAAGCACTTATGGCGGCAGGACGCTTTCCCGGCGGCCGCGTTGCCGGCACGCAACGTTCGAAACGTTGCCTCTCTGGCACACCCGCTGCTTTTCCCGTTGACCGTTCGCAACAAATCACTCGGCCCTGACAGGGTCGCTACTCCAACGAAACATCGGCACGACGAAGCAACGGCTGATCGAGGGAAGGTGAGAGAGCCCTTGTTCAACCCCGGGGGCACCGGGAGTCGAAGCTTCGGAGTCCCTGGGCCGCCGCCATGTGCGGCGGCCCGCGAGTCCACCAGGCCGGAAGGCCTCAGACGCAGCGGAGCACTGGCGGAACGGCGCGGCTCAGGCCGGCGACGCCTCAGTGGGAACGCTCGAAACAAATCACTCCTGCAGGGTGAACCGTTCTGCCTCTCAAGCAGAACAGCTCTGTCTCTCAGGCAGAGCAACCTCAACGCCCCGGTGGCACCGGAGCGTTGATCCCGGAGACCGTGAGAGTCGCCCGTCGACAGGCGGCAATTGCGAAATCCACCAGAAGGTTCGACGGCTACGGACCTGCGAGACGTCTCGTCCCGCGAAGCTGAAAATCAGATTTCTCACACACGCGTAAGGATCTCACACAATGATGCGCAAGCTCTTCAATGACGAACATGGCTTTATCGTTTCTGCTGAACTGATGCTGATCATCACGCTCATGTTCTGCATGGCTGCTGTCGGCTGGGCCGCTGTCCGCGACGCACTGGTCAACGAACTCAACGACGTTTCGCACGCCATCGGTGCCGTCAGCCAGACTTATCACGTTGTCGGTTTCCGTAAGGACAAGAACTACGGCAAGCCTCACGCTGAATGCAGCGGGTTCGGTTTCAACGATGACCGCGACGACTGCGACTGCAAACCGATCGAGTACATCGACGTTTGCGGTAAGGACGACCCGAGCAACGGTACTCCGGAATAAGCACCTGGCTGATTCCTGAAAACTGCTGAGCATCGCAACCGCAACTGCGACCTGACTCGGCGAGATGACCTGATGAATCCGGAGTGGCAACTGCCACTCCGGATTTTTTTATTTTGACCGTAGCTACCGTCGTCAGACGGTGGGACTCTACAACTTTCCGATCACGAATTCGTGATCCATTGGCCTCGTGCTTCAGGCCCGAGTTTGACTGCGTGGGAAACCCCGAAGTAAACGTCGAGGCTCAGAGGAACTCAGGATTGATTTCGGCAAGGCGTTTCCAACCCGTACCTGCGCAGCTTTGAAACCAGGCTCTCGTTCAAGTTTCCGTTCTGCACTTCGAGGTCGTTTCTGGTGCCTGCAATGCCGGCCCAACGTTACCGACATCCCGCGATCCGGCAGCTTGCCGAACAGCAGTTGAGGTTCGCGCCGGTCAGCGTGCGACTCGAGCAGGTCAGCCGGGTTGAGCAATTGATCACAACGCTCTCGCCGAAGGTCTCTTATCCCTACCCGGCCCTGGTCGAGCAGATCACGACGTTCCGGCCGGAGATGTATCCGAACCTGAAGATCGTCGGCCGGGATCTGCTGCACGACCTGCGTTGTTTTGCCGAGGACCTTTCCGGCAGCGCGAACCAGACAGTCGACCAGGCTCCGGAACCGGTTCTTTCCGTCGAGGACGTCAGCCAGCGATTCAACGTCTCGACCAAAACCGTGACGCGCTGGCGGGACCGCGGACTGATCAGCCGGCAGTTTCGTTCCGGACGCCGGACACGGATTGGCTTTCTGAAATCGACGGTCGACCGCTTTGCCGAAACGCACCGCGATGAGGTCAAACGCGGCGGTCGGTTTTCACAACTCAGCGACGACGAACGCGGCTTCATCATCCGTCGCGCCCGCCGTCTGGCTCGTTATGGAGCGTCGCCGACCGAGGCCGCTCATCGGCTGGCACGCCGTACCGGTCGGGCCGTTGAGACGATTCGGTACACGCTGAAGAGCCATGACGAGAAGTACCCGGAGTCGGCAGTCTTTCCCGCGGCACGAACACCACTCAGCAGCGAACAGCGCCGCGAGATTTTCCGGCGTCTGAAGAACGGCGAGTCCGCGACACGGCTCGCTCGACAGTTCGGTCGCACGCGTTCGAGCATCCATCGAATCGCTCAGGAATATCGTTCGCGACTGCTCGTCGATCAGCCGATTGAGTTCGTCGAGTCGGATGAATTTCTCGCCGCCGACGCCGAGACGCGCATTCTGAAGGACGACCCTGACATCGTGTTGCCGACGGTGGAGTCGCCGCGCACCGGGACCGAACTGCCAGCGTACCTCTCCGAGCTTTACGGATCGCCCGTGCTCACGCGGGAACAGGAGCAGTTCCTTTTCCGGCAGATGAACTTCCTGAAGTTTCAGGCAGCTCAGATCAGAGCCCGCCTGCCGAAGTCGCGTCAGAAAGCCCGCGATATGGAGCAGATCGAGGAACTGCTCGAACAAAGCCTCGCGATCAAGAACGTGCTGATCCGCTGCAATCTGCGGCTGGTCGTTTCGGTGGCCCGCAAGCACCGCCGCAACTCCGACGGCTTCTTCGAGATGATCAGCGACGGCAACATGACGCTGATCCGCGCGATTGAAAAATTCGACTACCGCCGCGGCAACAAGTTCTCGACTTACGCCACCTGGGCACTGATGCGGTCCTACGCGACCTCAGTTCCTGCCGAAGGCCGGCAGCTCGATCGCTTCCGAACGGGCACCGAAGAACTGATCGGCGAAGAAACCGACAAACGCACAACCGTCAGCGAGGACGAGTCGCGCGCCCGGCACCAGCAGCGGACGATCGAATCAATTCTCGACCAGCTCAACGAGCGCGAGCAGGAGGCGATCAGCCTGCGATTCGCCCTCGAAGGCCAGCCGGAGCCGGCCACGCTGGAACAGGTCGGCGACCGCCTGGGCATCTCGAAAGAACGCGCCCGGCAGATCATCAACGCGGGCCTCGAAAAACTGCGTACCATCGCCGAAGACCTCGGCCTCGACACCGGCGAGTGAGCCTGAAAGTCGCCGGGTTCGTTATAGACACGTCACTCGTCCGTGGTTCGGCATTCACTGTGGTGTCACGATGCTCATCCTGAATGGTGAACTCGTCGACCGCGAATTGTTCGAGGCTGGCCCGCGCGACCTCGCCACAACTCTGCGGTAAGCGTGGAGCCGTCAATGTGCTTGACCGGCAACGGGGACGAGCCAGCGTTCTCTCCCTCATTCCGACGCACAGGCGCGATCACGGACCCTTTCCAGCCGCCCGGCAGAAAAGTAAGTTCGTCGTTGGCCATTGAGAACTGCTGATCCAGAGGTCGTCGTCCAACGCCGGATCATCTCAATGCCAACTCCCCTGCAGAACGATCCCGCTCAGCGAGAAGCACGCACCCACTCGCCAGATTCAGCAACAGGAACAGCGTCGTGAGTGAGATTGTCGTCACGGAGAACATCACTGGCCTCGCAATGCAGCAGCTGCGGGAAACGCACAACGTCCTGTTCGAGCCGCAGTTGTGGCAGCGTCCCGACGAGCTGGCCGCGGCATTGCAGACAGCCAGGGCGGTCATTGTTCGCAATCAGACGCAGGTTACGGGTGAGCTGATCGGGCAGGCGTCGCAACTACAGATCATCGCACGGGCCGGTGCAGGGCTCGACAATGTCGACACGGCTGCAGCGACGGAAGCCGGCATCGTTGTCAGCTACGCGCCGAGCGAGAATTCCGTCTCTGTCGCGGAACTGGTTCTCGGGCTGATGCTGAGCCTGGTTCGACGAATCCCGACCGCGTGGCAGGACACTCGAGACGGCGGCTGGGACCGCGCAGGGTTCACCGGCGGTGAGCTGTTTCAGAAGACGCTGGGCATCGTCGGTCTGGGACGCATCGGCAGGCTTGTCGCGCAGCGGGCCGCCGGCTTTGGCATGTCACTGATCGCGCATGACGACTACGTCGATCCCGCCGACCCACAGATTCGCGACTTGAACGTCACACTCGTTTCCCTGCCGGAACTGCTGGCCGCCAGTGACTTCGTCTCTGCCCATGTGCCGCTGACCGAGCAAACGCGCGGCATGTTTAACGCGCAGCTCTTTTCGCAGATGAAACCAGGTGCGTACTTCATCAACGCGTCGCGTGGCGAAACCGTCGACGAAACCGACCTGCTGGCTGCCTTGGGCAGAAATCAGATCGCCGGCGCCGCGCTCGACGTCCGCTCCACCGAACCGCCGGTCATTGGCGAGTTCGAGGAACTCAACAACGTCATCCTCACACCCCACATCGGCGCGTTCACTCACGAGGCACAGGAACGCGTTGTTGAAACCGTCTGCCGCGACGTCGCCGCTGTACTGTCGGGCGGCGAAGCGACGAGCGCCTACTGCTGACCGCCTGCGACGTTTCCTTCTGGCATTTCGTGGACTGCCAGCGAACCGGACCGAAAAACAATTGGCAGGTTCCAGGGGAACTCTTTGCGAAGATGTTGTGGGAATTGTGGTGGCAACCCGAGGTAGCCATCAGGCCCTGCTTCTTCCGCTTCATGGATAAGTAAACCACCGGCCATGAAGTTCGTCAGCACAAAACGCTCTGCGCCAGCGATGACTTCGTCCTGGATGTCCTGGCGGCGAGACGGAAAAAACATAAGCAATGCACCAACGTAGGCATTGCGAGTCGGGGGATGAATGTTGAGATCCAGGTGCAACTGGATCAGATCACTGCTCCAGCACGTAAGTTGGCCTTCTTGTATTTTCTGGGCTTTCAGGTACTCGCCGACGCGTTCCAGGTCTTCCCAGTCCGGATAGGGAATCTGTGCCAGCGCATTTCGCATCTCAGCCGAACTGCCCTCACGGAAACAGCGAGGCCACAAGCGAATGCGATCCAATTCTTTGACCGGAGAAAACACGATCGCTGCGGTCAGGTAGGCATAAACGAGGGCTCGCCGAGATGAGTGAGACGTCCACTTGATCGACACCCACAGCCCCGCAAAGGCGACTCCGATGAGAACGGGCACAATGTGAATGTAGTCGAACGGGTTTTGAAGCATGGCAACTTGCACACACCACCCCAGATACAACGCTGCCGTCAATCTCATTTCAAGGGCACAACGAGAATCGATCCTGCTACGTTTGAGGAGTGATGTGACAGCAGCCGGTATCGCAACAAGATGAACCAGAGAAAAAGGAAGCAGGCGGCGGAGTGGTGCGGCAATCGCGAATTGCCCCCACATTTTACTACCCGATGACAGGTATTCAGGATTCCAGTTCAGCATCATATCGAGAAACGGCGACCACGCGCCCGTGCTGACCATCCAGCTGATTCCTAATCCCCCTGCAAACAGGCCTCCACACAGAACCCCTGCAAAGTCGAGTGCCACTTTGCGCCCAATACCCTTTCCAGCGCCGATGCCCCAGACACAGGCTGCAGGAATCAGAATATGGGGTTTGATCCAGACACCGGCACCAAGACAACACCCTTCAACAAAGCTCCATCCGATGATGGTGCGGTGTGTTGTGGCATCGTTCTGGAGCCGTCCCACCTGTCGACTTCGTAAGTGAAGAGCGATGACGACCGGAAGAAGCACCCAGATGTCTCTCTGAACCTGGCACCACTCTGACACTGAAAGATAAATCAACGTCAGAGTGATCACGGTCCAGAGGCCCGTTGTGCGGCGATGGCTGGCTCGAGCGTTCCAGACTCCGAACAGACTTGCCGTCGTTAGAAACAGGACAAGATCGAACGTTCGCAGAATTTCGGATGACCAGCCGGCGACAGAGCGAACAGCCATGTGGATCCAGACCACGCCAGGCAGATTCGGTTCCACCATGTCGCGATACAGGACGCCCCCACGCAATGCTGTGCGTGCCTGAATGTCGTAGTAGGAGGCATCGTTTGTAAGTGGAGAGCAGAGAAACTGCGGCACTGCGATTAAGAGCAGAGTCCCCAGGCAGAACCACGCCAGCGTCGAATTGCTGCTGGCAGTATCGTTCTTCGTTTCGGTGTCTGCAGTCATGAGAGTTTCGGGAGTCAGCACAGGTTCGTCCGGAGAACGCGAAGCATACTCTGGAGCAACTGCGTGCCATGCCCGAAATGCAGAATCTGGTCATGGAATGAACAAGAACTCGTTTGCATTCAGCACTGCGCGACAGAATGCGGCTGTGCCGGCCTGTTTAATGAGGACTTCTGATTCGGCTGCTTCCATAAGTTCCGGCTCGCGGCCGAAGGCGAGTCGAAAGGCCAGGTGGATCTGGTCGGCGGGTGACTCTCCGGCTTCTCGCCGCAGACGGTTGGCGAAATCCTTTGACTGCAGCATGGTGAAGCCGCTGTTGAGCAGATTGAGGGCCTGCAGCGGCGTCGTCGATCGGCTGCGGGCGGCGACGACCTGGCTGGCGTCGGGGCAGTCGAACAGGCCGAAGACGGACTCGCGTTCCTGCCGGACCTTTGTCATGTAGATCATCCGGCGGAAGTCGTCCGACGTGTAGGTCGTCTTCGGATGGAAATGCCGCACGTTTTCCATTTCGACTTCAAAGCCACTGAAGCCGGGGCCGCCCATTCTCAGATTGATCTTCCCGGTCGCTGTCAGAATGCAGTCGCGAATCGCTTCCGCTTCGAGCCGTCTCGGCGGGAAACGCCACAGCAGCCGCGTGGCTCCGTCGACGCGACGCGATTCCTCGTTCGGTTGGCTGTCCTGCTGCCAGGTCTGCGAGAGCAGAATCAGACGATGGACATGTTTGAGCGACCAGCCGTTGTCGACGAGTTCGCTGGCCAGCCAGTCGAGGAGTTCCGGGTGCGTCGGCGGCACGCCGTTCCTTCCGAAGTCACTCGGCGTCGCGACGATGCCCGTTCCAAAGTGAAACTGCCACAACCGGTTGACGATGACGCGGGCGGTCAACGGGTTTTCCGGACTTGCGACCCAGTTCGCGAACGTCAATCGCCGGTGTTGCTCGGGCGAGTTTCGTTCCAGGCCCAGTGAACCGAGCACAGCCAGTGCATCCGGCGAGACCTCTTCACGCTTCGCGGTTGGTTCGCCGCGATAGAGTCGATGCGTCGGTCCCGGTTGCGTAAAGGTGCCCGCGTAGACTTTCTGAGTCTCGGTCAGATGCTCGCGTTGCTTCTGAGCGGCTTCGAGTTCAGCGAGCCATTTTCGTCCCTGCTTTGCGAGTTCGGGCGGCGCGGACTCGAACCGGTAAGTCACGGCCCCCGACGTATCGCTGCCAAAAGGAAGCCGATCCGCTGACGTCGCAACAACCTGCCACTGATCCGGTTTGGTGGCGACTTCGATCCGGTACTGAGTCGCCAGTCGGTCGCTGTATTTCGACTCGCGATCGCGAGCCCATTCGACGCGGCTGATCGTCGCGGTCTCCGGCAGTTCGATCTGCACCCAGCCTTTGCCGGGCTCGTTCGAAATCCAGCTGCGACTGTTGCCGTACCTGCCGTCGTTGATGTGCTCCAGCTTGTGGATCTCGTGCCCCGGCAGCGTGCTTGATGCCGTTGCCTTTGCCCCGAGGCTTGCCAGCGCGACGTTCTTTTCGCCGGAGAAGATTTCCAGCTCGTCAATGCAGGGCTGCGAGCCGCTGTTGGTTGCGTCGATGCTGAAACGAACGAAGTGAGCTTCGACCGGTGGAAAGTGATCGATGTTCAATTCAGTGCGCACGGCGTCACGAAACGCTGGCTTGAAGGCGACTCCAGCATTGGGCTCATCATTGACGGATTCCAGCAGCAGAACGTCGGCGGTGATCGCGGACTCGGTTTCTCCACCCCGCAGCAGGATGGCAGTTTCTGGAACGAAGTCGTGAACTCCGGCGTTCAGCAGGCCGCTCCAGAGTGACTGATTGGGAACCGGTTCGGGCTCCTGGCCAGCACTCACCACCACATCGTCGAGCACGTCGCCGCGCTGAGCGAATCGCTGCTGATCGACGCGGGCGATCTCGCGCTGGTCACCTTTTGTGGCCGGGTTGCCGTCACGATCGAGGACGTAGCGGGCGTCGCGTGTGTGAGTCTTGTGGCCCGCTCCCCAGGACAGCCAGACGCGATAACGGCCGCGCGTCTGAGGTCGGTAAACGCAGACATCTTTCCCGACGGAGTTCGACCACCAGGTGTACTGGCCGCCGCTGAGATTGCTCATACGTTCGTGCGAGCCAGGATCGCTGGCGAAGCCTCGCTGCGAGCCTTTCGGATTGATTCCCTGCCCGCGCGGTTCGTCGAGAAACTCGACGCCCCGCTGCCCGACCTCTGCTGGGGTGCGGTCGTCGAGCAGCGTAAAGCCCGACCCACTCGGCGGGATGAACTGAGTGAGCTTCTCTCGCAGGTGACGAATGCGCTTCTCGGTTTCGGCGAGTTGCTGCTTCTGCTCGGATGAAACTGGGAGAGCGCGGTCGCCGTGCTGCACTCCCGCAAAGACGGCCTGCACGGAATAGAAGTCCGCCTGTGTGACGGGATCGAATTTGTGGTTGTGACAGCGGGCACAGCCGAGCGTCAGACCGAGAAACGCGGTCCCCGTTGTGTTGATCAGATCCGACAGTTCGTCCTGCCGCTGCATCAGCGTGAGGTTGATGTCGGGGCTCTTGACCAGATCGTGCGGCCCGGCGACGAGGTACCCCGTCGCGATCGGTTCTCCGAGCGCGTCGCCAGCAATCTGCTCGCGGACGAACTCGTCATACGGCTTGTCGTTATTGAGTGACTGGATGACCCAGTCGCGGAAGTGCCAGGCGTTCGGGCGTTCGCGATTTGTCTCGAAACCGTGAGTCTCGCCAAAACGGATCAGGTCGAGCCAGTGCTGTGCCCACCGCTCGCCGTATCGCGGGCTGTCGAGCACTGTGTTGACAAGCCGCGGCCAGGCGTCGTCAGACTTGTCAGCGACGAACGCGTCAATCTGCTGCGGACTCGGCGGCAGGCCGAGCATGACCAGAAACAGCCGACGGATCAGCGTTCGACGACTGGCGCGGGATGACGGCTGCAGGCCGTTCTCAATCAGCTTTCTGCGAATGAACGCATCGATCGGCTGTTTCGCAAACGCTTCATCAGACTTGGGAACGTCGGGACGCACGACCGGTTGAAACGACCAGTGGTCGGTCGTCGGACGACCGTCGTCGCCCTCGAATCCCGGCATCGAGAGTCCTTGATCGACCCAGCGCTTCAACGTGGCGAGTTCGAGCTTTGTCAGGAGCGGACCTTCGGGCGGCATCCTCACGTCGGGATCGTCGCCGGAAACGACTTTGAGCAGATAGCTCTCGACGCTCCTGCCAACAATGACCGCCGGCTCGCCGGAATCTCCACCGCGAAGCAGCGCCGCTTTCGAGAGCAGGTTGAGTCCGCTCTCCGGCTCCTCGGCACCGTGACACTCGACGCAGCGTGCCTTCAGCAGAGGCAGCACATCGCGGACGAAGTCGACTGCGTTCTCATCCTTTGCGGACGATTCCGCAGCAGTTCGCTCGGCGGCTGTCGCGCTGCGTGGCGTTGAAAGGTACGCAGCAGAGACTGCAAGCAGAAACGAAGTCGTCAGGCAGGCAAGTCGACGGGGCATACGTCGCCTCGAAAACAGAGGTGGGACTCGAAAACGAAGGCAGGAAACAGCTCGATCGTGAGCCATCCGGTCGGATGAATCAATGCTGCCGCGTGCCCGCTCGATCGCGCGTCTGATCGTGAGCGAACCAGCGGAGTTTTGAGTACGCTGCGTCAGTGTGGCGCGGTGGCCTGCGAACCGCTGGGCGATAACCAGTCATGCAAGGCAATGAAGTACTGGCGAGCCGTGGCGGTGAGGCCACGGGTTTCTGCAATGCTCAAATAACCGTGGCCTCACGGCCACGGCTCGCCTGAATCGCCTCTCAATCAGTCCTGCGTATCAAGCTTCTCAATGATTCCGGAACCGTCATGTCGAATCCTGAAATCATCGTCCTGGGATCCGTCAACGTCGACCTCGTCATTCGCTCGCCACAGCTTCCTCGCGCGGGCGAAACCGTGCTTGGCGGGGCGTTCTACGAGGCTGCTGGCGGCAAGGGAGCGAACCAGGCGGTGGCCGCAGCGCGAGCGTCGCGGTCGAGTCCGGTCGGCTTTATCGCGGCTGTCGGCGGTGACGACTTCGGTCGGCGAAGCATCAAGCAGCTCCGTGGCGAAAACATCCTGACGCAGCACATCCGAATGGTTGAGGGCGCCGCGACCGGCGTCGCTCTGATCATGGTCGACGAGCGCGGCGAGAATCAGATCAGCGTCGTGTCGGGAGCGAACGCGCTGCTGACTCCCGACGATGTTGCCGCAGTCGCTGACGAGTGGTTCGAGTCGGCAAGAGTTTTCGTCGCCTGCCTCGAATCGCCGATCGAAACAGTCGTCGCCGGCCTGCGCCGCGCGAAAGAACGTGGGCTGACGACCGTCCTGAATCCGGCTCCCGCCTGCGAAGCGGTCCGCGATCCAGAGATCCTGAAGCTTGTCGACGTGCTGACGCCGAACGAAACCGAGGCAACGTTCCTGAGTGGCTGGGATGTGCTCGAAGACCTGGAGGATGTCTGCATCTGGTGCGAGCAACTGCAGCAGAAAGGCAGCCGCAGCGTCGTGATTACGCGCGGCGAACGAGGCTGCATCGTCCGCGATTTGGTTGGCGATCCGAGCCTGATCGCCCCGTACTCGGTTAACGCCGTCGACGCGACCGCAGCGGGCGACTGCTTCAACGGAACACTCGTCGTCGCGTTATCAGAAGGCCGCACGCTCCTCGAAGCCGCCCGCTTCGCGAATACCGCCGCGGCCCTCTCCGTCCAGCAGCCCGGTGCCGTGCCTTCGCTGCCGACGAGAACAGCGATCGACGACTTCATCGCCGCCGACGCTCCACGAGGCGACGCGCTTGATTAGACGAGCTTGAGCAGCTTCTCGGCGTTGCCTCGATAGATTCTGCGTTGGGTTTCGGCGGGGAGGTTGAGGCTGTCGAAGACTTCGAACTGGGGGACGGCCTGGCCGGGCTGGAGGTAGTCGGTGCCGAACATCAGACGGTCCTGGCGGCGGATCATGAACTCGCGACCGAACTCCTTGTCGCGGCTGATTGAGTTTGAGCCCGAGCCGGCGGACAGGTCGCCGTAGATGTTCGGGTACTTCTCCATCAGAGTGTCGATCGCTCCGCCAGGATTCACTTTGCCTTTCGGGTAACTCATCAGATCCTGCTGCGTCAGGCCGCCGGAGATCGACGCCCACCAGCCGGGGCCGTGGCCGATGAAGTTGAGCTTCGGGAACGTCGCCAGCGCGTGTTCGAGCCGCGGCAGGCCGGGCTGGTCCTTGCCGCGCTGATTGTCCATGTGGAACAGCAGCGGGATGCCGACTTCCTGGCAGACGTCGTAGATCTGCATCATCAGCGGGTCGTCGAATTCGAGCCCGACTTTGTGTTCGCCAAAGCCGCGAGCGCCCTGATCGACGTAGCGCTGCACGACGTCGAGAAACCCTTTGCGACCGCCGCGCACCGACGTGCGGGGATCGATCGAGCAGAAGGCGACGAAGCGGTCTGGATGATCTTTCGCGGCCTGCAGAGCGGGTTCGGTCAGCAGCAGAAAGCTCGACGACTCGGGCGAGGTCAGCGGCAGAAGCACGGACTTCTCGATGTCGTGCTCGTCCATCCAATGCAGCAGTCCGTCTGCGGTCAGCTCCTTGTTGCCGTTCCATGTTGTGCCGATGTGCGTATGGACGTCGATGTATTTCGACGCTCGCTTCTTCGGCGGCTCGGCTGCAAACAGGCCCGGCAGCGGTGCCGATGAGAATCCTGCCAGAGCGGAGGCGGCTGTCAGCGAAGTCGTGCGGAGGAAGTGGCGTCGGGAAATCGTCATGGTGTCAGCCTCAGAGAATGATATGTCACGATGCAGAGCAGCCCACGTCGCGCTCAGGCAAAGAGTCCTTCGATCACCTGACCGTCGGCGATGGGCGTCGGGCGGGTCAGTCGGGGAAAGTGCGTGCTGTGCGCATCGATGCCCAGCGCATGATAGATCGACGTTGCGAAGTCTTCCGGCATCCAGGCACGCGTGATCGGAGCGGCGCCGCTGCGGTCGGTGGCGCCAATGACGGCTCCGCGACTGACTCCGGCACCGGCCATCAGCACGCTGCCGGCACTCGGATAATGATCGCGGCCGGCGTCCTTGTTGATGCGCGGCGTCCGGCCGAACTCCCCCATCACCACAACGAGTGTCGAGTCCAGCATGCCTCGGTCGTCGAGATCGTCGAGCAGCGCGGACAGCGACAGATCAAGCTGCGGCAGGTTGCCCGGACCCGGCGTCGAGTGCCATTTGTAGCTGCCGGGAATGTGAGCCGGCTCGTGCTCGAACGACATCATCGACTCGAACAGCAGATGATGATTGTCCCAGGTGCCGTTGGTCGGACCGGCTCCAAACAGGCCGCCCTGCACGGCATGGTTGATCGTGACGAAACGGGCTCCGGCTTCGATCAGTCGCCGTGCCAGAAGAACTCGATTGCCGTTGATCGAGTTGCCATAGCGGGCTCGAGTCTCCGGCGTTTCCTCGTCGAGATTCATGGCTCGCTGCATCGCGCCGCTGGTCAGCAGTTCGATGGCCTCGCCGGAGAACTTTTCGTGTGCGTCGAGTGAGTCGCCAGCCACGTCGCCAAGCCGGCACAGATCATCGAGCTGATTGAGTATCAGGCGCCGGTCGTCGAAACGGACCGACGCTTCGTTCGCCTTGCCGAAGTCGATCTGCGGTGACGTCGGATCCCCCTTGACGTTGAACGCGTCGTAGGCCGGTCCGAGATAGCCCTGCGGTTTTGTGTAACGCGCGGCGACCGGCAGGCCGAAATGTGCCGGCATGCCCGGAACGCGGTTGCCTTCCAGAGCCGAGATCAGGCAGCCGAAGTTCGGAAAATGCTGACCACCCTGCGGCGGATAAAAACCGCTGGCAACGTGTTGCGACCCCGTCGAATGCGAGCCGCTCTTGCCGCGCCAGGAACGGATGATCGAGACCTTGTCCATCCGCTGGGCCATCAGCGGCATCTTCTCGCAGATGAAGGTGCCGGGAACGTTCGTCGCTGTCGGACTCCAGAGGCCGCGAATCTCCGGCGGAGCATCCGGTTTTGGATCGAACGTCTCGAAGTGCGAAGCGCCTCCGGCCAGAAAGATGAAGACGCAGGAGACGTCGGAGCGGGACGTGCGACCCGCCGCCTGAGCTTCCAGCAGGCGGAACAGATTCAGCCCGAACATGCCAACGCCGACCTGCAGGGCGGCTCGGCGAGTGAACCCGTCGGGCACGATCGGGGCCGCCTCAGTGGGAATCGACATTCGGTTCTCCAGTCGTCACCAGATCGTTTGACCGCAAGCCGCAGGCGTGCGCGACATACGGCTCAGCGTTGTCCACGGAAACTCGCGCGCCTGCGGCTTGCGGTTAAACAAGTGAGCTTCCTCGCAAGCGTTGGTCAGGACGCGGCTTCTGAACCGAGATCGGAACCTGGCCGGCTCGATTCCGCAACGCTTTCTGTTGTTTTTTCGACTGCTTCCGCGCCAGCAGCAGCGGCGGATTCGAACCCCGCGATCACCGCACAGCCGCACGAATCGCTCCAGACGTTGACCATCGTGCGGCACATGTCGAGCACGCGGTCAACGGCGATGATGATGCCCTGCGCCTCGAGCGGCAGGTTCACTGCCTGCAGAACGATGGCCATCATCACCAGCCCGGCGTGCGGAATCCCCGCCGCCCCAACACTCGCCAGCAGTGCCGTGATCGCCACGACGACCTGCTGCGCGAGCGTGACGTCGCCGTGATACGCCTGCGCGATGAACAGAACCGCGACGGCTTCATACAGCGCGGTGCCGTCCATGTTGATCGTCGCCCCAAGTGGCAGCACGAACGAACTGACGCGATTGGAAACGCCGGCCCGCTCTTCGACGCAGGTCATTGTCAGTGGCAGCGTGCCATTGGACGATGCTGTCGAGAACGCTGTCATCAACGCGGGACTCATCGCTCGGGCGAAGTCGAGCGGCGAGCGTTTCGACACGAATCGGACAATCAGTGGCAGCGTCACGGTCGCGTGAACGGCCAGCGCCAGGAAGACGGCGAGCATGTACCAGGCGAGCGTGCCGAAGATCGCCAGGCCCTGCGACGCCGTCGCGTAAACCATGAAGCAGAACACGCCGATCGGGGCGAGCGCGATGACGGCCATGGTCAGCCGCATCATCACCTGAAACGCCGCTTCGAAAAGTTCGCGCAGCGTGTCGGCAGTGCGTCCGCCGGTGCGGATAATGAAAACTCCGAACAGGATGCTGAACGTGATGATCGACAGGAAGCTGCTGTCGACGAGTGCCCGCAGCGGATTCGTCGGGATCATGTTGTCGATCAGGCCGAGCAGGATTCCCGTCAGCGATTGATCGCCACCGGCCAGCACGGCTTCGGTCCCGCCGGGAAGATCCGCTCCGATGCCCGGCCTCACCAGGTTCACGATGATCAGGCCCGTCGTGATCGCCAGCAGACTCGTCAGGAAGTAGTAGCCGAGCGTGCGGCTGAACATCGCGCCGAAACGGCTCGTGTTGTTGAGTCCTGCGACGCCCGTAATCAGCGACGTCACGATCAACGGAACCGTGATCATCTTCAGCAGTCGCAGAAACAGATCGCCGCCGTATTTCGCGGCTGCCGTCAGCTTTCGCCGCATTCCGCCGCCGTGCTCCGAGTAGATCGCCTGCCAGTGCTCCGGCAGCTGCTCGGCGCTCGACACCTTCAGGGAACTCGTCACCGGTCGGCCGTTGTGCCGGCGGGAGTAGTCGATCGAAATATTCTCCAGCGTTTCCGTGATGACGATTGAGCGTGCCGTCACAGTGAGATCGACGCTCTGACTGTTCGCAAAAACGCTGTCGGTGAGTCCCGGAAAGGCCGCGAGCAGGGCTTCTTCAGAGCTGAAACGGCGGCGGACCGTTTCCAGGCCATCAGGAGCGGCGACGTCGGCAAACGCGGCGGTTGGCGGCGCATCGCCGTCACCTTCCAGCGACGCGGTCACGGAAACCGTCAGGTCCTCATCGGGCAGTTCGATCGCTCCCGGATTGATCAATACTCCGGCGATCGTGCCGACCGCCAGAGCGATCAGAATCTGCCAGTGCAGAGCGAGCCTGGAATTTTCCTGTTCGGACATCGTCAATCGGCCTCGACTGGAGTGGCGCAAAGCTGCATCGCAACGGGGCCTGGAGCCTGCCGCCGCGGGTTTGCGGCAGAGTAGCGGCTCGCGTCTTCTCGCGGGATGCCGTGTCTCGCTGCGGGAAGCCGGCGCAGGATCGTGAACCGAGGTCGAGAACGGGCCAGGAAACGATTCGCGCAATCGAAACGCCGCGTGTCCGACGGTTGTCAGTCACGCGGCGTTTGATGGGAAAACTCACGCTCGGGAAAACGCGATGACGTAGCCAGCGAAAAGTGGCAGCGATCGGAGCGCGGAATCCCGGGCCCGTGTCCGGCTCGAACCTTACCGGTCGAAGCGATCGTACGGTGACGGAGCCGAATGCTGTTTTGCGACCTGCGGCTGACGCTCGAAGCTCCATGCGTGCGGGGCGGGTGCCGGCTGTGATGGAGGCGCGTCCTGAACCGACTGCGGCACTCCCGGCGGATTCTGCTGCTGAGCCGCCGGCTGAGAATGCAGCGGCGGCTGGTAGGTCGGCAGCAGATGCGGACGCGGCAGACCGCCCGGCGTCTGCGTGTGCCCTGAATGCTGCGTTATGGGCGTCCCATACGTTGCGGGCTGGGCCGGTTCATAAGTCTGGAGCGCGGCTGGAGCGGGCGCGGGCTGTAACAGAAACTGATTCGGTGCGTCGCGGTAGACCCACTCCTGGATGCAGTCCCATTCGTTCTGGCAGGACGGGCAGTGACACGTTGTGCCATGCCGCGCCGCCTGCAGACGCGCCGCCAGAGTCAGCGGAATCCTCGTATCGCAGGACGGGCACAGAGTGTAGAAGTCGTGTCGTTGTCTCATCGGTCGTTCTCGTCAGTTCAATGGCTGAGTGGCGGTCGCGCGCTCATTCGGAATGGTCCGGCACTGCGTCAAGCAGTCCGGCTCAGGCTCGAGCGGCAGGCGTCAGGGACAAACGAGGCCTTCGCGGATCGCATAGCGGGCCAGGTCGACACGGTCATGAATCCCCAGCGACTGCATGATGCGGTACTTGTGACTGTCGACCGACTTCACTGAGATGTGCATCTTGCGGGCGACGTCTTTGACACTCAGCCCGAACGCCAGATTCCGCAGCACTTCCAGCTGCCGATCAGACAGCTGTGTCAGCCGGCTTTCGAACTGCGGCCTCATCTGGCCGGTGCCGGGATCAATGCTGACGCGTTCACGGATCGCTTCTGAGAAGAACGTGCCGCCGCTGGCGACCTTCTGAACCGCCGTCAGCAGACTCGTCAGCGGATCGGTCTTCAGGACATAGCCAGCTGCCTTGGAGCGCAGAGCCTGCTCGATATAGATGTCGGGCATCGCGGCTGAGTAGAAGACGACTCGCGTTTCCCGCTGCCGCATGGCCAGGTCGCCGGCAATTTCAAATCCGCTGCGGCCTTCCAGGTCGATTTCCAGAATGGCGATGCGCGGTCGGGTTTCCATCAGCATGCGAAGCCCGTCTTCTCCGTTGGACGCCACTCCGCCGACTTCGCAGTCCGGCTGGCTCTTCATCAGCATGCTGATCGCGTACTGCGTCACTTCCTGCGGCTCGATCACGCCGATTGTCAGGGATCGTCTTTGAGTGTCCGAAATCATCGCGTTCCTTCTTTCGTATTCCACAGGAGGCAGGAATCTGCCCCAGGCCCAGCCGGAAGTGAGACTCTCATCTCATCGGGCAAACGCCCCACATCTGATGTATTTGATCGGGGAATGCCCCGGCCAGGGCTGAGGGGGGAAACCCTCCATTAGCGAAATAGCGGCGACGTTACGGAATCCCGCAACCCATTAGGGAACGCTGGGCCAGTTCTACAGCGGATTGCCTCCTGTCTCTGGCTGTTAAGACTCATCCTCGACCATCCGTGGCGGAAGAACGCCTCATGTGCTTCGCAACTTCCCCGCTGGCCCAGGGAAAATTCCCCAGTATCTCATTTGCTCTCAGTATTTCGTCAGACACAGTGCCCCTCGCTGCAACCGAACCTCGTGCGCCGCCACGTTTGCGACAGTTTTGGGCGACTCAATGCGGCCGGTCTTGCTGACGGATTCAGGGCTTCCGTACGATCCTCGACACGGTCAATCTGCCTGGCTTGCTCAAACTGCCGGCACACACGAACGCTAACGGGCAATGGAGTTCCCGCATGAGTACGCTCGCGACCCGCATTGACGGGCCGGTCGCCGTCATTGGCGACGTTCACGGTCAGACGGACGAACTGGAAACCGTTCTGTCACGACTGCGGCAACTGCCCGATTTTGAACGGCGGTGGCTGGTCTTCATCGGCGACCTGGTTGACCGTGGTCCCGATCCGCGCGGCGCGCTGGAGATCGTCTGCGATCTGCAGGAGAGTCATCCGCGCACAACGGTCATCGCCGGAAATCATGAGCTGGCGATGGGCGGCGCACTGGGACTGATGCCGACACCGGACTACGCAGAATGGAACACGCGCTGGGTCCGCGATTACCTGTCAGAGAGCACGTTTGAATCATTCGGTGTCGAACACGGCGACCTCGACGGGCTGAGGGCTCAGCTCACTGACCGGCACGTTGACCTGCTGTCCGGGCTGCCGTGGTGCGTCGAGCATCCCGAATTTCTGTTCGTCCACGCGGGACTCGATCCGAACACGCCGTTTCCAATGCAGCTGCGCATCCTGCGCCAGCGAGACTTCACTCTGAATCGACCGCCGTGGCTGTGCTCAAAGAGCTTCGTCAGTGCGCCGGTCCCGCAGGACTGCCCGGTCGCCGTCGTCAGTGGACATGTCCACGTGCCCGAGGTCTCGATCCAGCCAAAACGAATTCTGATCGACACGACCGGCGGAGAAGCCGGCGACCTGAGCTGCGTCCTGTTGCCCGAGAAGAAAGTCATTACCAGCGGCGTCGAGCAGCGGCCCCGCCGTCCGCAACCCGTCGCCGCCGGACAATCATCCGGCGGCGAAAAATCCTGGTGGAAGTTCTGGTGACATTTCGAGATCGCGCGGCCCGTCGCGGGTCTCGCGAATGGATCACCCTTCTCGGAAATGGAACCGTGATCGAGCGGAACCCTGATCGAGCGGAACCCCGAACGAGCGGAACCCCGAACGAGCGGAACCCCGAACGAGCGGAACCCCGAACGAGCGGAACCCCGAACGAGCGGAACCCCGAACGAGGCTTGCCAGTCGCTCAGGCGATGAACATCGACTGGAAGGTGAGCCAGCGGAAAACGACCAGCGTGCAGATCAGGCACATCCACCAGGCGGCTGTCTGAGCACCCGAGTACTGTCGAAGCCGCCACAGCAGGCCGACACCAAGACCCATCGCGACCAGTTTGAAGACGACAATCATCAGCGGACTGGCACTGAGCTGTGACGCGATCGGGTTGAGTTCGCGGAACATTCCGGTCTGAATTGCCATCACCGTGCAGACCAGGTCGAACAGGCCCAGCAGGATGATCAGACCGCCGCAGCGGGCGACGAGTTTCATTCCGGCAGCCGAACCGTTCAGTTCACGCCAGCGCCGATCGGTTTCGGGCCGCGACGAAAGCAGGCTACCCAGTGCGACAACGCCGGCCAGCATCCCAAACAGATTGACGCCGTACTGCACGGTTTCCGAAATGTCGACCGGCTCGGTAGCGGGCCTCACGCTGATGTCGGACTCTTCGGCACCAATGGCGTCATTCAACGCGATGTCCATGGCAGGATCGACCACAACCACGCTGCACCGGCTGATGACCTGCGCTGCCAGTTCCTTATTCGTCTCGAACAACTCAATCAGTTCCAGCCAGCGCTGCGTTGTCATGTGGCGCGTTGCCTTCGAGGAGTACGTCGCAAGCATTCGCAGCTTGCTTTCCGCGGATGAAGTGCTGGTCAGAGTGCAGACCACATCTGCCAGCAGCGCACCGCCATCGCGTCCTTCGAGTCCGGGCAGCAGGAGAGCGGTCTGGCCATGACGCAGCAACAGCCCGTCCTGCAGCAGCAGCCGTTCAACATCTGCGATGGCGGCGTGGGCCGGATCATCCGCAAATGGAAATCCGGAGACAGCTTTCGTGGGAATGTGCCCGACAGGGAGTCCGTTCACCGTGACTTCTGACCCGGCAGCAGCGACCACGTAGGGGCCATCAATGAGCTGGCCGTCGATGAGGACCGTTCCGGTTCGGACCGAGGCCGGAGCCTGCTCGAACGCTGTCGAGGAACGACCGTTGGCCGCCAGCAGGGCAAGGGCGAGAAAACAGGCGCGGTATCCGCGCAGAGCGAGCGCGTTGCGGGACATGACGAACTTCCTTTCGGCAGAGGATGCCTTGGTGGGGTGCGGCGTTGCGGGGTGCGGTGCCGCGGGGTGCAACTTCCTGGTGGGAATCCGGCTGAGGTGTCCGGATCAAAGAAGCCGCGGAAAGTTGGGTAGTGACCCAGTCGATACTCTAAACACCGTCATCGTCAGAATCGACCGCCAGAGTTTCAAAAGATTTGCTATCGACGGTCTCGTGGCAGCGACAGTTCCCAAAACTCAGACGGCGATGATTGGCTGCCCGACCGCAATCTGCTGCTGAATTGCCGATTTGAATGTGTATGAGATTGTTGGAATGAGTTTGTATTTGCTGATCAGGCAATGGCCGCTGAGGAGCCCGCAGCAGCTCTCAATCCTGAAAACTGTGTCGCGCTGACATTCCTGCCGTGCGGTGCGCGTTTGGTCGGTCAGTGGCGAACTCGCAACAGAGACCGTCGACCTGTCGCTCAGCTCAGCTCGTTCCGGTCGATGATCTCGACGGGCTCCTCCGATTGCAGAAGCTCACGGTCGGTCATGTCGGAGACGAACATGCAGCCGGGCGTGTGCGTGATGGCGAACTCCGGACGGGCAGCCATCAGCACAGTTTGCGGAGTGACTCCACAGGCCCAGAAGACCGGCAGCTCGTCCGAATGAATCGGCACGGGGTCACCAAAGTCCGGTCGGGCGAGATCCGCGATCCCGATCTGCTCCGGAAACCCAAGGTGAACCGGAGCCCCGTGGACGGCCGGAAATCGGGACGTGATCTGGACAGCTCTGATCGCGTCCGCAGGGCGGAACGGTCGCATGGAAACGACCAGTGGGCCATGAAATCGACCGACCGATTCGCAGTCGATGCTGGTACGAAACATGGGGACGTTGCATTCGAGTTCGACGTGCCGGACCGGGAGCCCGGCTTCAAGCAGTGCCGCTTCAAAGGTGAACGAACAGCCGATGAGAAAGGCGACAAGGTCGTCCCGCCAGAGCGAGTTGATCTCGGTGGGGTCGTCGATGAGTTCGCCGTGCTTCCAGACTCGATAACGTGGCAGGTCGGTGCGGAGGTCGGCGTCGGGGGCGAGCCTTCGCGGGACAAACTCGCCAGCAGGCAGAACTTCGAGCAGCGGGCACGGTTTCGGGTTTCGACGGCAGAACTCATGAAACTCGTCGGCGTCGGCCTGCGGCAGAATGACCAGATTGGCCTGAGCGAATCCGGGAGCCAGACCGGACGTCTGCTCCGACCAGCTGCCGCTGCGACAGGCGCGACGGACTTCTGCCGGAGTACTCGGGCGATTCGACATTCGAGTCGGTGGGGCGTCATCAGAGGTGTCCGGTCGGTCGACAGTTCGGTCTGCCATGATCAGTCCGCGTTGCGAGTGGTCAGGTTTGCCCCGATCATGCTCCGTTGAGCGAGGACTGGCTTCAAGCCTGCTCGCTGTTCGGTCCCGAATTCTGACTCCGCGCAGGACAGCTTGATGACGGCCCCGGAAACTCCCGTTTCGCCCCGGCTTCCCGAGCAAGTCGGGCCGTGGAAGATTGAACGCCGGCTGGGCGCGGGCGGAATGGGCACCGTCTATCTCGGAACGCATGAGGAGACCGGACAGCTGGCCGCGGTCAAAGTGCTCTCGGCAGGACTCTCGCGCGACCCCGGAGTCGCTGAGCGGTTTCGGCGCGAGGCGGCCACGCTGCGAAAACTCAGCGGCCCGCATATTGTGACGCTGTTCGATGACGGGGAGGATGAACGGCTCGAACAACTCTATTTCGCGATGGAATTTGTCGAGGGGCAGACGCTGGCCGATCGGCTGCGCGAGCAGCGGCGGTTGAGCTGGCACGAAGCCATCGACATTGCTCTGCAGATCTGCACGGCGTTAAAGGCCGCTCACGTTGCCGGCGTCATTCATCGGGACCTCAAACCGTCCAACCTGCTGATCGGCACGGACGGAGTCGTCAAGCTGACTGACTTCGGCGTCGCTCAGGTCTTTGCTGCCCAACGGCTGACTGTCACTGGTGGCGTGATCGGCACGGCCGAGTACATGTCTCCCGAGCAGGCGGAAGGGCGGCGCTGCACAAAGCAAAGCGACCTCTATTCACTGGGAGCTGTGCTCTACGTGATGTTGACCGGCCGGCCTCCGTTTACCGGCAACTCACCGCTGGACATTCTGCGGCTGCATCAGACCGGGCGGTTTGATCGTCCGAGTCTGTACGCACCGGAAACGCCGCGATTGCTTGAGGAAGTTGTCTGCCAGTTGATGGAGAAGGATCCGGCCAAACGGTTTCAGGATGCTCATGTGGTCTCGCTGCGACTGCGTGAGGTGGTCCGCCGTGTCGAACTCTCGAACGTTGACGAAACGCTGGCTCAGAACCAGTCCCGCATTCAGATCGAGGCGCCCACCATCGCGACTGACGAGCGGGGTGACGAGTCGACGCGAACAGCGAATCCGCGCGGTCCGGGCCCGGCCACGATGATGCGCGACGCCGTGGCCACGGAGATTCGTAAGACACACGAGAAATCGCCGCTGGCGCAGTTCTTCGATAATACCTGGGTGCTGATCGGCTGCCTGGCCGTGCTGATCGGCGGTGTCTGGTGGGCAGAGTCCGGACCGCAGGAGCCGCCCGCCGACGACGTTGAGGACATTGCGGCAGCGTCCTCTGAGGTGGATCGTTTTCAGCGGATGGCGCGATCGCTGAGTCGTTCCGGCGATCTCTCGCGCGCCGAACGATTGTTGACGGCACTCGACGCTGTGCTGTCAGAGGATCCGGATCGCGGCGAGGAAGCACGCGATGTCGCCCTGCAGTTGCGCGAGATGCGCGAGCGTCGGGAGCGGGATGGCGGCACGAAGCCTCTGCTTGCCGATTCGCTGAAGCGGGTCGACGAGCTGGCACGCCGCGGGGACCTGAAGGCCGCTCGCGAACTGCTCGACCGCCTCTCCGTGCTTTACGAATTCGACTCAACCGCCGAACCGTTGCTTCACGACACGGCACGGTTTCTGGACCAACGGTTTCTCGACGGGCAGGCCGCAACCGACGGGCGGGCCGCGGCTGACGAGTGAATGGCTGCCGGTTTCAACGGCTGGAAACGCCGTTCCGGATCGGCTGCTGCGTTCTCGATTCCGCCTGATTGGCTGCTGGTTGTTCCGTCCAGGGACAGCGATATACTCGCCGGGAACGTCAGCGGTCGCGTGATTTGCCGCTGGCCAACGGACGCCAGGCAGCAGAAAAGAGTGTCATTGTGCTCGTCGAAATGGAACTCGCGCGGATCATCATCAGCGAGATCAACGGTCAGCAGGTCGTTTATCTGCGGGAGAAGGACGGCGAACGCGCCTTCCCGATTCTGATCGGTCTGTTTGAGGCGACGAGTATTAACCGTCGGCTGACAGAGTCCGCCCCGCCGCGTCCGCTGTCGCACGACCTGATGAAGGGCATCATCGAAGGAATGGGCGGCACGCTGCAGGATGTCGTCATTACCTCGATGATCGAGCATACCTATTACGCTCTGCTGCGGATCGAGCTGGCTGACGGGACAATCGCCGAAATCGATGCGCGACCGAGCGACGCGATCGCACTCGCTGTGCATCACGATCCGGTCTGCCCGATCTTTGTGGAAGAAGATGTGCTCGAGAAGGTGACCTGACCATGCCGCCGTGTTGCAGTGATGTCTGGAGTGCGGCGTGTGCTCGCGGAGCAGCGCAGGCAGTGCCGCCCATTCCGTCAGACTGCGACATCGGATGGTCCATGACGAACTGCCGCTTTCCCGAACTGACTCCTGACAGGCTGTGACGCGGTATGATTCTCGAAGGAGTCGTCACGAGTCAGAACTCGCTCGGCGAGTTGAACGTCGCGCCGATGGGGCCGATCGTTGAACCCGACATGCGACGGTTGGTGCTGCGGCCGTTTCA
>Ga0070727_10000913_pt1 | contig 32977 bp, 13 predicted proteins | sample tdAd472_FD_66722 | JGI IMG/M metagenome (GOLD analysis project Ga0070727, IMG submission 66722) | Marine sediment microbial communities from the Atlantic coast under amendment with organic carbon and nitrate - tdAd47.2 | ecosystem: Environmental > Aquatic > Marine > Coastal > Sediment | place... | reverse complement strand
TGATCTCCGCCGTCAGCGTTTCTCGCATCGCCGGTCGCGCTCTGGGAGTCCAGTGCGTCGGTCTGCTGACGGCATTGCTGAGTTCCCCGTCGCTCAGCCTGTGCATCGCGATCGTGACTCTGTGCTTCCTGCCCTCAGCGTTCCTGCTGCAGCGAGTCGCCTCGGCAGAACCCGCAGCGTAGCTACGCTCGCCAGAGCGTGGTCCCACCCTGGCGACGGTAGCTACGCTCGACGCGGCTTTGATTTGCAGCCTTACTTCTGCAGATGCCAGTCGTGGCCGTCCTGCATGATGCTGGCGTTGATCTTCAGCAGCGACTTCTTGAGCCGAGCCAGAGTTTGCGGCTCCTTGTCCGCGATGTTCGTCGTCTGCTGCGGGTCGTCTTTGAGATTGAAGAGCTGAAAGTTTCTGTAGCCGCCATCTTTGATCGTCGGGATCCACGCTTCCTGAAACATATTGCTGGTCGAAAGTTCGTAATCAGGATCCGCAACCAGTGAGTAGTCGCCGTCACGGATCGCGACGATCGGTCGCGACTTCTGCAAATGCCAGTACAGCGGTTGATGACGAGTAAAAGCGCCGGCCTTGCCGGTCAGAATCGGCGAAAGGTCCGAGCCGTCGAGATGCACTCCCGCCGGCTTGTCCAGCCCGAGCAGTCCGCAGACCGTCGGCAGAACATCGACCAGACCGGCCGGTTCGGTTGCTTCAACGCTCGATTTGATCGTGCCCGGCCAGTGGAAAATGCCGGGCACGCGGATGCCGCCTTCCCAGTTCATGCCCTTGCGGCCGCGCAGTCCACCGGTGCGATCGTCGCGGTAGCTGCCGTTGTCCGACGCGTAAATGATCAGCGTGTCTTCCGCCGGTGCGATGTCGCGAAGCTTCTTCAACAGGCGGGCGATCGCGCGGTCTGTGTTGTCAATCGTACCCGAGTAGACGGCACCCTTGTCTTTCGGCTTGCCATACTCAGTGACAATGTCTGTCGGCGCAGCGATCGGCGCGTGCGGTTCGTGAAACCAGACGTTGAGAAAGAACGGCTGGTCCTTCGCTCGATGATCGTCGAGCCACGAGATCGCTTCGTCGACGACCAGCTGGCACGAGTAGCCTTCCAGTCTGCCGACCGGCTTCCCGTTGCGAATGAAGTTGTCCGGATTGCGATGGCTGGGACCGGCGTTGTTCCAGGTGGCGAACCAGTAATCGAACCCGTGTTGATCTGGCGTCGGCTTGTCGCGATCCCCCGTCGGCAGCCCGAGATGCCACTTCCCAACGTGCGCCGTCGAGTACCCCGCGTCTTTCAATACTTCGGCGAGCGTCACCTCACGCAGCAGCAGATGCGACTTCTGACTGGGATCGTGAATCCAACTGTAAACGCCGGCTCGAATATGGTGCCGCCCCGTCATCAGTGTCGCCCTCGACGGCGAGCAGACCGCGCATCCCGAATAGAAATCCGTAAACCGCACTCCGCCCGCCGCGAGCGAATCAATCGTCGGCGTCTTCACCGGCCCGTCGTAACACCCCACGTCCTGATACCCGAGATCGTCGGCCAGCAGCATGACAACGTTTGGCTTTGCAGCAGAGACGACTGACGCAACGATGAGCAGCAGGAATGCGAGGGCGAATCGAATCACTGAGAATCTCCGGTTGATAATCAAGCGCTGAAGGCAGAAGGGCGATGATGCGTCGAGCTACTCGTGAAGTTGCAGCAGGGACTGCTCAAGCCCGGCCCGGACTTCCCAAACTGATTGAGGACGGTCTGACGGCTCTTTTGCAAGACACGTCGAAATGAGGTTGTCGAGTTGCCAGGGGACTGAACTGTTAACCGCACTCACAGGTTCAACACGGTTGAGGCTGAGCGTTGCCGCTATCGAATCTGCGATTGAAGGACCTGAAACCGGACTTTTTCCGCTCAGCAGGAAGAACAGTAGTCCGCCGATCCCATAAATGTCAGTCCTCGGAGACACCGAACCGAAGGCATCGCAGAGCTGCTCAGGTGCCAGAAAGCCTGGTGTTCCGGCACTCGCTTTGACGCCTTGTTCGCCAATAACGCGTCCGAAACCGAAATCCGTTACGACGAATGAGCCATCCAGACGGTGGATTACGTTTCGCGGAGTCAGGTCGCCGTGAACGATGCCGGAATCATGAACCACTCCAACTGCGTCGCAGACCGCGAGACCGCATCGGATCACATCTGCGATCGGCTTGTCTGATTGTTGCCGCCAGGCGGTAAGGTCGTTGCCATCAATCCACTCCATGACGGCAAATACTGCGTTCTGCAGACTGCGACCCCAACCAAAGTGTTTGACGATGCCTTGATGAGCCAGGCCGGAGACGATCGCCACTTCACTCAGGAGTTGTTGCGAGGTCTGCGGATCGTTCCAGAACCGCTTTCTCAAAAACTTAACCGCCACGGGGCTTTGATCTGTTTTCAGACAGCCCTGATAGACACGCCCAAATGCTCCCTGGCCGACGAGACGCTGCAGAACGACGTCTGAAAACTCGTATGCCGCAGAAAACTGAGGCGGCGGTTTTGCGGCGACGGTCGTTTGTGCAACGTCGGGACCAGCGTTCGTTGGCTTCGGCCCCTTGGGAGCGCCGCTGTCGTACGGCGATCCGAGGTTGAGCGTCGCATGATGCTCCGAGGGGGAATCGCCATGCAGTTTCAAATAGGTCTCACGCACCCTGTGAAGCGACCTGCGCACTGTTCTGTCGGTGCAGCCCATTAACGACGCGATGCTTGCCAGGTCTTCTCCCTGCAGCCGAGCCTCAAGGATCGCGCGATCCTTGTCAGACAGCCGACTCATGAGTCGTTCGAGATCGTCAACGACCTGCGCGGCTTCAGCCGGTGTCGGGTCACGCGACGCAATTTCAGGCCAGGTGGATTCGTCGAGCTGTCGACGCTCTGTGTCGATGGCGCGTTTACTTGCGAAATGGTGGGCCGACTGTCGGGCGAGTTTTCGCAGTGTCACGGTCACCAGCAGTGGCCAGAGATTGTCATCGTCCGGGACGTGAATCTGCCCTCGGTCGGCGGCAACGAAAAAGCTTCGCCAGGCAGACATGACGACATCTTCTGGATCAAGTCGCCGGGCCAGTTTCATTGCCAGCTTCGCGCGAGCCAGGGCGGTCAGTCTCGTCATGAAGCGGCGAACAAGGAGATTCGCGGCAGCGTCGTTGCCGTTCTGCCACGCAGCCAGCAGTTCGCGATTCGACCTGTCTTCGAGCATCCAACAGATTCCTGCCGGCTGTGTTGAGAAAAAGTGAAATTTCAGTGTCCGCGTTCAGAGCAGAATCTGCATTCACGAGACAGAGCTTTGACTCAGCGTTTCCTCATTTTCTCCGGGAGTCTGATTATGGCGATGGTAGTCACCGAACCCTGTTTTGGCTGCAAGTACACAGATTGTGTCGTTGTCTGTCCGTGCGAGTCGTTTCGCGAGGGCGAGTCCATGCTGTTTATCGATCCGGATCACTGCATTGACTGCGAGGCCTGCATACCGGAATGCCCGGTCGAGGCGATCTATCACGAAGATGACGTCCCTGAAAAATGGAAGGAGTACATCGATCTGAATCGCGAAATGGCTGCGTGTTGTCCTGCAATTACGGAGAAGAAAGAACCGATGGACTCGTGATTCCCAATGTCGTTCGAGGCTGCCGAAAGGCTCAGGGCAAGGCCACCTGCACGGGGTGCATCAGGTAGGCGAAGAGGTCTCGTTGCTGGTCTTCGGTCAGCGTCTGTAACTGGTTGTCGGGCATGATCGAGAGCGGCGATGGGGTTTCGGATTCGATTTCTGACAGCTCGATGACCTGCGAGTCCGTGGCGGTCTGGACGGTCAGCGTGCGGTTGTTGCGAGAGCCGACGATGCCGCTCAGAACCCGACCGTCGTTCAGCACTACGACCGAGACGCGGTAGTTCGCCGGGACCTGAGCACTCGGGTCGACGACGTTCCGCAGCAGGTAGTCGAGGTTCGCTCGCTGTGAGCCGGTCAGGTCGGGGCCGATCTGCTTGCCCTCGCCGTACAGCTTGTGGCAGTTCGCGCAGGTTTTCTGGAAGAGCTGCCGGCCACTGGCCAGGTCGGCCTGCTTGAGCGATTCCGGCGAAAGTCTTGTTCGCAGGTCGGAGATCAGCTCCTGCCGTTCTTCCGAGGTGTCACGCAGGACACCCCAGGTTTCGGCGAGACGCTGCGAAAGCTTCTCGTCGTTGAACGCGAGGATCTGCCGCGCGTGGAGGCTCGTCACGTCCTCGCGCGGAATCCGATTTCGCCCGTCGCCGAGGCTGTCGAGCAGCGCGGCGGCGAAGCTCGCGCGCGAGACGAGCGTGTTGAGGACGGTCCACCGTTCGCGCGGATCAAACCGGCGATAACTCGCCGCGAGCCGCCTGCCGATGGCCGGGTCGTCAAACAGAGCGAGTCCGCGAGCGGCTGTCGCATTGAGCACTCGTTCGTTGAGCAGCGATTCACAGAGTTCCCGCAGGTCGTCCGGTCGGGCATCGATCAACGTCTGCAGCGCGGTCTGACGAGTCGGCAGCGGCTGCGTGTTGTCGAGCACCAGCTTGCGAATCTCGCCGAGCGCCCGACCGTCGCCGAAGAGCACATTCAGCTCGCGAATCAGGTTTGTTGTTTCTGCTGTCCCGTTTTCTGACTTGCCAATCGCAGCAGCGAACGCAGGCCAGGCGGCAGGCTGAGGGGCCTTTCGCCAGCCGTGAAAGGCGTCGCCCAGTCCGGACAGAACGCTTCGTCGTAATGCAGGATCGAATTTTGCGGCCAGCTTCAGGAGCGAGTTGACCGCGGCGGGCGATGATTCGATCCGGCTGGCGAGGCTGCGGGAAATCCATTGCAGCGTGAGCGGCCAGCGGCAGTGTCGGGCAATCTCAACAAGTGACTGGGGAGCGGTCTCACCGAGCGGAATCAGGCCATACCAGGTCAGCGCCGGCAGGTACGGATCGGCGGCGAAACGCTCGTCGGTGACGAGTGCCGCGGCGAGTTTCGCTCGCTTGTTGACCGGCAAACGCTGCAGCGTCGAGGCGAGTTGCAGTTTGACAAGACCGGACTCGTCATCGTGGGCGAGCTGCAGCAGGGCGGCGTACGTTGCTTCGTCGCTTGGATAAACCGCGTTCGGCTGAGGTCCCGGCAACGTGTCGAGCGGCCAGAAGTCGGTCAGCAGTCGGATCGCCCAGACGCGGACGTGCTCGTCGCGGTGAGACAGCAGGTCGCGGAGCATCGCGGGAGACGCATTGCCGTCCTGATACTGCTTCCAGAGTTTGGGCAGAGGGCCGTCGCCCATCAGGCAGCGCGGCGTCAGCAGGTCGCCTTCTGGTGCGGGCGTGTCAGACGTCGCCGCGTCTTCGTAAGCGATGCGGAAGATGCGGCCGCTGGTGCGATGCACGCCGGTGTGTTCGTGACACTCGCCCGTGTCGCTCCAGTCAATGACGTACGCGGCGCCGTCCGGGCCGGTGCTCAGGTCCATGCCGCGGAACCAGCGGTCGGCGCTGATGAAGACGTCGGCCTGGTGGCGTCCGACGTAGCCCGCGCCTGCGCGTTCGAGGCGTTCGACGTTCGTCCGGAGACCGTGCATGTTCAGTGTGAAGAGCCGGTTGTGATACTGCTTCGGCCACTGGCGGCCCTGATAGATCATCGTGCCGATGTGAGCGTGCCCGCCGCCGTACTCGTTGGCCTTGCCGTCGCGGCTTTCGTGCCACTTGCCGGTTGTGTCGAAGTGCCAGTGATCGGCGATTGTGTCCAGCCGCTCGTACACGCCGGGGTTCTGACTGTTGCCGAACGACTCCTTGAAGTGAGCCCCCGGCATCGCGTGCCACAGGTGCCCGTTGACGGTGTTGATGAAGAACAGCTCGCCGTGCTGATCCCAGTCGTGGCCCCAGGGATTCGTCGTGCCGTGACAGAGCACCTCGACGATCTTGCGTTCCGGATGAAACCGCCAGATGCCACCGCGAATCGGAACGCGTTGCTCGTCGGGAGTTCCCGGCACGCCGAGCCGCCCCGGACACGAGTGCCCACAGCGACCGTACAGCCAGCCATCCGGTCCCCAGCGCAGCCCGTTCGCGAAGTTGTGATAGTTGGCCTGAGCAACGGTGAAGCCATCGAGCACGACCTGCGGCGGTCCGTCCGGCAGGAGATCGCCGTCGGCGTCGGGGATGAACAGCACCTGCGGCGGACACATCAGCCAGACACCGCCGCGACCGACCTCGACGCTGGTCAGCATCTGCACCTTGTCGGTGAAGACGGTCCGCGACTCTGGAACGCCATCGCGATCAGCGTCGTCGAAGACGAGCACGCGGTCTCGCAGCGAGAGATCGAACCGCTGTTTGCTCTCGGCGTACGTGTAGTTCTCCGCGATCCACATTCGCCCGCGACGATCCCACGCCATCGCAATCGGGTTCTGCACGTCCGGCTCGGCGGCAAAGACGCTGACCTTGAATCCGTCAGGCACCTGCATCTGCTCGGCGGCCTGCCGAGCCGGCATCAGCGGAACCGAGAGATCGGGCTCGGAGTTATGCGGCGTCGGAAAGTCGTCCGCACTGGCACTGAGCGTTTTCGCAAAGATGACGAGTATCGCGAAGAACAAACTGCGTTTGAGCATCAGAAATTATCCTGACAGTGTCAGAGTTCCTGGCACGTAGCTGCCGTCGCCAGACGGCGGACGAACCACCAGACGGCGGACGAACCACGCTCTGGCGAGCGTAGCTACGGATTACGGACGAACCACTCTGGCGAGCGTCGCTACGGATCGACCAGCAGCGTCTGGCAAGTGCCGGGCAATCAACGTGTCTGAAGAACGTTGTGTATCGGAGCGACCGTGCCGGGAAAACGCAGCGGACATTTCCAGCACGCATCAATGTTTGGGAGTCCATTTTGCGGCAGTATGATCGCCCAACGCTTGCGACTCATCCTGCCAGGAGAGTGGACGATGCTCAGGATTCCCGGAACCGGTTCTCGTTTTTGCGATGGAATCTCGCGAAGAAGCTGGTTGCAGATTGGCTCGCTGGGGCTTGGCGGATTGTCGCTACCGGGCATCCTGAAAGCTGAAGCCGAATCGTCGCGGCCACGTCGCCTCAAGGGGATTATCAATATCCTGCTGCCCGGCGGACCGTCGCACCTGGACATGTACGATTTGAAGCCGCTGGCCCCGTCCGAAATCCGCGGCGAGTTTCAGCCGATCGCGACGAACGTGCCAGGCGTCGAGATCTGCGAGCTGATGCCTCGGCTGGCAGGCATGGCGGATCGGCTGACGCTGGTTCGATCGTTGATGGGCTTTCGCAACGACCACAACACGCACTGGTGCTCGACCGGCTGGGAATCTCATCCGGCCATGCCGTCGTCACCGATCGTCGCTGGCTTTCCGCCCGGTGACTGGCCGTCGCTGGGCGCGATTCTTTCGAAGTCGTTCGGGCCGCGAGTCCCCGGTGTTCCGCCGTCTGTCGATCTGAGCCCGATCGATCCCGATGCCCGGTTCATTCTGCGGACGCCGCCCGGCCAGCCCGGTTATCTGGGAACCGCTCATGCGGCGTTTGAAGTGGCCGCCGTCGATCGGAAAAACATCACGCTCAACGGGGCGAGCCTCAACCGGCTGAGCGATCGCCGGTCGCTGCTGGCCAGCTTCGACCGATTCCGGCGCTCGGCGGACCGGCCCGAATTCATCGCGGGGCTCGACGAATTCCACAAGCAGGCCTTCGAGGTGCTGACGTCGTCGCGGCTGGCCGACGCGCTCGACCTGAGCAACGAGAGCGACTCGATTCGCAGCCGTTACGGGCTCGACCAGAACTTCCCGAACGAACGCGAAGGCCGCACGCTGCTCGACCAGTTTCTGCTCGCGCGGCGAGTCATCGAAGCTGGCGCCCGCTGCGTGACCCTGTCCTTCACCCGCTGGCCGTTCGGGCGAATGCTGCAGGGCGACTACAACTGGGACTGGCACAAGGACAACTTCAACGAAGCTCGCGGCGCGCTGCCGCTGTTTGACATCGGCGTCTCGGCACTGCTGCAGGATCTGATCGACCGCGACCTGATCGACGAAGTCGCCGTCGTCGCCTGGGGCGAATTCGGCCGGACGCCGAAGATCAACGCGAACGCGGGGCGTGATCACTGGCCGAAGGTCGGCGGGGCTCTGATTGCCGGTGGCGGGATGCACTGCGGCCAGGTCATCGGTTCGACGACGCGCTGGGGTGAGGAACCACTCGAACGCCCGGTTCACTTCCGTGAGGTCTTCGCATCGCTGTACCAGCGACTGGGCATCGACGTGAAGACGGCGCAGTTCACCGACCTCGCCGGTCGGCCGCAGTACCTGGTCGGCGACGCCCGCCCCATGCCGGAACTGGTTCGGTAATCGACAGTATCCGTAGGCCGGACCGAGGAGTGCAGCGACGCCGTGTGCCACTGGCTCTGCCAGCGCCCGACCATTGACTGACGCACTGGCAGAGCCAGTGGCACACGACATCACAAGCCAAAGGATTGGGGACTGGTTGAGGCGAGAGGCAAGCGGTTCTGAACGTCACTCGTGGCCGGCGCCTGCGGCTGGGCGTTAAACGACTGAGGCACCGCGTTCACTCTGAGGCACCGCGTTTACTCTGCGCGAGCATCCGCGCTACTTCCAGGTGTTCTCGACGACCGGCTTGCCGTTGGTGGTCAGGATCTGAAAGTGGTGAAAACCGGCGTTCATCCCCGAGTACCGCCAGACGACCTGCTTCTCCCGCGTAATCTCCAGCAGCTTTACGGCGTCACCTTTTGCGTGGTAGCTCGTGACGACCGTGTTGCCGTTCGGAAGTCGCTGTACACCGCAGGCATCGTCGAGCAGTTTCTCGCCGAGATCCTCGTTGGTGACGCTCCAGACGATCTTTCCGTCGGCGTCGACTTCGATGACTCGATTCCCGTTCGTGCATCCGATCAGCGTGTTGCCGTTTTCGAGACGAATTGCCGTGAACGGCCAGTCGCGTTTCGCTCGACCGCGATCATCTGTCGGAAACGTCTTCAGCACCTCGCCGGTGTCCGGGTTGTACTCCTTCACAGCGAAGTCCAGCAGGTGAGGCGCGATGTAGTTGCCGTTGGGCAGCATTCTCAACATGCGAGTCTGCATGTGGGCATTCTGCTTCTGACACTGCAGCGGCGTCGATCTGAGCACCTTGCCGTCTCGGTTGATCACCAGAGCCCGCGGCTCGGGCCCGAGTTCCGCCAGCAGAAACGTTCCGTCCGCCAGTGGCTGCACAGTACTCGTTTCCTTCTGCTGGCCCTTGTAGGCAAAGACGATCTCCTTCGTCTTGCGGTCGATCTCGACAGCCCCGCCGTTCGGAAACTCCTTCGTCCCATACAACGCCAGCAGCACGTTGCCGTTGGCCAGCACCCAGCCATCGCTTGCCGGCAGATCAACCTTCCACTCGACCTGACCGTCCTCGCCAACAATCACGGCCCGATTCGCCTTCCCAACGCCGAGAAACGAATGCCGCACGGCGTCGTCTCCATGAGCCAGGTCCTGATTCCACAGGAGGCTGCTGAGGCACAGTGCCGTCAGAGAAATGCGGCGGAGAATCTGTCGGCGTCGAACGTTGTCGAGCTTTTGCATGGCACGGCACTTTGCGATACGAGAATGGAAACCTGAACTTCACTGAGCACAACGCCGGGTGACTGGCGTGTTCACTGCCTGACTCCGAAGTCTAATGATGAGTCGTCACCAGCCGAGCAAGCCTGGCGGGAGTGGTACGCGGAGGAGGCCGGTGAAGATCTGATAGATGATCGGGCTCGCGAGGACGGCGACCAGCAGGGCGGTTCGGACCGGAGCCCTCAGCAGTAGCGAAATGGCAAGCAGCAGAACGGCTGACACGGGAATGAAACCGATTGCGTCAGCGGCCAGTGAGTACGCTCCTGTGGCGGCGACGACGCAGGCGAACGCCAGCTTCTGAGTGAGTGACGATTCGATGACTTCATCCGTCGATGCAGTATCGGTCGCCGACGCGCTGCCGGCTGCATCGGTCGCCGGCCGTGCTCCGCGATGACGCACGGCACCGGCCCCGATCACCGTCAGGCTGCCGATCGCCAGGCAACCCGCCAGCAGGGGAAAGGCATTCGGTCCGACCGGGCCTGACTTGACGGTCTTGAACTCGTCGCGGCCCAGCAGGTCACCAAACGTCCGATCGGCGCTTGCAAGAAAGGCCGCGAAGTCGTCGGTCTGCCGCCACGTATAGTCGAACCCTTCGCCTTCCATATACGACGGAAAAGTGTGGCCATCGACTTTCGCCTCGCCCGTCACAATGCGACGCAGCGCCGTGACAAGCCGCTCGCGAATCTCCGCCGGAGTCCCTTTCGGAACCCCAACGCCGCGCCAGCCGGTCAGCGTCCAGTTCGATCCCTGCTCCTTGAGCGTCGGATACTTTTCGAGCCCCGGCAGGGCAAGCCGCTGGTCGGCCATGACGCCCAGGCAGCGAATCTTACCGGCATCGAGCAGCGACCTCGCTTCGGGCACACTGCAGCAGACCAGATCGATGCCGCCGCTCATCAGCTCCTGCAGACTGGGCGCCGAACCCTGTGACGGGATCCAGACGACGTCCGTCGGCTGCCGGTCGAACGAGAGCAGCCAGCCGGCCAGAGCCAGATGCCACGCTCCCAGCGACGCCGTGCCCGACGCCTTCAGATCACCCGGTCTCTCCCGGACGGCAGCTTCCAGTTCGCCCATCGTTGTCAACGGCGAGTCGTCACGAACGAACAATGCCGCGGGATCTTCGTTGACAGACATCAGCGGTTCGCAGTCCTGCCAGTCGAGATCGGTCAGGCCGCGCCAGTGCAGCATGCTCAGTTCGAGCGTCATCATCGAGAGCGTGTAACCGTCGGGCCGGGCCAGCAACCCGCGAGCGTGCCCGGTCACGCCCTGGCCGCCGGTCGCATTGATCACGTTGACCGGAACGTCGAGTTCCTCTTCGAGATAGATCGCCATCTGTCGCGAGACGCGATCTGTCCCGCCCCCTGCCGCCCACGGGCAAACGAGCGTGATCGGCCGTGTCGGATACGAGTCGTTCTGCGAGCAGCCGACCGCGAGCACGCTCAGCAGCAGCAGGATCAGCGACGGCCCGATTGTTTTCCCCGTGTGCATCAATCTTTCCTGTCACTCGGACCGCGTTCCGGAATCAGCAGAGCGGCACCAGCCCGCTGCTCGCCGTCTCAAGGTGAATCAGCCGGCATGGGCCATCGTCCGCCGACTGTCCGCTCTTCAATTGTCAGCAGTCACGCTCGGGCGAACGGCCCGAAAGGGGCCTTCGGGTATTGCGAAAAGCCGGAGTCGATGCAGACCTTGACGGTCTCGGCGGCCTGCAGAACCTGTTCGCGATTGACATCCAGGTGCGTGCAGGCGCGGAGCGTCTGCGGCCCCATCCCTCCAATGCGAACGCCTCGTTCCTTCAGAGCGGTCGAAAGCTGCATTGCGTCGCCGAGTTCGGGATCGATTTTGAAGAACACGAGGTTCGATTCGACGTCGTCCGGATTGAGCGTCACACCATCGATCTGCGAGACAGCTTCTGCGAATGCTTTCGCGTTGGCGTGGTCGTCGGCGATGCGCTCGACGTTGTTCTCCAGCGCGTAGATCGCAGTCGCGGCAATGACGCCCGCCTGCCGCAGAGCGCCGCCCATCAGTTTGCGAATGCGGCGGGCTCGGTGAATCTGCTCGGCCGAACCGACAAGAATCGAGCCCATCGGACAGCCGAGCCCCTTCGAGAAGCAGATCGAAACCGTGTCAAAGCCAGCCGCAAGTTCAGCGGGCGATGCTCCGGACGCGATGACCGCGTTGAAGAAGCGGGCTCCGTCGAGATGCGTCTTGAGACCGGCGTCGTGAGCCCAGTCGCAAACGCGATTGAGCTGCTCGACGGGCCAGACTCGACCGCCACCGCTGTTGGCGGTGTTTTCCAGGCAGAGCAGTTTCGTGACGCACAGGTGCTGATTGTCGACGCGGACTTTCCCGGCGAGATCATCGACGTCGAGCAGTCCGTTCCGTCCGCGAATTGTTCGGCACATGATTCCGCTGATCGCTGCCGGGGCGCCGCCTTCGAAGTTGGCAATGTGGCCGGACTCTTCAATCAGCAGTTCGTCGCCGGGAAAGCAGTGCGTGCGGACGCCCATCTGATTGGACTGTGTCCCCGAGCACGCAAAGACGGCCGCTTCCTTGCCGAACAGCTCGGCGGCCATGGCTTCGAGCCGATTGACCGTCGGGTCCTCGCCGCCCATGTCGTCGCCAACCTCGGCGTTGACCATGGCCTGCAGCATCGCCGGGGAGGGTTTCGTGACGGTGTCGCTGAACATGTTGATGACAGATTCGCTCATCGTGATGCTGCATTCCTCGTTGTTTTTCAGAGACCGCTGCCAGATTGGCCGGGTGTTTTCCTGTCGAGCCGCGAATCGCCTAGACTCCGCTGCCCGATCGGTCCGGGATGCTACCCGGCACGCCTCGCGACGACTATCGGTCGGCCCTTCCGTTCCTGAATTCAGAACCGTGCTCCGCGTTTCGAACTGTGACTGCCGAACACTCATGGCGACAAGCAAGACGACGACTGACAACGAAGACCTGCCCAGCATCCCTGTCCGCGTGCTGATTGTTGACGACGACGAACCGCACGCCGAGGCCGTCGCCGACAGTCTCGAACGCGTCGGGTATGAGTGCGTTGTCGCGAATTCGGGTGAACGCGGCGTGCAGATGATCGAGGGGGACGAGTTCGACGTCGTGATCACCGATTTGCGGATGGAAGATGTCGACGGACTCGCCATTCTGCAGAAGACGAAAGAGGAGCTGCCCGACGCCGAGGTCATTCTGCTCACCGGGCACTTCTCGTATCAGTCCGCGCTGGCGGCTGGCCAGGCCGGGGCATCGATGTACCTGACCAAGCCCGTCGACATCAGCGAGCTGCGGCAGGCCGTTGAAAAGGCGTCGACCCGCGTTCGGCTGCTGAAAAAGAACGCGGAACTCAGCCGCCGACTCGATGAGAAATTCGGCTTCGAGGGCGTCGTCGGGAACAGTCCGGCAATGAAGAACATTGTCGACCGCCTGCGACAGCTCGCGCCAACACCGACGACCGTGCTGATTCGCGGCGAGAACGGCACCGGCAAAGAGATCGCCGCCCGGGCTCTGCATCAGAACAGCGAGCGGAAGAACAAGCCGTTCGTGCCACTGAATATCTCGGCGCTCCCCGAGAGCATTCTCGAAAGCGAGCTGTTCGGGCACGAGCCGGGATCGTTCACCGGAGCCGTGGATCGGCGGATCGGGAAGTTCGAGTACGCGAACGGCGGCACGCTGTTTCTCGACGAGGTCGGCGAAATGCCCGTCGACACGCAGATCAAGCTGCTCCGCGTGCTGGAGAGCCGGAAAATCTCGCGAATCGGTTCGAACGAAGAGCTGCCGATCAACGTGCGGCTGCTGGCGGCGACGAATGCCGATCTGGAGAAACTCGTCAAGGACGGCAGGTTCCGCGAGGACCTCTATTACCGCCTGAAGGTCGCGTCGATCACGCTGCCGCCGCTGCGGGAACGCCGCGTCGACATCCCGCTGCTGATCGAGCATTTCCTGGGACAGCTCGCCGAAAGTTACGGTCGCGAGAAACCGACGCTCACCCGCGCGGCCCGGCAATCACTGCTCGCCTATGACTGGCCGGGCAATATTCGCCAGCTACGAAACTCGATCGAGAGCATGTTCGTGCAGGACCTCGACGGCGTGCTCGACATCGACGACCTGCCGGACGACATCCCGCCCATCGGCGGCGACGTGCCCGACGGCGAGCCCGGTCTCAGCATGCCGGGCCTCGGATCGGGAGCCGATTCGCTGGTCGGCCGCCCGATGGACGAAATCGAGAAGTACTACATGTCACGAACGCTGGAGCTGACCAACGGCAACCGCCAGGAAGCCGCCCGCCTGCTGGGCATCGGCGAACGCACGCTGTACCGCAAAATCAAAGAGTACGGCCTGTGAGGCGTGAGCCGACCTGAGTCGTGAGTCGCCCGTTGGGCGTAGCGGGACGGCTCCGGCATCGCTTGTTTAACGCCCAGCCGCAGGCGCCGGCCACCAAAAACGTTGATGCTGTCTGGTTGCCGGCGCCTTCGCGCTGGGGCGTCAAACGAATTCAATCAGTGAGGGTGTTCCTGAGGAACGGTCTGAATTCTGGCGAATCCAGCTACCTTGGGAATCGGGCGACGCTTACCTCAACTGTGCCGCCGTCAGCGTGTTTCGCAGCAGCATCGCGATGGTCATCGGGCCGACGCCGCCGGGGACTGGGGTGATGGCGGAGGCGACTTCTTTGACGGCCTCGAAGTCGACGTCGCCGACGAGTTTGTCGTCCACTCGGTTGATGCCAACGTCGATGACGACAGCGCCGGGTTTCACCATGTCGGCAGTGACGAAGTTCGCCTTGCCGATCGCCGCAATCAGGATGTCCGCCTGGCGGGTGATCTCGGCAAGGTTCTTTGTGCGGCTGTGGCAGATCGTGACTGTCGCGTCGGCGGCGGCTCCGCGCTGCACGAGCATCATGCCCATCGGCTTGCCGACGATCTCGCTGCGGCCGAGCACGACGGCGTGGGCTCCGGCGACCTGCGTCCCGGCGGCGATCAGAAGCTGCTGAACTCCGTGCGGCGTGCAGGGCAGAAATCGAGGCCGGCCCTGAACCATCAGGCCGACGTTCTCTGCATGAAAACAGTCGACGTCCTTGAGCGGCGTCACGGCGTCGAGCACCGTTTGTTCGTCGATCTGCGACGGCAGCGGCAACTGCACGAGGATGCCGTGAACGCTTTCGTCGGTGTTGAGGGTGCCGACAAGTTCGAGCAGGTCCGCCTGAGTCGTCTCGACCGGAAGGCGATGCAGCGTGCTGAGGATGCCGGCTTTTTCGCAGGCCCGCTGCTTGTTGCGGACGTAAACCGCGCTGGCGGGATCGTCACCGACCAGCACCGCGGCAAGATGCGGCGTCACTCCGGACTGAGCGGAAAACCCGGCAACGTCACGGCCAATCTGCTCGCGGATTTCAGCGGCGACAGCTTTTCCTTCAATGATCTGAGCGGACACAGGTGGTGCTTCCCTTTGGAGTTTCGTCGTACTTGTCAAGACGAGGATTTCTCTTCAGTGGTCTGAGTCAGTGTTTGGAAATACGACTCTTATGGGGTCGTCATCCGAGACTTCCACATTGATCCTGCGATTGAATACGGACACTGGAGCTTGAAGCCGATCTGCGAAAAACGATGCCAGGGAATCAGGTAGTAAGTCGACGTAGTCATCGTGATGGCTCCAACCAAAGACATACACTGGCCCGGGCCGAACGATCTGTTTCAGCTCATCAGCCCGGCCAACGTATTGATCGACAATGTCATCATCGAGATCGGCATAGCCGTGTTCCCGAGAGATGTTCAGTACGAAGTCCAACTGGGGAAGCCTCAGGTACATCCACTCGTAGACGTTTTCGTAGTCCCAATTGATCGAATCGTCGCCAGCCTCATCTAGGAGTGCGCTTGCGATTGCCGGGAATTCCAGATCGGATTCAAACCGTAGATACATCGTAGCTTGAACGCTGTGTCGTTTTGGCTGATTGCCAACGACTATTTTTTTCGGACATGCAGCATGATCGGCCAGGACGTCTGGCCGCCCTGTTCCTTGCTGCGAAGGAAGAAGAGGCGCGACTGTTCGGGCACCCACGGAGCCGCCGTCAGAAAGAACTGACGCTCGGAAGTCCCCTCGACAATCAGCAGACCGCTCAGCCCGATGTTGTCGACGATGATGCCGTGCGGCAGGTTGTGGGAAATCGCCTCGAAACCAATGCGGCCCTTGAAGTCCTCGTTGCGTTGAATGTGAACGCGAGCCGTAATGGTTTCGCCGGGGGCGATCGTCAGCTCCAGCGGGTTGTCGGCACTGAAGGCCGGCGTTTCCACCTCGGCCCCGTCGGCAGCGTCCGGGCCGATCGCGACCAGCACTTTCGGGGCGTCGGCAAGCTTGATCTCGCCCAGCGTTCCGGCTTCATGCCTCACTTCGCTGCCGTTGATCGTGGCCGTTGCAACGAGCTTTGAAGTTTTCGCGTTCTCGGCAGTTGGGGCGGCAGCTTCGGGGGCGGCATTAATTGTTCCGTACGCGACATCCTGGCCAGCTTCAATGATCAGCGGAGTCGACACGGTGAAACCGGGAGGCAGGCCATCGACGTCGACACGAATTTCGCCGTCAAAGCCGTCCTTGCGATCGGCAATGACGCGGAACTCCTTCCCACTGCCGACGTTGACAGCAGGATTCCCGCCGTCGACACGGACCGAAAAGTCCGGCTGCGATGGCCGGGCGGTGACTTCGTATTTGAAATCCTCGCCCTGAAAACTGCGGACATCGGAAACCCGCAACAGGTACTCGCCGTCAGCCGGGGCCGTGAAGTTCAGCCGCGAGTCGCTGCCGAGTTCGCGTTCTGAATCGTCATCGTTTTCGTAATACAGCGTGAAGACCGGCAGGCCGTTTGACGTCAGATCGGTCCCCGGTGCGTGAGGTTCGACGATGTAGCACGGTTCCTGCAGCGGGTGCGACGTTGCCGTCGTGTCGAAGAACGTCACGCGGTTGCCTCGCTGCGGATAGAACTGGAAACCCGAGTCCGGACCGCGCGGCCACAGCCACAACCTGGCGACTTCGCCGTTCATGTAGAGGTACTGATTGAGGTCCATCTCCTCCCAGTTGTGAACGCGGCAGTCGCGCGTGTCCGAGTTGATGCCGCGGAAGGTGATGTAGGAATCTCGAACCGCCTGCAGCAGAACTCGCGGCACCGGGTTGCCCTCGGTGTCGAGGATTTCCAGTCGCGAATCGAGCGGCGACTTGTCGCGCGCCGCTTTGACCTCGAACACCCACTTCTGCCCGGCTTTGGCCGCAAAGCGGTACAGGTCGACGTCCGGTTCGGCGCCGCTCGCGGCAGCGTCGCCTTTCGTCGCCGAGAAGATCACGCCCGAGAGCTTTGCCGGCAACGTGACCCTGGCCGCCTGAGCGGGAGAGTTGTTCGGTTCGTTCTCGGTTACTGTCGCCCAGTCCGTCGCCGCGATGCTGACCGGCTTTGCTGTTGAGGCAGCTGTCGGCGAACTGTCAGACGCCGTTGCAATCTCCGGAAGAGTCTGCCGTTCAAGCGTGCCGTCGCTGCGACCGACGAAAAACGACTGACCGTCGCGGGCGATGGCCAGAGCTGGCGTGACGTCCGGCTGCTGCGAGAGCGCGGCGAGTTCGGAAAACTCAGACGTCTCCCACAGTTTGCTGGTCTGGTCGTCGGCGATCGAAACGAGCCGCGATCCGTCCGGCGAAAACGCGAGCTGAATCACCGCGCCTTCGTGAGCGATCCGCGCGAAACGCAGCGGGTTGATCCGCGGCTTCTCGCGCGAGACGACCCGCCAGACGCGGATGCGGTTATCGAGTCCCCCGCCGACAACGAAGCGGCCGTCCGGCGAAAACTTCACAACGAACTGTTCTTTGAGCGGCTGGCCGAGCGTGTCGAGCCGGACGCCGGTCGCGGTCTGCCAGAGTTTGATCGTCGCGTCGGCGGACGCGCTGGCGAGGATCGTTCCATCGGGACTGAAGGCGAGATCGAAGATCGCTCCGTTGTGACCGAGCAGTGTCCGCAATGACTCGCCCGTCGCCGCGTCCCAGAGTTCGATTCGCCGGTCATAACTGGTCGTCGCCAGCACCTTGCCATCCGGACTGAGCGTCGCGTCGTACAGCGTGTCACGGTGGCCGTCGATCGTTTGCAGCTTCTTTCCGCTGACGACGTCCCAGATCGACGCCTCGCCGTACAGCCCCGAAATCCCGGACGCGGCGATCAGTCGAGAACCGTCAGTCGAGAACTCGACCGAGTTGACCTTTCCGGGAAAATCCTCGAGACGTCGGATCAGTTTCAGCGAGTCCGCTGCGCGCAGTTCGACGAGTTCAAACCGCGCGACAGCAAGCGTCTTCCCGTCCGGTGAGATCGCGACCGACGCGATCGGCTTCGGCAGCCCCTCAGGGGCAGGCAGCTTTGGAACCATCAGCGTGCGACGCGGCGGCTCTTTGCCATCCGGACCTTTGGCACCGGCTTTCACCCATTCCGTCAGCAGTTCGATCTCCGCCTTCGTCAGTGGTTCGCTGCCTTCCGGTGGCATGATCGGTTCGGCCTTGCCGGTGACCAGCAGGAGCAGCCGGCTCGACGCCACTTCCCCAGGCTGAATCGCCGGGCCGCGTTCGCCCCCCGTCTGCAGATCGGCAAACGTTTCCACCGACAGCCCGCCCTCACGGTCATCCGCGTTGTGGCATCCGGCACAGTGCTTCCGCAGCAGCGGCGCGATATCGCGCGAGTACTCCGGCCTGGTCGGTTTTTCGGCCCCCAGGACGAACGGAGAACTCGAAAGGACCAGCACAGCAGCAGTCAGCAGACAGTGATTCATGACAGTCACCCTGTCGGGGGCAGGTTGAGGCCGACGGCAAGATCAGGAGACGTCGCCGAGCGATCGCGAATTCTGGTGGGACCAGAGACGAAGAATAGTCCGGCCTGCAGCGATCGGCATCCGTAGTCGGCGAATCTGGCGAAGAACAGTTTGCACTTACTGATCGCAGAGTTGAGTTCGGCGCCGGCCCGCTGCACCAACGGCAGGCCGTCAATCAGATGGCCAGACTGACGTTGCCAGACTCGACCTGATACCGCATGGCCGCAGGCGGCGGACTCAATCAGGCAACGACTCTCGACCTGGCCCGGTCACCGCAGTCTTCGTGCGGCCTCATCACGACTTCAGTAAAGAGGGGACAACGGAGTCGTGACTGGCGGAGCACGGTTGCGGGAACGGATTCCACCAGTTCGTCCAGCGAGAGCTTCGCACGCCAGCCCAGACGGCGGGTCACCGCGTCCAGGCTGCTGCACAGCGACGACCAGCAGCGGGAGCGACTCGGAAAATGTCCGACCAGCAGGATGCGTCCCGTCGGCGTGCAGACGCGACACATTTCCTGCAGAGCACGATGCGGATCTGACATGGCAGTCAGGGAATGAAACGCGGTCACAATGTTGAACCGGTCGTCGGGAAACGGAAGAAACCCCGCGTCCGCTGCCACGAGCTGGATGTGGTCCCACGATTTCCTCCGGACACGTTTCTGCGCCTGACGCAGCATGTCCATCGACTGATCGACTCCGAGCACGATCGAATCATGCGGAAAAGCATCCAGACAGGCACCCGTTCCGGTGCCGACATCGAGCACACGCGCGTTCGCCGGAATCCTCAGACGCCGGATCGATCTGCGAACTCCACTCGCCAGAAGCGACGAAAAGAGAACGTCATAACTCGACGAGAAGCGAGAATAGAGCGCCCCATTCACGGCACCGTTTCCGGTCTTCCCGGCTGCCTTTGTCGTGCGGGCATGAGGATTCGACAGACCACGCCCATACGAGTGCCTTCCGGCGCGTATCGTCGAGCTGGTCTGTGAGAGCAGTGACATTGCGGTCTCCCTGAGAGCGTGCCTTTTGGGGATCCGATTCCGGATCTGGCGCCGGCTGGCTTTCAACCCTTCTGGATCGGATCGCCGCGGCCACCAGAACCTCGAACCTTCCGGGGACGCACGACGGTGGTCTCACCCGGAAGACCACGACGTGGGGCAAGTCTCGCGCCACGTCGGGCAGAAACGCCCGGACAACGGACCGTCATCAGGCAACAACGTCACGCTTTGTACGAACGGCCCGGGAGAGCCTCTCGCGTTCGCGGCGACAAACCGGTGGTCGTCCAGCGAGCAATCGGGACGATTTCCTATCGTTCGGAATGTCGAGAGAACGAATGTCGGACGCAGGCAGGCCTTGAGATCTGGTGGCGTCCTGGGACCGCAGGGTCGCCCGAGAATCCCGTTCCGTTTGTCAGCGTTTTCTAAAGTTGATCGACCCAGTCGGGCAGCGTGTCGAAGGCGAACGCCTCATCGATGTCGGCCGTGGCGTCAAGAATCACATCTCCAGGCGAGGCGTTATTGTTCCCCTGCCCGCCGACGAGCGTATCGTTGCCGTCGTTGCCGAAAATCGAGTCTTCGCCGTTGCCGCCGATCAGGATGTCGATCGCGTTACCGCCGGTGAGACTGTCGTTGCCGTCGCCGCCGAAACCACGATCAAAGCCGCGGCCTCCTTCAAGCTCGTCGTCACCACTGAAGCCCGACAGGCCGTCATCGCCATCGCCGCCGCGGAGTGTGTCGTTGCCTTCCTTGCCCAGCAGGATGTCGTCGCCGTCACCGCCGTTGAGCATGTCCGGTCCTCGCGAGCCAATGACGGTGTCGTTGCCGCCGAAAGCTCGCACCTGGACAAAGCCACGGAAGCCCAGGAACGCGCTGACGTCAATCAGGTTGGCAGAATCGCCTGCATTGATTTCAGCGACTTCCAGAGCCATCAGCACATCGTTACCGGCTCCCGTCAGCGAGTTGTTTGTGAGAACGAAATCGGCGTCGCCGCTGGCGATGATCCGGTCGATGCCGCGGCCGCCATTCAGAGTGTCATCTCCAGCGCCCCCGATCAGTTGATCGCCGGAGCCTCCCAGTCCTTTGATGAGGTCGTCGCCGTCACCACCGCCGAGTGTGTCTGAACCAGAGCCGCCAAAGAGGCGGTCGTGGCCGGAGCCGCCGAGAACGAGATCGTTACCGCCCGCTCCAATCAGCACGTCGCTGCCCGACGATCCCGTCAGCGAATCGTCTCCGCCTCCGCCGGCCAGTGTGGTTGACGTGAGCCCGGCCGTGAAAAACCCGCTCACATCAATCGACTGGGCCGCTCCACCACCGACCAGAATGGCTCGTTCGGCGCTGACGATTGAGTCCGTTCCGCGACCGGTCATCAGCGAATTCGTCAGCGCGACGTCGCCTGTGAAGAACTCGCGGATCACATCATTTCCGCGACCGCCGTCGAGCGTGTCGTTCCCGTCACCCCCGTCCAGCGAGTCCCCCGTTCCGCCCTGGCCCTGGATCAGATCATCGCCAGCATTGCCGACGAGTTCGTCCTTGCCACTGCCGCCGTTGAGCGTGTCATTTCCCAGCCCGCCGATCAGAACATCATCGCCGCCGTTGCCGGTGAGATTCACAGGTGCTGTCGCCAGCGACGCGTCAAACGAGTCGTTTCCATCTTCTCCAGTGAAGGCAATCGGCGTATCAACGGCGATGCCGGAATCCAGCACGGCCACGATGTCCGCATCGGACGTCCCGGTCACGCGGAGCACCGAGACAGTGCTCGCCGCCTGACGTACGAGTTCCGCTCCGCCCTGCATCTGGACGACGAGATCATCGGCGTCCCGCAGGATTTCGAATGGTCCCCCACCACCTGGAAGAGTCACATCGACCGGTTCCGGCGAAACGTTCCCGCTTCCGTCGGGACCGCTCACCGGCGGGTCGAAGTTGCCCAGCAGCGGCAGGCCGAGATTGCCTCCAAACTGGAAGAACAGGTCATCGCCAAGGGGATCCGGTGAGAAGGGGTGGTCCACCGCGTCGACCGTGCCCGGTGCGGCCAGAGTCGCGTCCGAAATGAAGATGTACCACTCCGACTCCTCAGCCGGCGTGTCGCCTTCCGCGTGCGGAACACGCAGACCAATGTCATCGATCCCGTCGAGATTGAAGTCTCCGGCGAGCGGACGTTCAAGGCGGCCTGGGAGGCCGAATGCAGTCGTCTCATCTTCGAAGTTGATGATGTCGTCCGCGTTACCGTCCAGCACGCCGGGAGTGCCGTCACTGGCTCCTGTGAGGTCGAACATGAAGGTATTCGTTTCGGCGAGGTACGTCCCCAGATCGTCAAGTCCGTCTCCGTCGAAATCGCCCACGACCGGGCGGCCGCGGAGGTCGCCTGTAAACGTCGTGTCAGTGTTGCCAATGTTGTTGTCGACCTCGTCGATGCCGGCGGCGTCTGCCGTGTCGAGCCACCACGTCGTGCCATCGAACAGTCCGATTTCCTCGCCCGGATGATTCGGGTCAAAATCGCCGGCGATCGGGGTACCGTTGATCTGCAGCAGACTTTCGACGCCAGCAGCGCTCCCGCCATTGTCGGGAACACCGTCGTTGTCCGTGTCGAGCAGCCAGCGGAACATGTCGTTCAACTGGCCGTACGCCCCCAGACGATCAAAACGGTCGTCGTTTGCTGCATCTGGAGTGGTAAAGCGTCCGGCAAAAATCACGTCCGTCTCGATCCCGAACTGAAACACGAAGTCACGATTGGTGAAGTCCAGGTTCGTCGGGTCGAAGTGGTTGTTGCCGTTAATGTCGACGGCGATGCTGCCCTGGCCAATGATGCCGATCTCGGGACGGCTGTCGATCGTGAAGCGACCGACGAAGTTGCCTCCGGCCACACCATCACCGCTGACCAGTCCGTCATCCTGAATTCCAATGCTGGGCAGGTCCTGCGGCTCGGCGGCGTCGCTTTCGCCGTCAAGGCCGTTGCCCGCGATGTCCCCGACCGAATCGAGCACCGTCAGTGTGAAGCGGTCGTCCGGCAGCGGTTCGAAGAAGCTCAGATTGACCGTCGCCATCGCCACGTTGTTGACGATTGTTTGCGTGAGCGTGATCTCGTCGATCGGGATGATGCCGTTCGCGTCACCGACCAGCACATAGTTGCCCTCGGCCAGAGCGACATCTGCCTTGAGCGCAGCGTAATCAAACGGCGGAGCGCCACGGTCCGGCGGATCGATGAAGTTGATCGACAGGCTGTCGACCCGCGGCGTGGCACCGTCGGTCGACGGTTTCGGGTCGAACAGATCGTAGGCTGGCGTGCTGGTGATATAGACGGCATCGACAACCGGTCCCTGCGTGTCGATGAAGATTTCCAGAATCTCGACATCAGCCGGGCCAACGTTGCCGGCGACATCTTCCGCCGTGGCGAAGATCGTCCGCAGGCCGTTGGGCGTCGGGAAGAAGTTCGGATCGTTCAGATCGTACACCGACGTGAGCTGCCAGAAGCCGTCCGGGTCCTGATTGCTTCCGTCGAACGGGCTCGCCGTCACCTGGCCCAGCAACAGGTCGTCACCATCCTGCAGAACGCCGTCACTGCCTGCGTCCTGCAGTACGCCGTCACCGTTCAGGTCGACGTAGATCCGGACCGTCGTGTTGGCCTCGGCGCGACCCCAGAAACTCGGAGTCGTGTCGCTCGTGATGTCGTCGTTGATCGTGTCCGGGTTCGGCGGCGAGACCCCGGTATCACTCTCGGGCAGCACACCATCGTCATCGATCTGTGGCTGTCCGAAGGACACCGGCGGAACCGTCGTGTCGACGATGATCTCCAGCGCGTCGCTGCGTCCGCCGAAGCCGGTTTGTGTCGGGTCGGCGGGATCGACGATCTGGACGCGGGCCGTCAGGAAGTGGCTGCCATCCGTCAGTGTGAACGACCCACCCACTGCGTCGCGTTCAAAGTCGAACTCATAGACGCCTTCCGTGAGTTGTCGTGCGAAGCCGATCGGATCCTGCGGCGACTGGCCGGACTGCTGAGGATCGCCTTCGTCGAACACGGCCACTCGATAACCGGCAGTCGTGGTCGCGAGTGTCTGATCCGTGTTAAACGGGATCGCGATCACTTCATCAGTCGGTGAATCGTCGGACGTGTTGCCCGGCAGGTCATGCAGAAAGAGAGCGTCGTCGAGACGGAAGCGGATGACGGGCGTGCTGTCGCGCGTGACGTCGTCGAACTCCGAACGACCGGTGTCGGACGTTTCGATCTGGAAGCCGTCGCCAGCTGCCGGTGCTGTCGAGAACGTCTGATCGACGCTGAACTCGCGGGTCGCGCCGTCGTAGTCGAGCACGATGGCCTGCTGTCCCGCGAGGTCTCCGGACGTGAACGCGACCAGTCGGCCGTTGTAGTAATCGTCGATGGCCGGCAGCGTGGCCGAACCGGTAAACGTCGTCGAGGATGTCAGCGCCGCGACCGTCGTCGAGATCAGGATGTCGTCGAGTTCCAGGTCGGTCGGAATTGCCGGCACGGTGCTGGTGATCGTCAGGTCGTAGGCATTGATGACGTCGGCGTTGCGCTGCGTTGGATCGGCGAGGTCCTGACCAAAGATGTGCACGGTGTAGGTCTGCCCTGCCACGACCGGAATGCGGATGCGGGCGTCGGGATCGGTGTCTGGTTCGCCAAAGCCGGTCGCCGCGGTCCCGGCAATTACGTCGCCGGTTTCGTCGAGCACTTCGATGCCCAGGTTGCCGCCGGACGGCAGCAGTCCGGTATCGAAGACACGGAAGTGAGCCTGGAAGTCCAGCACGCCAGTCTCTTCAGCGATCACTCGAAAGTAGTCCTGATCGGCCGGCACGTCAGGGTGCTCGACATCGTTCGGGAAGATGGCCAGATCCTGAATGTTGAGCGTTTCACCCAGGCTGAAGACCGGAGCCGTCGCGCGGAACTCATTCTCTTCGTACAGGTCCGGGCCCATCACGAGAAGATTCGGATCGCCGGTGTCCGGATCAACGGGATCGACGTTCGGCGAGACGACTTCAATGTCGGAATAGGCGATGCCCGGCAGACGCGTGGCGGCGTCGAAGACGAGAATCTGGCCGGCGTCGAGCTGGCGGCTCTTGCTGATGACCACAAAGTCGTCGGCGTCGAGCGGGATGGCATTGTTGTTCGCATCCAGATTCGTGATGAGCAGCGCGTCGCTGGCCTGCGGACTGCCGCCGTCGAGTTGCACGGTGAGACTGTTTCCGATGTTGGCTCCCGGCACGACATGGAAGGTGTCTCCGCCGCCGAGTCCGTTGACAGTTACGGACTCGATCAGCCCGGCAATGCCGAGTGCTCCTGGTGTGAGCGTGCCGTCGTCGAGCAGGACCGGACGTCGAATCGTGCCTGGTGTCGTGCCGTCAAATGGCAGCACTTCCACTTCGACTTCGCGATTCGGACTGTCGACCCGCACGAGGTCGCGAACTTCCGACGCGTTGACGATCACGCGGTCGGCCAGTCCGCCGTCGGTTGAACCGAGCACGCCTTCGACACCGCCGGTGATCACAAAGTCGTTCGTGTTCTGCTCGACGCCATCGAATTGAAACAGTGTCGCGACTCCCTCAGCGGAGACACGTCCGGAATCGACACCGAGCGGCGTGTAGGTAATCCGGTCGTCGAAGCGCGTGCCGGCGACGTACAGGTCCGCTCCGTTGCCGGCCATGCCGTCCGGGTTGGCGAGGATGTTCGCGGTTTCCACTCCGGTCAGCGTGACCGGGCCGCGTCCTGTCTGCGTGATGCTCTGAATGAGATCACTGTTCGGCGTTGCATCGAGCCGGACGGTCAACTCCGTACTGCCGTTCGAATCGCGGAAGAAGTCGAGCACGTCGCTGCCGGACGGGGCATCGCCTTCGACCCGGATCGCGACTCCGGCCAGCGGCGTGATATGAAAACGGTCGTCGCCGCCCAGTCCTCGAAGTGTGTAGTTCTCAACGGTGATCGTCCCGACGCCGACATGATCGCCGCCGGCGTCATTGCTGCGCGACAGCGAAATGGACGGCGACGCCGGATTGGTCGCTGGTACGGTGAACGTGTTGCTCGCCACCGTCCCGTTGTAGACGAGCACGTCGTCGGTGCCCGTGCCCTCGGCGGTGATCGTTCCATCCGCTCCGAGGTCGACGTACTCAAACGCCAGCAACGAGGCCAGCCGGATGCGGCCGGAATCAATCGTCTCGCCCGGCGTGTGGACGAACCGCCCGGCTCCCTCAATCACGGGCGTGTCGTTGTCCGCATCGCCGTCGAAGGTCAGCGTTTCGACACCCGTGATATTCAGCGTCTGCCCAACGACCGTCAGTGTGCCGCTGTCGTCGGTCGTCGGGATAAACAGCGGGGCATCGACCGCGTCGCCATCGACACCGCTGACCGTCAGCTCGTCGCCCATCGTTTCCGGCAGCCCGCCAGTGATTGTGAACTCCACCATCAGGTTCGATACGTTGACGTCGACATCGAAATCGTCGTCGCCGTTCAGGCCGTTCAAATCAAGCGTGTCGATCCCGATGTAGCTCACGATGGGACCATTGTTGACCGTGACGTCGACGTCGCTGGTGTCCTGCCCCTGAGCGGTGATGTCGTCGTCGCCATTCGTGCCGTTGACCGTGACCGACAGGTCGTCATTGGCCGGATCCGTCACGCTAACGACTTCCAGCCGGTCGAAGCTGACTGCTTCCAGACCGTCAACGACAAAGCCGCCCGAGTCGCCTTCGGGGCCGGCGTTAAAGACCGACGTCAGATTCGCATTGAGATTCAGCTGGTCGCCAATCGAACCGATCGGGTCGCCGCCATCGACGAATACCGGGATGTTGTTCGCGGCGTCGGGGGAGACAGTAAACGTATCCTCGCCTTCGTTGCCCAGCGCCGCGACGGCTTCAAAGTCAGTGTGATTGACGAGTTCTCGCGCGTTGACCTGCACCGTGGGCAGACCACTGGGAGCCGTCCCCGTGTTGTCGATGTCGATCATGTCGGCTTCGCTGGTGGCGATGACCGTCAGCGTGTCGCTGCCACCGAGACCGTCGACCGTGAAGTCGACCGTGTCGCTGAACGTGACGAGCGGGGCATTGCCATTGACGCTCGCCTGTCCGGAGTTCGTGCCCAGCGGAGTGACATCCAGCCGGTCGTCTTCGGTGGTGACTTCAATCGTGAGATCATTCGTGGCCGAATCGATCGCGACAGTCTCGACGCCGGAATACGTCACATCCGGAATACCCGCGACGCCGTCATCATTGATCGTCGAGTCACCGAGGTTCAGCGTGGTGTCGCCGGTCGAGTGGAACGTCAGCAGATCGCTGCCGGACGGTCCGTCCCCTTCCACACGAACTTCGACATCGGCCAGCGCCGTGACATCGAACACGTCATCGCCGCCGAGTCCGCGGAGCGTGTAGTGATCAACGCCGGTCGTCCCCACAGCCACCTGCAGGAACGGCACCGGCCCGAAGGTCCGCACGAGCGCCACCGATGCCTGTCCTGGCAGACGCGGATCGGCCACGACAAACGTGTCGGACGCATTCGTGCCGTTGTAGATCAGCCGGTCCTGGCCACCGAGTCCGTCGGGATCAGTAATCGTCAGAGCCGCCGTGAAGCCAGTGCCCAGATTCAGAAACTCCATCGGCACAAGCGAATCGACCAGAACTTCGCCGGCATCAAACGCGGTGCCGGGCGTCAACTGCACGGCACTGTCAATGCCGGCGGGCGTGTTAACGTCGAGTGTGTCGTCACCAGCCAGGGCGTTAATCACGACCAGTTCGGTTGTCGTAATCGAGACGCTCGTCACACCCTGCACGCCGGTGATCGTGGCCGCGTCGTCAGCGGTCGGCGTGAAGTCGATCGTGTCTGTGTTGTTCGAGCCGTTGACGATCACCGTGTCGCGCGTCGTGGCGTCGCCGCCGTTGACGTTGATGGTCGTCAGTCCGGCTGGTGCCGTCGTGGGCTTGTTCAACTCGATCCAGTCCGCTCCGGCCAGAGCGTCGATCGTCAGCGACGTCTTGTTCTCGAACTCAATCGTTTCGAACTCATCGACCGACACCAGACCGCGAGTGTTGTCGATCTCGCCGGCGCGGTAGTCGATGTCGTTGGCCGCGCCCGTTCCGAAGACAGTCAGCGTGCCGGGAATGACGTCGATCACCGGTTCGAGGTTGATGATGTCGACAGTCATGGTCTGGCCGCCCCCGACATGGATCAGCCGGCCTTCAGTGACCGCCGGTCCTGGAGCGTAGGTTTCATCGGTCGGGCCAACAGTCGGTGTGCCCGTCAGCGTGAGGAGATCGGAATTCGAACCGCCATCGAACGTGACCGGCACTTCAACCAGATCGAGCCCGTCGACATCGATTGTTACTGCGTCGTCGCCGCCCAGCGTGACCAGTTCGAGCCGCCCGAGACTGCCCGTGGTTTCCGTCACCGTGATGTCGGTCTGCGGACTCGTGTGGACGATCGCGACCGACGCGGCTCCGTCAGGATTCCTCACCGTGAATTCATCGTCACCGGCTCCGGCTCCATCAACACCTTCGATCCGCAGCGAGTCGGAAGCATCCGCCTGCAGTTCGTAGTTTCCAGGAGCAGCACCGGCCAGGAACCCTGTGGCGAATGTCACACGATCCGCTCCATTGGCCGCTGGTCCGCCGGCGTCAAAGGTCGATGCGATGAAGGTGTTGAATCCGGCAAACTCGATCACCGGCAAGCTGCTCGACGTAACCCGGTCGGCGGGCATGAACGTCGAGGAGTCAGGATCGAAGTCCTGATCCAGAGTCCCGCCGCGTTCGACACGCACTTCGTTGTCGCCGGGTCCGGGGTCCACCGTCAGCGTGTCGTTGTCGCCGCTGGCCGCAAACGTCACACGTTCGATTCCGGATACATCAATCACGACGCCGTTGGGGCTGAGACCGCTGATATCCTGATTCCCGGCGTTGGAAGCGTCCGGAGCAATCGTGATGGTCTCGCCGGTCACGGCAGCAGTATCGCCATGCAGATGCAGCGTGTCGCCGCCATCGGGACCGCTGCCGAAGACGGCGAAGGACCCGGTGGCACTCAATTCGAGCGGCGCCTGCACGCGCACGTCATCATTGCCGCCGCGTGTCCGAACTTCGTAGTTCTCGACGCTGACCGTGACGAGGTCGACATGGATGCCATGCACGCTGACCAGATCGATGTCGGCGGCGTCGACGTCCGTGAAATCAACGTCCATCCGATCCGTGTCGAATGTGCCGCGAGCCGCCAGCGTGTTTGAACCACCGCCTCCATCGAGATTCACCACACCATCCGAGCCGAGATTCACGTACGTGATTCCGAGCCGCAGTTCGCCCGCCGGTTCATTCGTCAGAGCCACGGCCCCCGCATCAGCCGCTTCGCCGGGCGTATGCACAAAGCGGTCATCACTGCCGGCTGCTGCCCCGTCGCCGTTGACGGTCAGCGTTTCGTCGTCAGCCTCGGCGTCGTACGTGAGCTGTTCCAGAGCCGTGACGATCAGCGTTTCCCCCGACAGTGACAGCGTGCCGCCATCGATTGCATCCGGAGTCCAGTCGGCTCCGTCATCGCCCGTGTCGCCGCGGACAGTCAGCACATCACCACCGCCGACGCTCGGCAGCCCGCCGTCGATCATGATGTCGTTGATGAGGTCGAGCGCGTTGACTTCAACGTCAATCTCGTCGTCGCCGTTGAGCGACTCGATGGTGAGGTCTTCGGCATCGGTCACCTGCACGAACGGGCTGGCGTTGACCGAGAACTGAAAATCATTCGCATCGGCTGCGTCGCCGAGCACCGTGACGTCGTCATCGGCGTTCGTGCCGCGGATCAGCAGCCCGCCACCGGCCAGCGTGTCATCGAAGTCGATCGTGATATTTTCCAGTTCGACGAAGCTGACCGTTTCGTTCGCACCGACATCGAGCCCGCCACTGTCGGCGTGCGGACCGGGGAAGAACGTCGTGTCATCGGTGCCGGCGGTGACGATCAGCGTGTCGCCGTTGCCCGTGCTACCGATCGGGTCGCCGCCGTCGACAAACAGCGGAATCGCACCAGCGATGACTTCGATGACGTCCTCGCCTTCCTGCGCGATGACGCTCAACGCTTCGGCGTTCGTGTACGTGACGATGCCGCCGCCGGTTTCGTTTTCGACACGCGACATCGCGACGTTGACGTCAATCGTTTCCGCCGCCGACGTGCCGTTGACGATCAGTGTGTCCTGCCCGCCGGAGGTGTCGATGTCGACTGCGTTACCGGCGGTGTTGACGTAATTCAGAACGGGATCCAGGCCGCCGTTCTGAACCAGGCCGCTGTTTGCATTCAGCGGCGTGACGACCACGTCGTCGTCTTCACCGGTCGCGATCACGTTGATCACCGCCGCACCGGCGTCGGCGTCGATGCGTTCGAACTGCGTGTAGTTGATCGTGCCACCGTAGCCGGTGACGGTGCGGGCTCCGAAGTTGACCGTCACACCGGCAGTCGGTGCGTCGAGATCCAGCAGGTCGTCATCGTCTCCAGCTCCACCGTTCACGTTCGTCGTTGTGTACGGCAGCGTGCCGTTCAGATCGATGACGTCCGCGCCGTCCCGTGCTTCCAGCGTCAGGACATCGACGCCCGGAGTCGTCACCGTCACGTGGGCTCCGGGTGAGTTCGTCAGGTCGACATCGCCTGCGCCGCCGGCGACATTGAACCGGTCGTTCGTGTCCGACCCGCGATACACAAACGTGTCGACCCGCGTCGCGTCAGCATCGGCCGAGTTGAGACTGCCGTCGGCTCCGAGCTGAACAAAGCCGATGCCCAGCAGGCTGTCGATCGCCACATCGCCGTTGTCGACCATATTGCCCGGCGTGTACCTCAGCGTGTTCGCTCCGGACGGCGTAACGATCGTCAGCGTCTCGTCTTCGCCTTCACCGTCGTAGGTGAGGTGTTCGAGCGTCTCGACAATCACCGTTTCACCCGACACCGAGAACGTCCCGCCGTCGCTGTCGGTCGGCGACCATGTGGCACCGTCGGCAGAACCCGTGTCGCCGCGGATCGTCAGCTCGTCGCTGCCGGTACTGGGCAATGCGCCACGGATCATGATGTCGTTGATGAGGTTCAGCGCGTTGATCTCGAGATCAATCTCGTCGTCGCCGTTGAGCGTTTCGACCGTCAGGTCTTCGGCATCGGTTACCTGCACGAACGGGCTGGCGTTGACCGAGAACTGAAAATCGTTCGCATCAGCCACGTCACCGAGCACGGTGATGTCGTCGTCGGCGTTCGTGCCGCGGATCAGCAGGCCGCCGCCGGCCAGCGTGTCGTCGAAATCAATCGTGATGTTTTCCAGTTGCGTGAAGCTGATCGTTTCGTTCGCACCGACATCCAGCCCGCCACTGTCGACGTGCGAACCAGTGAAGAACGTCGTGTCGTCCGTCCCGGCGGAAACGTTGAGAGTGTCGCCGCTGTCTGTTGAGCCGATCGGGTCGCCGCCGTTGATCAGCAACGGGATCGCACCGGTGATCACGTTGAACTCGTCTTCGCCCGCCCGACCGCGGACTTCCAGGGCCTCATTGCCGGCGTACGTGACGATGCCGCCGTCCGACGTGTTCTCGATCCGCGACATGGAGACGTCGACGTCAAGCACGTCGGCCAGCATCGTGGCGAGGAAGATCAACAGGTCCTGACCGCCCAGCAGGTCGATGTCGATCTCGTTGCCGTCGGTATTCTCGTAGAAGACGCGCGGGTCGGTACCGTTAGCCTGCACAACGCCCGATTCCGCATCGAACGGTTGCACTTCGACGATGTCGTCGAGATCCCGGGCCTCAAATGTGATCGCGTCATCGCCAGCGTCGGCGAAGATCGATTCCAGGCCGGTGTAGCTGATCGTGCCGCCGTATCCGTTGACCGTCGAGTTGCCGACATCGACCGTAACCGGGCCGGTCGGCGTGTTGGCGTCGAGGACGTCGTCATCGTCACCGGCACCGCCTTCCAGACTGATCGTCGTGTAGAGATGCCCGCCCGCGACAGTGAAAACGTCGAGACCGTCGAAGCCGCCGAGCGTGAGGTTTTCGAGCGTGACACCGGGGCCGGGATCGATCGTCGCGCGACTGGCGATCGTGACGTCACCACCGGTTGCGACGTCAAACGCGTCGTCGCTGAATGTGCCGTTGATCCGCAGCGTGTCGGTGCCCGCCGCCGTGCCCAGCAGCGTGATCGTGTCGCCGGAGCCATAGCCGAGGAAATCGATCGGGAGGAAGTCCGTCAGAATCGTGCCGCGATCTCCGCCGCTGCCGGGCAGACCGGCATTGTTTGGCGTGACGACGTAGTTCGCCGAACCGCTGACCTGCAGGTCTGTGCTGATGCCTTCGACCACGGTGATGCGTTCGATTGAGCCGTAGGTGATCGGGACGGGTTCCGCGTTTGTGATGACCGACGTGTCGGTCGCAATGGTCAGGACGTCAGCCACGGTGCCGTTGACGTGTAACTGGTCGTTACCCAGTGCATCGCCGCCGGTTGCATTCCCGCCGGACACCGTGATGCCGGTCAGGTCGGCCGGCGTGGCTCCGTGGTTGGTATCGATGACGTCGTCGCCAGCCAGTCCGTTAATGATCAGCGTCGTCTTGTTAGCGAACTCGATCGTTTCGAAGTTGTCGACCGCCACCTGACCGCTGACCACGCCGCCAACGGGAGCCCCGCCGCTGTTCGCTCCAGCCGAGTACAGGATGTTGTTCGATGAGTTAGTCGCGTTCACTGTCAGGTCAGCAGCCGGAACGATGTCGATGACTGGCTCAAGACCTTCGAAGTACACCGCCTGCACGACGGTGCCGGCTGGGTTTTCGTGAATCACCGCTCCGGCATCCACAGCCGGTCCGACGTTGTAGGTCGAGCTGGTGACGGTCGTCGTGCCGATCAGCCGCAGCAGGTCGTCGCCCAGTCCGCCGCTGTAGTTGATACCGCTCGACAGGTTGACCGAGCCGTTTGTGTTGTCGACGTCGAGTGTGTCGTTCCCGCCGGACGTCGTGACAGTCAGTTGTTCCGTCCCGGTGAAGTCGATCGGCACCCACTTCGTGCCGGGGTTGAGCGTCGCGCGTGTGCCGACTCCGCCTTGAATCACGGTCACGGTGTCGGCTGCGGCGGTGCCAATCAGCACGATCTCGTCCGGCCCGCCGCCGGCATCAACGCTCAGGTTATTATCCGCGTTGTTGAAGCCGGAGATGTCGATCTCCGGTCCGCCCTGCACGCGTTGCAGTGTGGACGTGCCCGTACCGGTCGGAGTGACGCTGAGCGTGTCGGGGCCAGCAGTCAGCGAGACGTCGATGGTGTCATTGGCATCACCGCCGCCAGCCAGTTCGAGTCGCTGCAGTGTGGTCGGCAGGCCATACCCGCTAACGTCGAAGTCGGTGGGATTGCCCGCGTCGTTTGCTCCGTTAAGACGCACGGTTTCGATGCCGACATACGTCGAGTCGAAACTGCCGCCACCAGCCGCCGCGGTGCGCGTACCGGTTGCGTTCGTCTGGCCGGTTGGGAACGTGACGCCAACCGTTTGCACGTTGTTTTCCGTGACGACGTCACTGCTGCCGCTGTCGCCGCCGAGGAACGTCACAGAGGTGATGCCGGTCGCCGCGTCGCTGACTGCATTGACCGCGGCATCGTCGCCC
>Ga0070727_10000908_pt1 | contig 33053 bp, 27 predicted proteins | sample tdAd472_FD_66722 | JGI IMG/M metagenome (GOLD analysis project Ga0070727, IMG submission 66722) | Marine sediment microbial communities from the Atlantic coast under amendment with organic carbon and nitrate - tdAd47.2 | ecosystem: Environmental > Aquatic > Marine > Coastal > Sediment | place... | reverse complement strand
CGGCTTTCAACGTCGCAACCGGCTCGCTGCCGGGCAGTCGCAGATCGCACAGCACGGCATCAAACGATCCGTCGGCAATGCGTTCGAGAGCGAAGCTCAGATCGGCAATGTGTACGAGATCGAAGCCGGTCGCCTCGTTCGTGCGCCGCAACTGGTGACGGATCAACTCCGCGTGGTCGAGGTCGTCTTCGATCAGCAGGATCCGCAGCGACTGGTCGTGCGTCGTCATACTGACCGTCCCGAAACGCTGGCGATGCCCGCCGGGATGTCCGCCGCGCCTTCTTCATCCCGGCGGATCACGGTTCGTGCCATCTCGGCAGCCTGCGAAGTTCCGCTGGCAAACTCGAACACAGCGTCAGCAACCGGATCGATCACTGGTCTCGGCTCCTCCTGATTCACGCTCGGACTCCTGGAAATCACAATCAACGGGCTCTCCTCATCTGGCAGCCCGTAATGACGCGCGAGCGTACAGATCCGGCAGAAGGTTGCCCATCAGGAAAAACGAGCATCACCTTATCGGGGATTGCCCCAGCGACGATGTCAGGGATTCCCCATGGGAGCGACGAATCGGCGCGTCGCCTCGCGGTGAATCGATTCTCCGACGTACGACACCGATCACTGCAGTCCGGCATCGGTCAGCCGAATCGGCTCTCGCTTCACGATAACTGGGCGCTCTTAATCTGTCGGAGGGCGATTCCAGCAGCCCCAGTATCTGCTGAAGACCGATAGTAAATCGCGGAACTTCGAGTACTCCAGCGGCTTGACCAGGTAGCTGTTGACCTGCAACTCGTAAGCGCGGTTCCGATCACAGTCTGCGTCGGACGTTGTGAGGATCACGACGGGCAGATTCCGCAGGGACTCCGAACGGCGAATCTGCTCAAGCACTTCGAGACCGCTCATCCGGGGCAGCTTGATGTCAAGAATGACGACGCCCGGCAACTGAGCCTCGGCGTTGTCGACGATCGAGTTCAGCAGCTCGATTGCCGCGACGCCGTCCCGGACCCGTTTCACATCGCACGGCGTCTCTGATCGTACCAGGCAGCGTTCGATCAGCATCGCGTGATCGTCGTCATCCTCGACCAGCAGAAACTGAATCGCGTTGTGATCCATGTCCCCGTTCGCTTTCCCGTCAGAAGCGACAATCAGCCCCGGTCATCGCCAGCAGAGTCTGTTCTGGACGCAGTCTGGTTTCGGCACTGTCTCGCTTGGGCACTGACTCTTTTCGGCACCGCTCTTTCCGACGCAGTCTGGTGAAAGCAGAGCAACTTTCCAGCAGAGTGATTCCGGCGGGCTCGTGCGACCCTCGGTCGCCGTGGAGAAACTGAGCGGAGTGTATCTCCATCGTCACACTGGCTCGATCCACCAATCGCGGATGATTCCCGTAGGGTGCGTGGAGTCGGCGTTTCTGTCCTGGTGCGTTGCGCAAGCCAGATTGCTCTCAATACAGAGTGCCGCAGACGAATTGTCGTTGTTGCCGACGTAACGCACCGCCCTGAAAAGGCTTGCTGCACGCACCCTACAACTTGGCTCGATCCAGTAATGCCAGGCGATGATCACCAGGATATCCCGATGCTCGGCCTGCAATGCTCAGGGTACTGGCGGTGCCTGCAAAGTCGCGGGAAAGTGCATCAGGATCGACGTTCCGCAACCGGACTCCGATTCAATACTGATGCGACCGCCGTTGAGTGCAACGAACTTCGTGACAATCGCCAGCCCGATTCCGGTCCCTTCGACATCAGAGTCCAGTCGCTCGAACGGTCGGAGAATCCGCTGATGATACTCCTCCGGGATTCCTCGCCCGTTGTCGGTCACGCGGTAAACGAGTTCGCCATTGATCTGCGAACCGGAAACGCTCAGCGTTGGCGAGTCGTTTTCCGATCCATACTTAACGGCATTGCCGACAAGATTCTCGAAGACCTGTCCCAGCCTCACCCGGTCAGCCGTGAGCGCCGGCATGTCGGGCTGAATCTCGACGCTCATTCCGATCCTGTTCAATCGCTCGCGAAGATCGAAACACACGTCTGCGGCAAGCTGACTGACGTCGACCCGCTCGGGATCGTCGCGCACCATTCCGACGCGACTGAGTTCCAGTACGTCCGAAATCAGCTGCTCCATACGTTCGGACGATCGTTCGATCCGCTCCGCACAGTGCAGTGCTTCGGCGGCATTCCCGTCGGCAAGTTCTTCGCGCATCAGGCCGGCAAAGCCCTTGAGTGTGACCAGTGGCGACTTCAGGTCATGGGAAACCGTATAGACGAACTGCTGCATCTCCTCGTTCTTCGTCAGCAGCTCGGAATTCATCTGCTCAATCTTCAACTGCGCATCGTGGCGTTCGGTGATGTCAACGATCGAACTGAGCACGAACAGCTCGTCCTGAATGTGGACCGGATTGAGGCCAATCTCAACGGGAAACTCCGTCCCGTCATGGCGCAGGGCAAACAGCTCCCGGCCGCGTCCCATCGCCCGGACCGACGGGGCGGTAAAAAAGCCGTCGCGTTGAGCAGGATGGTTCGCCCGGTACCGTTCCGGCAGCAGGACCTCAATGGGCTGGCCGATCAACTCGTCTCGTGAATATTGAAACTGCCGTTCCGCTTCGGCATTCACCAGAGCGATCCGACCGATGCGGTCGATCATGACCATGCCATTGGTGACCGACTCGACAATCTGCCGAAACCGCTGTTCGTGGTCGGTGCTGTCCCGCAGCGCGGCCTCGATCTCCTTCTGATGATCCTGCAGCTGGACCAGCAGCTTCTGACTTCGAATCTGGAGCCACGCGACAACGCACACGGCCAGCACAGAAAGCATCCGATTGGCCAGCACGCTGCCCATCCCGGCGATCCCCGCCGCGGACAACGCTCCGCCAATTCCGATCAGCGCGGACAGACCGACCGCGGCGAGAAGCAGGTCGCGCGGAACACGCGTGCCCGCGACGACAAACAGAATCACGACGTAGCTCACCCCGAATGCAACGCCCTGGGCAATCTGCAGGTCGATCACCAGGAGCAGCAGGCTTGCCGCAGCAGCCAGGGAGAGCAGCAGCCAGCGTGAGGTCTCCCGTCGGTCGTTCATGACTCATTCGTCTCCAGCAGACACTCCCGGACACTGCGACCAGGACACTGACACAGATGGCAAAATCCTGTTGCGGCACAGCCGGGAGAATGCTGCCTGTCTTCCAGCCGTCGCGACTGCTCCCCGCTAAAAGGCTAAGGGATTTCCCGGTTGAAGGACGAGCAGAAATCCCGATCGTGTGCCCGAGTGTCACGCCATAGAGTTCCTCGCGACAGGGAGAGGATGGTTTGGGAGCCATTCGAGAATGGATTCGAGGTTCAGGAGGAGATCGTGATGCTGGTCCTGACGAGAAAACAGGGAGAGAAAATTCGGATTGGGGATGACATCGTTCTGAAGGTTGTGGGCTTCGCGGGGAGCCGTGTTCGCCTGGCCTTCGATGCTCCATCTGATATCCGAATCCTTCGCGGTGAACTGATTCATTCGGGGGCGCAGCGGTCCACAGCGAACAGCGGCACGGTTGGCCGCGGGATTTCTCAGGTTCCACTGACCAACTGATGATCCAGAAAGTCTCCGCAACGTGTGTGTTTCCTGGTGTGTGTCTTAAGAGAGACCATGAGTCGTCGGCAGCCCTATCGGCGACTCTTGGAGCCCGGCTCAGTTCGGCCCAACTGAGTCGGGTCTTTCTTTGATACGACAGGCTTTTCGGCCTTACTCCTTCCCCAGTAATGCCCCGCCGTGAGAGTTCTCATTGTCGATGACGATCAGTCGTTGCGCGAGCTGTTGGCCCGCCGGCTGCGGCGTCTGGCCCCGGTGACCCAGATTTGCACTGCCGAAAACGGCAGACAGGCACTCGATCAGATTGGTCGGGAGAGCCCGGATCTCGTGATCACGGATCTGCGGATGCCGGTCTGCGATGGACTCCGGCTGGCAGAGGAAATCGAACGCAGTCGCCCTTCCATTCCAGTCGTCCTGATGTCGTCTCACGTTCCGCCGGAGATTGCGGAACGCTCCAGTGCGCTGGGGCTTCGAGCCGTGTTCTCGAAGGACGAACTGCAGAGGTCACTCCCGCAGCTGCTCGAACTGCTGCTGGTCAGCGCGGCTGATCAGGACTGACCTGGCAAGTCCACCGCTGAACTTTCTGCGTGAATTTCTATAACTCGACAGCGGCCTTCCTGCTGCCGAATCCGCTCTTCTCACCCCGTGCTCGGCGAGCCCGCTGCCGCCACGCTGCACGATTCGCGCTTCCAACTTCGGCCACTATCATCCGGACGCGCTGACCGCTGTGGAGCTTGAGTTCTGCAGATTTTCCGTTGAACCAGTCAGGTCCTTGTCCATGAAGATTCACGAGTATCAGGCCAAGCAACTTCTGAAGGCTGCCGGGGTAACTGTTCCGGAAGGCATTGTCGCAAAGACGCCCGACGAGGCGGCGGCAGCGTTCGAGCAGCTCGGCGGTTCGCTCGCTGTCGTCAAGTCACAGATTCACGCCGGCGGTCGCGGCAAGGGCCGCTTCAAGGAACATCCCGAGCAGGCTGGCGTCGTGCTTGTCCGCTCGGCTGCCGAAGCCCGCGAGAACGCCGAACGCATGCTCGGCAGCACGCTGGTCACAATCCAGACCGGCGAAGAAGGCAAGCAGGTCAACACGCTGCTGATCGAAGAAGGCCTCGACATCGCCAGCGAGCTGTATCTCGGCGTGATCGTCGACCGAGCTGCCGGTGGCGTCGTCGCGATGATGTCGTCCGAGGGCGGCACTGAAATTGAAAAAGTCGCCCACGAGACTCCCGAGAAGATCCTGACGGCTGCCGTCAAAGCCGGGTACGGACTGCAGCCGGCTCAGGCTCGGCGACTGGCCTACCAGCTTGGGCTCGACGCAAATGCTCTGGCGAGCGCCCAGGCCTTTCTGCCGAAGCTCGTTCAATTCTTCACCGACAATGATTGCACGCAGGTCGAAATCAACCCGCTGGTCGTCACTGGCGATGGTCAGTTTGTCGCGCTCGATGCGAAAGTCGGCTTTGACGACAACGCTCTGTTCCGCCACAAGGAGTTGCTCGAACTGCGGGACCTGACCGAGGAAGACGAATCGGAAGTCCGAGCTGGCGACGCCGGGCTCAGCTACGTGAAGCTTGACGGCAACATCGGCTGCCTGGTCAACGGCGCCGGGCTCGCCATGAGCACGATGGACCTGATCAAGCACCATGGCGGCGAACCAGCCAACTTTCTGGACGTCGGCGGCGGAGCGAACGTCGAGCAGGTCACCGAAGCGTTCCGGATCATTCTCGCGGACGACAACGTCAAGGCCGTGCTGGTCAACATTTTCGGCGGCATCATGAAGTGCGACGTCATCGTCGAAGCTCTGCTGGCCGCGTACGACCAGGTCGGCTTCACCGTCCCGCTGGTTGTGCGTCTCGAAGGGACGAATGTCGAGAGGGCGCGCGAGATGCTCGCCGCCAGCGGCAAGGACATCATCCCCGCGACCGACCTGACCGACGCCGCAAAGAAAGTCGTCGGTTCGATCAGCGCTTAAGCACACCAGAGCCGGCGTCATTGCGGCCGGCACCAGTCGCTACCGTCGCCAGACGGTGGACTCAAAGCCCGGGCGGCCCGCGTTCTGGCGAACGCGGCTACGAACAACAAGACAGAGATTGGTGAACGATGAGCATTCTGGTTACTGAAAAGACGCGTGTGATCACGCAGGGGATTACCGGCAAGACCGGGCTCTTCCACTCACAGAAGTCGCGCGAGTACGCGAAGGAGTGTCAGCCGGACGTCGACGTCTTCGTCGGCGGCGTCACTCCCGGCAAAGGGGGACAGGAAGTCGATGGCTTTCCCGTCTTCAACTCGGTCGCCGAAGCGGTCGAGAAAGTCGGCGCCAACACGTCAATGGTCTTCGTGCCACCTCCGTTCTGCGGGGACGCGATCATCGAATGTATCGACGCCGGTATCGAGCTGATCGTTGCAATCACTGAAGGTATCCCGACGCTCGACATGGTCCGCGTCGAGGCTTACCTGAAGGGCTCGAACTCGCGGCTGATCGGCCCGAACTGCCCCGGCATCATCACGCCGGGCATCGCGAAGATCGGCATCATGCCGGGATATATTCACAAGCCCGGCGGCGTCGGTCTGATCAGCAAGAGCGGCACGCTGACGTATGAAGCCGCCTGGCAGCTCGGCAACCTGGGACTCGGCCAATCGACGGCGGTTGGCATCGGCGGCGACCCGATCATCGGCACGACGTTCATCGATCTGCTCGAACTCTTCGAGAACGATCCCGGCACCGACGCCATCATGATGATCGGCGAAATCGGTGGGAACGCCGAAGTACTGGCCGCCGAGTACATCAAGGAGCACGTGACGAAGCCGGTCGCCGGATTCATCGCCGGCCAGACCGCGCCTCCGGGAAAACGCATGGGCCACGCCGGCGCGATCATCTCTGGTGGCAGCGGCACAGCGGCCGAAAAGATGGAAGCTCTGGAAGCCGCAGGCGTCGTCGTCGCGAAAAGTCCGGCCGACATGGGCCAGGCGATGCAGGAAGCCATCGCGCGACGCAACGGCTGACCCCCCAGCCGGTCGCCCGGTCGCTGACAGACGACCGGGTGACGGGACAGACCAGGCGAGCCGTGTGCCGTCAGGCCATGGGTTTCTGTCTGTGACGAGCGGCAGACGAAGAGATTTCTGCCTTAGTGGACGAGGTCACGAGTCCTGAGCAGTCGGGACTCGTGACCTCGTCCACTACCGGTATCAATTCAATTGCCGCTTGCCAGTGTGCCTGTCGATTCCGCCGAGTAGTTCTCTTCTTAATTGCCTGCTGTTTTCCTGGTCCGCGAATCTCCGATCCGAGATTCGCTGATTGGAAATCTGAAACCGCTCACCAGCCTGGACTGACTCTCGTGGCCCGCACTCCGTTCAACGTCTCTTACAAACGGGCTCTGAAGCTGCGTTGTCCGCGGTGCGGTGAGGGCAAACTGTTCGCCGGCTGGTTCACAATGAACGAACGCTGCAAGCACTGCGGCCTGCAGTACGAACGCGAGCCGGGCTACTTCCTCGGGTCGTCGTACATCAATTACGGCTGGACGGCGATGAGCATGATGTTCGCGTACCTGCTGCTGCGGTACGTGCTCGGCTATCCCAACAAGTACGTGCTGCCGCCGCTCACCGCCTACATCATCATTTTTCCGCTGGTCTTCTTCCGATACGCCCGCGCGATGTGGCTGGCGTTCGACATTTATTTCGACCACACGTCACTGAGCGACCTGCCAACGCATGGGCCTTCGACGAACTCTTCCCGTGAGACACCGCCCAGAGAGTCCGACGACAACAACACATAGGCGGCATGTTTCGGCATGGCGATCGTCTGCTCGCAGACAAGCTGTGAAGCGTCGTCTGACGATTCCGCGGTGCCTGTTTTTTCGGTCGGAAAAGGTCTATACATCGTCGGCACCGCTTTGATACGTTTCCCGCCCTTCGAGGTTCCCCGGAGTCAAAAGTCAAATGGCAAGGAGGCCATGATGACCGTTCGGCAACAGGAACAGCCTGGCCTTGCTGTCCAGATTCGCTGGCTGATCCGTCGAGACATGGCAGATGTCCTGAGCATCGAAAACGAGAGTTTCGAGTTCGCCTGGACCGAAGAAGATTTCCTCAGTTGTCTGCGACAGCGCAACTGCATCGGGATGGTTGCCGAGCACGATCAGGAGATCGTCGGCTTCATGATTTACGAGCTGCATAAATCGCGGCTCAACATCCTGAACTTTGCAGTCTCCGCCAGCGCCCGACGCAACCAGGTCGGCGCTCAGATGGTGCAGAAGCTGATCGACAAGCTTTCTCAACAGCGCCGTCACGAGATTGTGCTCGAAGTTCGTGAAACGAACGTTCCAGCGCAACTCTTCTTCCGGGCACACGGCTTCCGCGCGGTCAACATTCTGCGCAGCCATTACGACGACACGACGGAAGATGCGTACGTGATGCGCTACCATCTCAGCGATCATTCCGAAGATCACCTGCCCGTGAAGTTCCGCAACCGGATCAGTGAGCTGACCGATCGCGAAGCCGCCTGACGCCTGCATTGCGCATCCCGGCACAGAACCGGAAAGCCACAGAACTGGAACACCACAGAGGCTGATCCGAGCCGGACTCCTGACGTATCCTGACCCCGCTTTCGAGCGGGGTTTTTCTTTGGCGGGGAGTCATCGGGCATGGCGGGTACACAACGACAGACGGGCAGCGTTCTGTGCGGCATCGGGATCGCCGCCGCACTCGGTTCACTCTTCCTGTCGGGCGAACTGACAACGGCAACGGGAATCACAATCGGGTGCCTGCTGATCGCCGGAGCCGGGTTCGTTCTGGCCTTCACAAAGACCGCAGCCTCGACGCAACTGCCGGGCAAGGACGGCGAAACACTGCAGGCGGCTCTGGCCGATCTTGAAGCCGAGCGAAACTCGCTGCAGCAGCTTCGACAGGAACTCGAGATTCAACTCGAACGCCGGGCAGGCCAGCTTGACGAACGCGAGTCGCAGCTCGCCAACCGGCTGATCGCCTTTCAGGAGTGGCTTGAGTACCCGCAGCCGGACGAAGGGCTCGAAGACACCGCCTCGGCCCATCCATTCGTCGGCCCGGAACTTGAGATCAAAGACCGCCGCGTCATTGAACTCCTCGAAACCGAAGCGAAGTTCGTCTACGGACGGATTCGCGACGGGCGGTACCGCGAGGATGGGCAGCTCAAGATTGACGCGATCCGCAACGACACGCTGGATCTCGTGCAACGCGTCGCCCGGATCTATCAGCCGAACTGCGACAACCCATTACTGGAAACGAGCGTCGAGAAGCTGCTGCGAGCGGGCAGCCGGGTTTGCCTGCATCTGCTGGTTGTTCTGGAGCGGTTGCCGCTCGACCTGCATGAAGAAAACTTCTCGACGCTGCACGAGTACGTTCGGAAGGCGGTCAAGGCGTACGATGTGTACTCGGCCGCCGAGCCGTACCTCGGCTACGCATCAAGAGCCCTGTACGCCGGGCGGCTGGCGATGGGGGCCAACCCGCTGACGCTCGGAATCACATGGGCTCTGGGCGAACTTGGCCGGCGCGGGGTCAGAGCCGCCGGGCAGAAATTCGTTGATCAGCAGGCCGTCGCATTGCTCGGCGACCTCGTCCGTGTCGTTGGCTTTGAGGTCGCCGGGATCTACGGCGGCGATTTCCGGCATCGCGATCCCAACTGGATCTACGGCAGCGAACTGGCTGATCTGATGAGCCGCTTCCCGGTCTCGCGGCAGAATCTGGCCCACGCATTGCGAGAGATTGGCGGGCTGACGTTTCGCAACGAATACGACCGCGTGTTCCTGTATCGCTGCCTGTCGACGCACCGGTCGGCCGCTCCGCCCCGCGCAACACACGAGTTTCTACCGCCCGACGTCCGACAGGAGATCGCCCGGAAACTCGAATCGTTCTTCCGGAACTTTGTGCATGGCAAAACGGAGCAGGCCGTTACCGAATGGCAAACCGGTGTCGAGACGCGTCTCGGTCTGAGGTTACGAATCGAGGCTCCAACGATTGGCAGCCCGGCATCAACCACTTCAGCCAGTCGGGAAGCGACGGCGGCAATTACGTCACTCATCGCCTTCGCGACGGCAGTCAAGGGTCGCGAGTTGTCGGATCTCTCTGCCGAAAAACTGGCCCCTGAAACGTCGAAGGTCGCCGGCAGCAGTACGGTCAGCGTCGCATTGCGAACTGCCGCTGAAGCTCCGCCGCAGTTCTTTGAGGGAGCGGATATCGACCCTGGCAGCGAACTGCTCGACGCCTACCTGGCCGATCTGATCCGCCTGGCCGTCCGCAGCGAACCCTTCGATGTTCAGCCCGACGACCTGGTCCTCGAAACCGCTGTCTGGCTCGGACGCGACGCGGCAAAGTCACGCAAACAGATCGACGCGGAGTATTCCGAGTTCGCCCACGACCTGCTTCCGGACCACGCGCCAACCAGAAAGGTCAGTGCGTCGGCGACGCGCGTTCTGCTGGCCGAACTGCTGCCAGGCGAGGCCCCCCGCTTTGCCTATCCGGAAGTTCGGATCACGAACGTCGCTGCCGAACCTCGGCTCCTGCCAGGCCAGGCATCGGCGTTGAAACTCACCGATGACAGCAAGCTCTGGCTGATCGGCACCGACAGACGACTGCTGCTGGTTGCCGAATCTCTTCCTCAGGCCGTCGCAACTTCTCCCTTCAATGATCTCTCCGCAATGAAGGGCGACGGGCTGGTCGTCAGTGAGTGCGACATGAGTGGCGGCCAGTGGACGTTGCCCGGTGACGAGAACACGTTTCCAATCAAACTCGCGATCGCAGGCGGTATGATGACCCGCTTCGATTCCTGGTTCCGTCCCCTGCTGGAAGCCGTCCGGCAAAGCACGAAGTAGCGAGTCCTTCCTGTGCCGCTCGCTTTTCTGCCGACCGCTATACTCCCTCCCTTCTGAGTGGCCAACGAATCGCGCGAATGTCACGAATTCGCAATCTGATCTTTCAGTCGTCGCATTTGCGAGATTCGTTGGCCACTCAAAACCTCTCGTGATTCGCTGTTTCCGAAGCCAGAGTTTCCTGTCGATGACCACTTCAGAGCCCATCTCCGAAAGCCGCCACGTCGTGGTCGTCGGTGGCGGGTTGGCGGGGCTGGCGGCGGCGACGGCGCTCGGACGACGAGGCTTTCGAGTGACGTTGCTTGAGTCCCGACCGCGGCTGGGCGGTCGGGCGAGTTCGTTTGCGGATCGAGAATCCGGCGACGCGATCGACAACTGCCAGCACGTCAGCATGGGCTGCTGCTCGAACTTCCGACAGTTTTCCGAGCAGCTCGGTTTCGCTGATCTCTTCGCAACGCAGCGCGAGCTGACATTCATCGGGCCGCCGCCTGAATCACGAGCGGAACCACATTCTGTAGCGAAAGTCGCGGAGACTTTCGGCGATTCGGACCGACGCTCGACGAGCCGAAACTCTGCGCGAGTTTCGCGACGTCCCACATCAAACGCCGATTGTGACCTCGTTCGATTTGCAGCAGCGTCGTTGCCGGCACCGTTGCACCTTGGACCGAATTTGTTCCGGATGCCGTGGTTCAGTCTGCGGGAAAAGCTCGCGATCGCACTCGGCATGAGGAAGCTCGCCCGCGAACGCTGCGAGGTCGATCGTCCGTTCGCGGACTGGCTGTCGGAGAACGGTCAAAGCGCCGTCGTTCAGCGGCGGTTCTGGCACGTCGTTCTGGTCAGTGCGCTCAGCGAGTCGCTCGACCGAATCAGTCTGCGTCATGCCCGCAAGGTCTTCGTCGACGGCTTCCTGCGAAACCGAACCGGCTGGGAGGTCGCCGTCCCCACCGTGCCACTCGATGAGATCTATTCGACTCGAGTTCTGCCCGCGCTACGGGAACTCGATGTCGATGTGCGCGTTGGAGCGGGCGTCGAGCGAGTTCTGGTCAGCGACGACAAAGCTGTGGGCGTTGAGCTGCGTGGCGGCGAGCAGCTCGACGCGGATCACGTTGTCCTGGCTGTTCCGCACTGGCGAGTGCTCGCGCTGCTACCGGACTCACTCACCGAAACGTCCGATCTGAAACGGATTGAGCGCCTCGAAGCGGCACCAATTTCGAGCGTTCATTTGTGGTACGACCGACCGCTGACGGACCTGCCGCACGCGGCGTTGATCGATCGGATCAGCCAGTGGATGTTTCATCGCAGCCGGCTCGGTACTGACCGGCACGACAACGAAACCGGTTCTGCAGGGGCGTTCACCAGAACGCGGGAGTCCCGCACTCTGGCGAGTGCCGCTACTGAAGAGACCGCGTCGTCAGGAATTTCCAGCTCCTACCTGCAGGTTGTGATCAGCAACTCGCGCGACGTGCTGCAGCGTGGCTCGGACGAACTGATCGCCGCTGTCGATGCCGAGCTTCGCTACGTCTGGCCGGGCGAGGCGAAGCTGCTTCGCGGGCGGCTGGTCACCGAGCATCGAGCTGTCTTTTCGCCGCTGCCGAACGTCGATTCCCTGCGACCGCCGCAGCAGTCGCCGATCAGCAATCTGCAACTGGCGGGCGACTGGACACAAACAGGCTGGCCGTCCACGATGGAAGGCGCCGTGCGGTCCGGGTACCTCGCGGCACAGAACATTCTCCGGCAGCACGGAATCGACGATGCGGTTCTGGCTGACGATCTTCCCACCAGCCGGCTGACTCGCTGGCTGTTTCCTGTCTGACACCGGCCATCCCTCGCACCCCGCCATGTCCACTTCTCCTCCGTCAAAGCCGACGACCGTTCCGGTCAACCGAACCCTCGTCGGTCTGATCTCGCTGGTCTGCCTGCTCAGTTCGGCGGGGCTGTTTCTGGTGTACGGAGGCGATGAAGCGTGGGAGATGTGGTACGCCGGCTTTCTGCGAGTCGGACTGCTGATGGGCGCCTTCTGGCAGGCTCTGCCGACGAAATCGCGCGACGCGGCGTGGGCCGAAGTTTCTCCGCTGGCACTGATCGGCGGCCTGGTCGTTCTCTTCATCGCCGTTCGCCGACCGAAGGTTTTCATCCCGCTGTTTGTTATCGTGGGAGCGGTCCTGTTCGTCCTGCGGCTCCTGCGTCGTGGCGACCCGGACCGACCGGATAGAAGCTCATGGCAATGATCATCACATCTCGTTTAACCCGAAGCCGCAGGCGACGGCGTTTCATCGCGATCAGAAGACGCCATCGCCTGCGGCTTCGGGTTAAACGAGGCTGAGACTCAAGAAAGTGGTGCATCCATGAATCCACTCGCCGAACAACTCCAGACAGTCACGCGGCGCGAGCTGCTGCAGTCGGTCGGAACCGGTGTCGGATCGCTGGCGCTGGCCAGCCTGTTGAGCAACGACCTCCCGGCCGCCGGAACACCGACGCCGGAGAATCCAACGGCGGCTAAACGGTCGCACTTTCCGGCTCGCGCAAAGAACGTAATCTTCTTCCACATGGTCGGAGCACCTTCGCATCTGGACCTGTTCGACTATAAACCGACACTGACGAAGTTCGACGGCCAGCCGTGTCCGAAAAAGTTGCTCGAAGGCCAGCGCTTCGCGTTTCTGCGCGGCGAACTGCGGATGATGGGCACGCGGTTCAAGTTTCAGAAACATGGCGAATCCGGCATCGAACTTTCCGAGAAACTGCCGCATCTGGCGGGCGTTGCCGACGAGCTGTGCATGCTCAAAACGCTGCACACCGAACACTTCAATCACGGCCCGGCGCAGCTCTTCATGCAGACTGGTTTCGGTCAGTTCGGTCGACCGAGTCTCGGGAGCTGGGCAACCTACGGTCTGGGCAGCGAGAACGAAAACCTGCCGGCGTTCGTCGTCATGATCACCGGCTCGGTGGCGGGAGCGGGCAACAGTCTGTGGGGCAGCGGCTTCCTGCCGAGCGCGTATCAGGGCATCGAGTTCCGCAGCTCGGGCGATCCGGTGCTGTTTCTGTCGAACCCGAAAGGCATCTCGACCGACGCGCGCCGCAAGACCGTTGATCGAGTCAACACGCTGAACGAGCTGCAGCTTGCCGACGTTGGCGACCCGGAGATCGCTGCGCGGATTGCTCAATACGAGATGGCGTTTCGCATGCAGTCGGCGGTGCCCGAACTGATGGACACAAGCCAGGAAACCAAAGCGACGCACGAGATGTACGGCACGCAGCCGGGCAAGGCGAGCTTCGCGAACAACTGCCTGCTGGCTCGACGACTGGTCGAACGCGGCGTCCGGTTCGTGCAGCTTTACGATCAGGGCTGGGATCACCACGGCAGCGTGTTTCCGGGGCTCGAAAACAAAACGAAGCAGGTCGACCAGCCGATCGCCGCGCTGATTCGCGACCTGAAGCAGCGAGGCATGCTCGACGACACGCTCGTTGTCTGGGGAGCCGAGTTCGGTCGAACGCCGATGCTGCAGGGCGGAGCCGACAACGGGAAGCCGAAACCGAACGCCGGTCGCGATCATCACAAAGATGCTTTTACCGTGTGGATGGCCGGCGGAGGAGCGAAGCCGGGCTGCACATACGGAAAAACCGACGACCTGGGCTACTTTCCGGTCGAAAATCCGCTGCACGTCAACGATTTCCACGCAACCGTGCTGCATCTTCTGGGCATGGACCACACGAGGCTGACGTTCAAGTACCAGGGCCGTGAATTCCGGCTGACGAATGTCGCCGGCAACGTCGCCCATGAGTGCACTCAGATTTAATTGTGAGACTGAGGAACATCGTAGCGACCGTCGCCAGACGGTGGGGCAGTCCACCGTCTGGCGACGGTCGCTACGCCAGGTACCGAAATCGCTGAGGACACCCACGCACTTGCCTGATCACGAGCCAGTTGACCGAACTGCGGAAACTGGATACAGAACCTGAATGAATCTGTCCCGGTTACTTTGTCTGGCCGTCGCTTTGAACGTGCTGCTCGGATTGTCGAGCGGTTTCGTCGATGCCTGGTGCTGGGCAGACGGTTCGACCGGTGACGCCGCTCCGGCTGCTCCGCTGAATGAAGAGAGCACCGACGCCTTCGAGTCTGATCTCGAATTCGATGACGGCGCCTTTTGCGGCGTGTCTGCCGCGTCGTTGTCCACGAGCGAGTGCCGGGGCGAGAACCTGAGTGAACGGCGATTGCTGCTTTCGCCGCACAGCGCGCGGAGCAATCTGGCTCCGCGAGCGCCGCCCATCTGCTGATTGAAAACTCGTTGCCCCGGCCTGACGTTGCGCGTTCAACGCCGAATTCCTGCTGCGGCCGGCAGCCAGAATGCAACCGGCTGCGCTGACCAATAACAAGACGCGCGCCGTTCAATCAGCCGACAGCTTCAGGATTCAGTCACATGAGTGTTCCATCGAACGGCGACGCGCCACGCGGCAACGCCGCCGGATTTACCCAATACCTCAAACAGGATCTCACGTCCGGACTGCTGGTCTTTCTCATCGCCCTGCCGCTGTGTCTGGGCATTTCGATCGCCAGCGGCTATCCGCCGATCGCCGGCATTTTCACGGCGATCATCGGATCGATCCTGACAACGTTTCTCAGCAACAGCGAACTGACCATTAAGGGCCCGGCCGCCGGTCTGATTGTCATCGTCTTCGGGTGCGTGAGTGACTTTGGCGGTCCCGGCAACGTGGATGCGTACAAGGCCGCGCTGGCCGTCGGTGTTGCCGCCGCCGTGCTGCAGATCATGTTCGGCATGTTCCGGGCCGGCATTCTGGGCGAGTTCTTTCCGACGTCCGCGGTCCACGGAATGCTGGCGGCGATCGGCGTCATCATTCTCGTTAAGCAGATTCCGTTTGCCCTGGGCGTGATCAATCCGGAAACCGGCCGGGCGCCGAGTGGCCCGCCGCTTGAAATGGTCCGCGAGATTCCTCACTACGTGCTGGAAGCGAACCCGGCCATCGCCGTGATTGGAATCGTCAGTCTGCTGATCATGTTTCTGTGGCCCATGCTGAAGGACAAAGCCGGCCCGCTGAAAGTCATCCCGGCACCGATGATCGTGCTGCTGGTCTCGGTCCCGATGGGCATGGCGTTCGACCTGCTGCACGAACACTCGTACGAACTGGCCAGCCACAAGTATCAGCTCGGCGAGCAGTACCTTGTTCGCATGCCTGACCGCGTTTTCGGGATGTTCGACGAGATCACGTTCCCGAACTTCGGCGCGCTGGCCCAGCCGGTCGCGTGGAAGTGGGTGCTGATGTTCTTCATCATCGGCAGCCTGGAATCGCTGCTGAGCGCCAAAGCCGTCGACCTGCTTGACCCGTGGAAACGCAAAACCAGCATGGATCGCGACATCATCGCAGTGGGGACAGCAAACCTCTGCGCATCAATGGTTGGCGGCCTGCCGATGATTTCAGAGATCGTGCGCTCCCGCGCGAATATCGATAATGGCGCCCGCACGCGTTTTGCCGACATGTGGCACGGCATCTTTCTGCTGCTGTGCGTCGCGCTGATTCCGACCGTGCTGCACCGCATCCCGCTGGCTGCTCTGGCGGCAATGCTGGTTTACACCGGCTACCGGCTCGCTCACCCCAACGAGTTCCTGCACGTTTATCGCATCGGCAAGGAACAGCTGGCGATCTTCATGACGACGCTGGTCGTCGTTCTGGTCGAAGACCTCCTGATTGGAGTCGCGGCGGGCATCATCCTGAAAATGATCATTCACATGTCGAACGGTGTGCCGCTGAGATCACTCTTCAAACCTTACCTTGAGGTCGAAGAAGTCAGTGCCAACACCAGCATGATCATTGCAAAGCAGTCGGCCGTCTTCAGTAACTGGATTCCGTTCCGGCGGCAGATCGAGGAAATCGGCCTGGTGCAGCGCCGCAACCTGATCATCGACGTTTCGGATACGCATCTCGTCGATCACAGCGTGATGGAGAAACTCGAAGAGATGCAGCGGAACTTCACGCAGGAAGGCCTGACGTTCGAAGTGCGCGGGCTCGATTCCCTGCAGCCTCTGTCAGAGAACGTTCACGCGACGCGCAAGCGTGGTCTGGCGAGCGTCCGCCGGGTTACTGTCATGGCCAACCATTCGCTGCAGTACTGGCTGCTGGACGAATTCGAAAAGTGCGGCATCACCGGTTACACGGTGACGCAATGCACGGGTGCCGGTCGCCGGAACATCACCAACGATTCTGTTTCAGAGAACGAGCATGTACGCATTGAGGTGATTGCGACCGAAGAGGTCTGCAATGCGATCATCGATTTTCTTCGCCGCGACATCATGCCCGACCACCACGTGACGGCCTGTGTCGAATCTGTTGATGTCGTTCGGGTTGGCGACTTTGCTCCGGAGCCTGAGCTGACAGCGACTGCCGGCGACGGTCACTGATCGTCACCGATCGAATCAGCCGGCCAGGGTTCCGTCGGGGAGGTCCAGACTGCGAGCCGTTCGGCAGCAATCTGAAGGTTCTCCAGAATTCGTTGAAATATCGTCCGCCCTCCCGCGACTACCTCTGCGAAATGGCTTCCGATTGAGCGAGGCCTGGTATCGCAAAGTCTCCGGCGAGGGTGCGACGATGATTCTGAAACCTGTCAAATACGGGCTGGTGACTGCCGCCAGCGTGCTGGTCCTGGGCGGTTTGATCTTCGGAACAGAGCTGATGAGCTACGTGCGAACGTCGACCGGGGCGGTTCGTGAAACCGTACGAGACTCCGTGCCGATCGAATTTGAACTGCAGCGGGCGCGGGACCTGATCAATGAGATTCTCCCCGAACTGCACGCCAACATCCGCATCATCGCCGAGGACGAGGTCGAGATTGCGGCCCTCGAAAACGATCTCACCGCGACGCGGGACAACGTGAAGCAGCAACGCGACCAGCTCGCCGCGTTGCGAAACACACTGCAGGCGCAACAGGTTTCGTACGAGGTGGGCGATCGTGAGTTCTCGCGAAGCGAACTGACCGAACGACTCGCCCAGCGACTGACTCGCGTGAAAGATGCCGAGATGCTTCTTGCCAGTAAGGAGAAGCTGCTGGAGAACCGTAAGCAGTCACTGCACGCGGCGATGGAACTGCTCGACCGGGCTCGAGCCCGCAAAGTCGAACTTGAACAGAAGGTCGAATCGCTCGTCGCTCAACATCGTCTGGTGCAGGCCTCGTCCGTCGGCAGCCGAGTTCAGGTGAGCGATACGAAGCTCGCGCGAGCCGACCAGCTGCTGGCCGATATCCAGAAACGCCTCGACGTCGCCGAGCGCGTGCTGGAACACGAAGCCTCTCCCGAGCTGAGCTTCGACGAGCCGATCGTCGACGAAGCCGCACTCCTGGCCGAAGTCGACGAGCATCTCGGAACAACCACCGAGCCAAAGCAGCACGTCGCCGCGAAGCAGCAGTGAGTTTCTTCGACGATCAGAAGTCTGCCCGGGAATCGCTGAAAGCGATTGAGATCAAAGCCTGGGCTCGCGCAGCCCAGGAAACCAATCCAGCGAAGTCCCTCGTCGCGCTTACGTCTTCCACGGGCTCCCTCCCGCCGACTCTCACGCGACATCAGGAAATGGACGCATTGCTGTCGGCGGGAGGGAGCCCGTGGAAGACCACTCGTGACGGCATTCGTTGATCAGGACACCTGGCGTGCGCGGCTGCGCCGCGACGCCAGGCTGTGGTCTGCAACACTTTCAGCGTAGATTCTCAGTCTCGGCATCTACGGTCTGTTCTTACTTTGTCACCTCACCTTCTGCGGAGTCCATCGTGTTCAACCTGCGACTCAAACAGGCAGAGGCCGCGTTGCGGGACGGGCGGCTGGAAGAGGCAACATCGCTCGTCATCGAACCGAATGTTCGCGAACTTCGCGATGGACAGTCGCTGATCACAAAGCTTGTCGATGCCCTGCTCGACCGCGCCGCCGAGCATCTCGCTGCCGATCGTCGAACCGCTGCACATCAGGATCTTGGAGTCGCCCGGCAACTTGGCGGAAACACGGCGAAGGTTGCTGAACTACAGACGCAGCTCGACCGGCTCGTTGCGGCGACCGATCGTCAGCGGCGCCGCGAACGCGAACTGCTGAACGAAGCGAGGAACGAGGTCGACGCGGGTAACTGCGAACTCGGCGAACAGTTTCTGCAGCGGGCGGCTTCCGACGACTCTGCCGCGGACCGCTTGAGCGATCAGCTCGCCGCGAAGCGTTCGCGAATCGACGCTGCAGCCAGCCGCGCCGCTCAGCTTGTCGAATCTGGCCGAACGAACGATGCCGTCGCTGCGATCGCCGAACTGCACGCGCTCAATCCCAGACACACGTCGCTGTCGAGTCTCGTTGACCAGGTGACCGGCCCGGTTGTCGATCAGATTCATGGTGAGATCGATGCCGGACGCCTCGACCGCGTGCAGGCTCTCACCGAGCGAGTTCGACCGCTCGTCTCGCTCGACCCGGACCTTGCCGAGTTCGACCAGCTCGTCACGCTCGGGCGATCCGCCGCGCAGCAACTCGAACAGTCACATTTCAGCGACGCACTGCGGACGCTGCGTCAGTTGAGCACGCTGCTGCCGGGAACCGACTGGCTGAAGACACTCCAGCAGAACGTGCAGCGCGCGACCGAACTGGCTGGGGAACTGCAGGCCAGTCCGCTCTCGCTGCTGACCGAATCGGCCTCGGCAACAGCGTCGCGGATCAGTATTCGTCCGGTTGAACAGCGACCCGGCCCGGGCGGCCCGAGACTCCCAGTCCCCGTCCGAACAACGAGCGGCCAATTGCTGCTGCAGATCGATGGTGCCGGCAGTGTGTTGCTGCTGACGTCGCCCTCACTGAGCATCGGCGGCGCCGGACGCTCGACGCGTTGCGATCTCGCGCTGACGGGCTACAACGGCGACGGGCTCGCCCTGCTGACACGAAACCGCGGCGGATATCAGGTTGTTGCCGGCAGCGACTGCTCAGTCGACGGCGTCACTTGCCGCGAGAAGCTGTTGCCCGCGGATGCGAAGCTCGCCTTCGGCCCGCGCTGCAGCGTGCGATTTCGCAAGCCGACTTCGGTCAGCCATTCGGCGGCAATCGACCTGACCGGAACTCGGCTGTCGCGGCCGGACATCCGCACCGTCGTCCTGTTTGACGAAACACTGATCGCCGGCGCGGCGCGGACCAGCCACGTCGTGAATCGCTCGCTCGAACAACCGATCGTGCTGTTTCAGCGCGACGAACAGTTCTTTGCCCGCAATGGATTCGCCGCTCGTCAGGCCGGGCAGGATCCGATCGCTCCCATCCCGGTTGAACCGGGCGAATCCGTCGATGTCGGTGGCGTCCGGCTGAGGTTGTCACCTGTTGAACTCTGATTCCTGAATCGTCCGTAGCGAAAGTCGCGCAGACTTTCGGCTCACTGAAACTGCCGAAACTCTCCGCGAGTTTCGCTACGGCAACTCTGTCACTCGAACCCCGAACGAAGCCATGGCCTCTTATCGATATCAGAACGGTGACCGACCGCTGGACGGCTTTACGATCGAGCAGGCTCTCGGACGTGGCGGGTTCGGCGAGGTCTACTACGCCGTCAGCGATTCCGGGCGGCAGGTCGCGCTGAAGGCCGTGCAGAATTATGAAGACATCGAGTTGCGCGGAATCAGCCACTGCATGAATCTGAAGTCGCCGCATCTGGTATCGATCTTCGACGTCAAGCACAGTGAACGCGGCGACCCGTTTGTCATTATGGAGTACGTCGCCGGTCCGTCGCTGCGTGACCTGCTCGATGACTCGCCGAACGGACTGGGCCCGGAAAAGGCCGCGTGGTTCATCCGCGAGATCGCCAAAGGCCTCGCCCTGCTGCACGACAACGGCGTCGTGCATCGCGACCTGAAACCGCACAACGTGTTCTTCGAGGACGGGTACGTCAAAGTCGGCGACTACAGCCTCAGCAAGGTCATCACGGCGAGCCACCGCAGCGGGCACACGCTGACCGTCGGCACGGTTCACTATATGGCCCCCGAGATCGGCGTCGGGCGTTACGACCGCACCGTCGACATCTACGCGCTCGGAGTGCTGCTCTACGAAATGCTGACCGGCCAGCCCCCGTTCATCGGCGAGACGATGGGCGAAGTCCTGATGAAACACATGGCTGGCGACGTTGACGTCTCGGTGCTCGACGAGCCGTACGCGTCGGTCGTCAGGAAGGCGATGGCGAAGGATCCTGCAGAACGCTACCAGTCGGTCGACGAACTGGTGGCCGCTCTGTTTGGCAATGCTGCGGTTGCCGATGGCGTGAGCACGTTCAGCCCGAACAGCCTCACGGTTGTCGCCAGGCGAGCCGCAGACGCTTCCGAAGAAAAAAGGCCGCAAACGGCACAGCCCAGCCCACGGTCGATGAACGGTCAGCGAGCCCGGTCGCCGGAAAGTCGTCCGGCTTCGAGCGGCCCTGTGGAATCCACCCCTTACCATCTGGGACGTCTATGGTCGCGATTTGGAGCCGCCTTCTGTTTCGCACCGGCCCGGTACGCCGATCGACCGAAACGATCCGACGATCCGATCACCCGGCCACGACGAATCATCTTCGCCGCGATCGTGATGGTGACGATGGCCTGGATTTCGGACTCGGTCGTTCGCCCTGGCGGGTTCGGCATTCGGGCGTTCGGCGACGAGGATCTGTGGGGTCAGGTTCTCATCATGGCCGTCATCGTGTGGTCAGCAAAGTTCGCCACTTACCTGTTGCCTGGCGGGCAGTCCGGCGTTCCCAGCCTGTTCGGTCGGCTGGCGACGGTCGTCACGGCAGCTCTCGCCGCGATGTTCATTGAGGAGTCGACCCATCCGTTCCTTCAGGGCGATGACACGGTCATTGCCACCGTCTGCCCGCTGCTGCTGATGGACTGGCAATGGCTGACGGCTCGCTCAAGGCCCGGCAGGATCCGTCTGACCCCATGCCTGGGCGCGGCATTCATCGCCCTCCTTGCCAGCACTCTGTGGAATGGCCAGCCGATTGCAGCAGCGGCCATGATTGGCGGCGCCGCTCTGGCAGCTCAGACGGTTTCGGAGTTCGATCCGGTCAGCTCGCGAAAACTCTCAGGAGTCGTCAGCTGGGTTGCCTCCGCGCGGGAAGCTCTCGGTGCCTGGTACGGAGTACGGTTTCCCGACATTGCCGCCGAACTTCGAGCGCTCGACCAGCCGCTGTCCGAGCGAGCAAGCCATCGGCAATTCGCTTTGACACCAGAAGCAGCGAGCGCTGCCGACGACGAAACCATCGCTCGCCCGCTGACTTCGAAAAGTGGCAGCCCCAGCCTGACGACTTCCGACGAACAGAGCCGGCGCGACGGATCGACGTTCGAACCAGACAGCGAGCCGACTTCGCGAATTGCTGCTCTGGTGCTTTGCCTGTTGCCGTTCGCAACGTTTGGCTTTGTGCCGATCTGTGGGCTGCATCGTTTCGTGTCGGGCCGCATCGGCACGGGGCTGCTGTGGCTGTTCACTCTTGGGCTGGCCGGGGTCGGGCAGCTGGTCGATCTGATTCTGATCGCGCTGGGTGAGTTCCGAGATGGCTCCGGACGTCCGTTACGCAGCCGCGCGAACAGCGAGGCAGTCAACGGGCTGTCGTCGGTGCCGGCAACCTCGCTGGTGAATAACGGGCTGGCAGTTCTTGGCGGGCTGGCCCTGACGGTCACCGTGATGGTGGGTTTCGCGCTGGCTATCGACGTCCCCGAAATCATTGCCGCCGACATGTTTCGAACGTTCGATCTGACAGGCTCGGAGATCGAATCCGTCCTCGGGACGACGACCTGGCCGGAACTGCTGCGCGAACTCCTGCAGCTTGTGCTGGGAATTCTGGCGGTGATCAGCGTGGGCCTGCTGGCCGCGTCGCGACGTGAGAGCGGACTGGCCCATATTCTCCGAATTCCCGCCGCGATGGCACCGCTGGGCGTGACGTTCGGTCTGCTGATGGAAGGCTTCTTCTACGTTGACTGGGGCCGCGTGGCCGACGCACTGCGTCAGGAGAAGATCGGCCTGGTTTTGCAGGAGTTTCTGCGACGCAATGATTTCATTCCCAGCTGCATCGGTGCGGCGGTCGCCTTCACCGTTGCACTGTTAATCCTCGCCGTGCCCCCGCGTCGCGCAGCACACTCGCCTGCCGCTCAGCAGGTTCCGGTGGAACAGGAAGCCTGACCATGCATCATGAACTCACGTTTCAAACAGATCTCTCGTGGCTCTTCCTCCTGCTCGGTGCTGCGGCGGTCGTCCTGATGGTTCTGCTGTTCCGGACCGCCTGGCGACGTAACGCGCAGTTCGCCGTTTCTGTGGCGGCAGCTCTGGCCGCTGGCATCGCGGCTGTTGTCATCATGAATGTGCGAACGGCCGAAGTCGCCACCGCTCGACGCGAACACGCGAACGATCAACTGAAAGCACTCCAGCAAGAGCTTGCCGAAATGGAGGCTCGGCAGCAGGCTCGAGCAGTACGGCTGGAGACACCACAACCAGACGATCGTCTGCCGGATGATAAGGCGGGGCGGCAATCTGCTCCCGCTGCCGAGACGCCGACGGAGCTTTCCGCCGCCTGGCTGCCGGAAGTTGATGAACAGTTCGAAGCCGACATCTACCCGTCTGCGAAGCTGGCCAGCCAGGCTCTGGTGCGAGAATGGGAGAGCCACTTTGACAAGCTCAAAGTGAAGGGAATCGACACGCCGAAACTCATCCGCATCAGCAGTCGAAGCCGCGCCAGGGACGTCGACACGCTGGAACTTCTGGAAGCGATGAACGATCTGCTCAAGAAGAAGTTTCCCAAGGCCGGCACGCTCGTCACGACCAGGCCAGAGGCTCAGGAAGACAGCGAGCCAAAAGCAGGCGAGATCACGATCACGCTGACCGTCTCACAGTCGGTCCGACGAAACCGCAGTCGGACGTCTGCCGAAGGACCTGGCGACAACGTTGAGGTCAGCGGCGTCCTGCTCGCGGCCTTCAATGCTCCGACCTGGCAGTTCGGCGTCAGTTCGCGATTCGTTGAGAAACCCTGGCTGACGGCGACGAGCGAGTTCCTTTCGTTGCGACACGGGACAACCTATCTGATCGTCCGGTCAAACCAGTTGGCGTCGTCCGCCGAGGAAGCCACTCGCGACGTACTCGGACAGACAGCCAACCGCCTGGGGCATCTGATCGATCCGCGAGAAAACCAGGGGCTGCCGCGCGCCGCCAGCGCGATCATGCTTGAACAGCTCGAAACCGGAAAGTACATCGCCGATCGCTTCGTTCAGAGTTTGAAACGCCCGTACGGCAATGTGTATCGCGAGGCTCTGCTGATCGACATTGGCAATGCCAACCTGCGGGACATGATTCTCGTCGCGCTGGACGAGGCTCGTGAGCATCAGTCAGTGACCGAGCAGCGGTCAGCGGAACGTCTCTCCGGCGCTGTCGGTCTGCTGATCGTCATCGCCGCTCTGACGGCTCTGTACCTGCTCCTGAACTGGCTGACGAAGGGCTACTACCGCGGCCCGCTTGCTGTCACCGTTTGCCTGCTTGGAAGCGGAGCGATCGTCGGGACGGTTCTGCTTCTAAGGTCCGTCGTTTGATCGACAACCGGTTCAGTCCAGAAACCTTGCCCGCTCGTCCGGAGTTGGCATCCGGCAGGTTTCTTTCCGGCCAAACAGCCGGTACCGCAGTTTCGAAACGGCTCGGTAACCGACGTCCCGCAGCGGCCACGGAATGATCCACAGCAGCCAGGCAAGCAGTGTCCAGACGCCGCCGAGATGACTCAGCAGGCGCACCACGGCGGTCGAGCGGCGCGTGATTCGATCGCCCTCAATGAAGACGACCGTGTCGAGCCGTTCGCGGTCCCCATCGGGCAGCCGCTGTTGAGCCGTCGTTCCCTGCAACGGAGCAAACTGAATCTGACCGCGGCGATCATTCCGCAGAACAAAGTCGACGACGCGGTTGCAGAGTCCACAAACGCCGTCGAAGAACAGAATCGGGTTGGTGCTGGAGTCGGGCATGGCGGGCGGAATCCAGAAAAGTCGAACGGAGTCGACAACGGAACCGCCGTGAGACGGAACCTTTAACAAAGAGTCCGGTTACCGAGTCGACTGGCGAGAACAAGGCATGCCGTCCCGGTAAAACCGCAACGCGGTTTCAGAACAAAGCCCGGGGTCGCGGCGCAGCCGTGCACCCCGGGAATCAGTGAACCACCCACACCAACCCTGAAAGGGTTGCAGAGTTTGTGGAACCCTTTCACGGTTCGACTGATCTCCAATCGTTGACCCGGGGTGGCGCGGCTGTGCCGCTGACCCCGGGCTTTGTTCTGTGACCCCGCTGGGGTCGACGCGACCGCCTGTTTCGCGGACCGTGTTCACGGAAGCTCTCCAGATGAAGTGGTCACCGCACTACTAATCCGCCGAAGCCGCACTCGCTGCGGCTTCGCTGGCGACGAACGCTGTTGCCGGCGGTCGTTCCCAGTCAGTGAGCGTGACCTCCAGCAGAGTACCCTCGGCAATCATGCGGCTGCCGATCGTGACGACCTGGGCATCACTGGCCACACCGCCAAGAACCTCGACCGCGTCGAGGGTTCGGATGCCGGTGCGGATGAACTGTCGGCGGGCCGTGCCGGAAGCGGGATCGACGGCGAAGACGAACTCGCGGTCGTCGCGTTCAAGAATCGCCGACAGCGGAACGACCATCGCATCGTGACTGCTGGCGACGATCGACACGCGAGCGTGCATCCCTGGTTTCAGCTTCAGCTTACGATTCTCAACTTCGATATAGATCCGGCCAGTCCGCGTGTCGGGATCAAGAACCGGCGCCTTGCGAACAACGGTGCCAAAGAACCCCTGATCCTCATACGTGTCGACTTCAATGCGAGCCGCCTGTCCGACGCGAACTTTCTCGTAATCGCGCTCGACGACTGCCGCTTCGGTGCGGACCGTGTTCAGATCAACGATTCGCAGCAGCACATCTTCGGCTCGCGCGAGATCGCCAACCTCGGCATTCCGCTCGGCCACGTAGCCGGACAACGGCGTTTCAATCGTCAGTTCTTCCAGCGTGATGCGGGCTCGTTCGAGATCGGACCGCGCTTGATTAACGCGAGCTTCTTCGAGCTTCAATTCCGCCCTGGCGACATCCCAGACGGCGACGGCCTCGTCCATTTCCTGCTCGGTGCTGACACCGGACTTCGACAGTTTCTCCAGCCGCTTGACCTCGCGCGCCGCCTGCTGTTCGCGCGCCTGTTGCGCAACGAGTTGAGCTTCGGCGACCTTCTGAGCCGCTTCCGCCCGCGCGACCAGCTCCTGCGTATCTTCGTTGTCGAGTTCAACGACAACGTCATCCGCTTCCACACGGTCGCCCAGATCGTAGGGCAATCTGTTGAGATAGCCGTCGACTCGTGACCGGATCACCACTTCGGCTCGCGGTTCGAGACTGCCCACCAGTTCGATGTGCTCTTCGACGAGTTGCCTTCGGACGGCCACCGCTTCAACCGCGACGATTTCCGCTTCCTTTGCTTTGGGCTCAGTCTCGGTCGACGCAACGGAGGCCTCGTACAGGTACCAGCCGAGACTGCCGGTGAGGCCGCAGAAGATCAGGAAGGCCAGATATCTCATGGGAGTCTGTTGCGGCTTCGCGAGCGTGGTGAGGAAAACGCGGAAGCCGTTGGCGTGAGGACGTTGGCGGGGCGAGCAGCCCGGAGGGTCGGTCGGAATCGAAGCCTCGCTCGACGCATCTGAGCGGATTGATTCGACGCCGCTCATTAGAAACGAGTTGTCCCGGCCCGGCAATGCAGGGTGCGTCGCGAAGTGCTGCGAGGCCGGCATACGCGATCGGTTATTCCGGCTTTCCAAGCGGCGGCACAGCCGCAAGAGTAGCCATCTCGCTCCGCCGAGATGAGCCGATTGCAGAATCAGCCCCGAATACCAATTGGCTCACGAGCTTTTCGCCGCAGAAAACACAGTTCTGGGTCCGTCAGTTCGCTCGTCACGTCGGCTCATCTCGGCGGAGCGAGATGGCTACATTGGCCGATCAACAATTCGACCGAAAACCTGCGTTTACGAAAGCCGCGAAATCAGCACCGCGGCGGCGACGGAGACGTTCAGCGAGGTCACCCCGCCGCGCGGCTTGATCGCGCAGACCTGATCGCACTTTTCGAGCGTCAGCCGCCGCAGTCCCTTTTCCTCGTTGCCCAGCACGAGCAGCCAGGGGCGGTCGGTCGTGATCTCGTCGCACGACAGGTCAGCGTGCTCGGACGTGCCGAGTGTCCACAGTCCGTTCTTTCGAGCGGAATCCAGAACGCGCGACAGGTTCGGGACGACACAGAACGGCGTGTGCTCAAGCCCGCCAGCCGCAACGTCGAATACCGTCCCATTGAGCGGTGCCGAACGATCCTTTGTGACGAAGACGCCCTTCACACCAAAGAAGCCCGCCGTCCGGAAGATTGCTCCCACGTTGTGCGGATCCTGCAACTGGTCGAGCGCGAGCCACAATCCGGACGGCTCGCCCCCCGATTCGTCAGCCTGCGGAAACAGATGCTCAAACTCCGCGGCCCCGAAGCTCTCCCGCACCAGCGCCGACGCGATGCCGACCCGCTCGGACTTTCCACCGCGATTCTTTGCGCCGCGATTCTGCTGCACCTTCACGGTGCGACACGGAATGCCGGCCCGGGACGCCGCCTCGACAACGTCCTCCCAGGCACCATGCGCGTTCGGACCGGCAATACGGATTTCAGTCACGTCCCGAGGCCGCACTTCAATTGCGGCCAGGACACTGTGCGGGTTCTTCAATTCGAGCAAAGGATGAGTTCCGATAAGCGGCAGGTTTCGGTTTGACAGAGGGGCAGGATAACGATTCCTCGCAGCCGTGCGCTTCGCTCTGAATTTCACTCTCCCGCTTGCGGGGAGAGTCGCGGTCTCAGCCGCGGTGAGGGCTTGCATGACGACGCACGAAGCTGTGCCCAACCGGTACCCTGTCAGGACGGGTCCCCTGTCAGGTGAGGAAGATTGTTCTGGGGCGTTCTAACGCGATGCCAGCCGACAGATGAATGGTGCGGTCCCCTCCCCGCGGCTGAGACCGCGACCCTCCCGGAGGGCGGGAAAAGTCAACTGTGGTGACGGCAAGGTGCCGAGTTGAGGCGAACGTTTCTCCTGTCGCCTCGGGTGTGCCAGGCGGGCCGATCGCTAAAGTGACGCGTCCTCGCCGTGACCGACCGGCGACTCTCATCATCTCTCGATCTCGCACCTCGCCAATGCAGCCCGTCGCGCAACAGATTGATCGCTGGTACCCGCCCGGAAAGGTCAGCGACGCCGAGGCTCCGTCGCTCGACGAGGCCCACACGTACTGTCGCGAACTGGCGACCAGCCACTACGAGAACTTTCCGCTGGTCTCGTGGCTGCTGCCGGCAACGCTGCATCAGCATTTTTACAACGTCTATGCCTTCTGCCGCTGGGCCGACGATCTGGGCGACGAGATCGGTGACCGCGCTCGCTCGCTGGAACTGCTCGGCTGGTGGCGATCCGAACTGCGGGCGTGCTTTGCGAGTGAGACTCGGCACCCGGTCTTCGTCGCACTGCGGCCAACGATCGACCGCTTCGAGATTCCGATCAAACCGTTCGACGACCTGATCTCGGCGTTCGAGCAGGATCAGACGGTTGTCGAATATCAGACCTGCGAACAACTGCTCGATTACTGCACGCGGAGTGCTGATCCGGTCGGTCGGATCGTGCTTTACCTGTGCGAGTCTGTCTCCGAGCAGAACGTCGCGTGGTCCGATTCGATCTGCACCGGCCTGCAGCTGGCGAACTTCTGGCAGGACGTTTCCCGGGATCTCGACATCGGGCGCATCTATCTGCCAGTAGAAGACCGCGAGAGATTCGGTGTCACCCGCGAACAGTTACTCAATCGCGAAACGACCGACGGCTTCCTGCAGTTGATGGAGTTTGAAGTGGATCGTGCGCGGTCGCTGCTGACTGCCGGCCTGCCTCTGGTCGAGCGGTTGCCGGGGCGGCTGCAGGTCGACATCGACCTGTTCGCTCGCGGCGGCCTGCGGATTCTGGATCGCATTCAGAGCATCGGCTACCGTGTCCTCGACCAGCGGCCCGTCGTCACCAAACGCGACGCCTTCGGCCTCCTGCTGGCTGCAATCGGGCGGCGACTGGTTAGGTCCGTCCGTCGGCCATCAACCAGGTAGGCCGGATCAAGCAGAGCGCCGTTCCGGCATCTGCCTTTTACGATGTTGCCGGAGCGGCGCTCCGCTTGATCCTGCCTACTCCTTCCAGACTTTCTCATGCCCGACCCGCTCGCCGACTCGTATGCGTTCTGTCGAAAGTTCGCGCGGCGGACGGCGAAGAATTTTTATTACTCGTTCCTCGGCCTGCCCGCCGACCGCTTCGACGCGATGTGCGTTCTGTATTCGTACATGCGAATCTGCGACGACATCGGCGACGACGAGCAGCAGCCGGTCGAGGTGCGACGAGCGGCTTTGACGACGTGGCACAGCGAGGTTCGGCAAGCTCTCGACGAGCAATCAGCCTCCGGTGATGACGAGCTGCCCGAACCGTCAGCACTTGACGTGCTCGTCACCGGCCGCCGCGTCCTGCCAGCACTGGCTGACATGGTCGCGACGTTTCAGATCCCGCACGAGTACCTGTTTGAGGTGCTCCTCGGAGTTCGGGCTGACCTCGAAGCCGACCAGCACAGCGACGCACAGTCGACGAGCATTCCGCAGTGCTGCTTTGCGACGTTCGACCAACTGGCGGCCTACTGCTACCGCGTGGCGGGCGTTGTCGGTCGCTGCTGCATTCACATCTGGGGCTTCAATGATCCGCGAGCACTCGACCTGGCCGTTGACTGCGGGCTCGCGTTTCAGCTGACGAATATTCTGCGCGATCTGGCGGAAGACGCCGACAATGGTCGCGTCTACCTGCCGGCCGACGAGCTGCAGCGGTTTGGCTATCCGCCCGAACAACTCCAGCAACGAGTTCGCAACGAGGCGTTTCTCAAGCTGATGGAGTTTCAGACGCACCGAGCAGATGAGTATTACGCGTCGGCCCGTGGACTCTTCGACGTACTCGACCCGTGCGGCCACCCGGTGCTGCAGGCAATGATGAAAATCTATGGCGGCCTTCTATCAGAGATTCGGCGTCGCAATTATGACGTCTTCAGCCATCGCGTTTCTCTGCCCGCCTGGAAGAAACTGGTCATTGCGGCCAGAGCGATCGCCCGCCAGCAACTGCAGAGAATCTAAACCGCCACTTCACCTCTTCTCATCTTGAGGATCTCGTCATGTCACCTCGATTGGTCTGCCTGGTTGTTCTATCCGGCCTTGCCGCCTCACTGACGTCACCCGCTCTGGCGAACGACGCTGAGCAGACGAAGGCTCGAGCCTTGATTGACCGAGCGGTCAAAGCAATGGGCGGGGTCGAAGCGGTCAAAAAACAGAAACACATTCTCGGTGAAGATCGCGGAACTTTTTACGGCATGGGCCAGGCACAGCCTTACGAGGGCCGTTTCGCGCTCGCTCTACCCACAAGGTGGAGGATGGAAATCGTCGATGTGTTCACGATGGTGATCGACGGCGACAAGGGCTGGATGGTCGTGCAGGGAGCCACGATTCCCCTCGAAGCAGCCGCGGTCAAGGAACAGCAGCTGCAGTCACAGTCCGGCTACGTGTCAACGCTGGTTCCGCTTCTCAAACCTGATAAGCAGTATCGGTTGACCTCGTTCGGCACGGACACCATTGATGGTGAAGAGTGCGACGGCATCAACGTCGACCGGGATGGCTACCGCCAGGTGACGTTGATGTTCAGCCGAAAAACCGGCCTGTTAAAGAAGGTCACAAGCATTGTGCGAGATGACCAGACCGGCAAGGAAGTGGCTGACGAATCGATCTACTCGGATTACCGGAAAATTGGTGATCTTCTCGCCGCGCACAAAGTGGTCATTTTCAGGGACGGGAAAAAGTACGTCGAATCGGAAACAACGAAACTTGAGTTTCCCGAGAAGCTCGACGACGCACTCTTCAAGCAGGAATAGTCCGTGAGCGAGACGACGATCAAACGAGTCCGGGGGCGCGAGGTATTCGACAGCCGTGGTCGCCCGACCGTTGAAGTTGAGGTTGAGTGCGAGGGCTCGCGGCCCGGTCGAGCAATTGTGCCGAGCGGGGCGAGCACCGGTCAGTTCGAGGCGCTCGAACTGCGCGATGGTGACGCGTCGCGGCTCAACGGGCTCGGTGTGAGAACGGCGGTTGCGAACGTCAACAGCGAGATCGCCGCCGCGCTGGTCGGGCTCGACGCGGACGATCAAACGGCAGTCGACGACCGACTGCGGGATCTCGATGGAACAACGAATAAGTCTCGGCTGGGAGCGAATGCAATTCTCGGCGCGTCGCTGGCCTGTGCCTACGCGGCGGCTGAGGCGAAATCGATCGCTCCCGTCGATCAGTTCGCCGCCATCTGGTCGCGCATCGCCGAGTCGCCGAGTTCACAGCGGGTGCGTACAACGAAACTCGGCCAGCCGAGCCTGCCGCTGCCGATGGTCAATATGATCTCCGGCGGCAAGCACGCGGGCGGGAACCTCGATTTTCAGGACTACCTGATCCTGCCCGTTGGAGCGGCGTCGTACCGCGAGGCCTTCGACTGGATTGTCACGGTCTACTGGCAGGTTGGACGGCGGCTGACGGAACTCGGTTTTGAAGGCGTGCTCGTCGGCGACGAAGGCGGCTTTGGTCCGAAGCTCGCCTCGAACGAGCAGGCACTGTCGGTCGTCGTCGACGCGATCGACCAGTGCGGCCTGCGACCGGGTAAGGACGTCGCAATCGGACTCGACGTTGCCAGCTCGCACTTCTTCGATGCGGATTCCGGCACGTACCGGCTGAAGGCAACTGGTGAGGAACAGCTCAACTCGTCCGACGTAATCGACCTACTGGCTGGCTGGTGCGACCGTTACCCGATCATCAGCATCGAAGACGGCCTCGCGGAAGATGACTGGGACGGCTGGGCCGAATTGACTCGTCGCCTTGGTAACAGAGTTCAGCTCATCGGCGACGACTTCTTCGTTACGAACCCTGGCCGTCTGCAGCGCGGCATTGACGAACGGGCCGCAAACTCAGTGCTCATCAAGCTGAACCAGATCGGCACGCTCAGCGAAACACTGACGGCACTGCGAATGGCGATCGACAACGATTTCTGGCCCGTCGTCTCCGCCCGGAGTGGCGAGACTGAAGACGCGACCATCGCCGACCTGGTCGTCGCAACGGGAGCCGGCCAGCTCAAAGTCGGCTCCGTCGCCCGCAGCGAACGGCTGGCGAAGTACAACCAGGTTTTGAGACTGGCCGAACGCGACGACTTCGCCTGGCACGGCGGGACGATCTTTGAGCCCCTCGTTTGACCCGCAGCCGCAGGCGTTTTCAGCGGCGAAGCCGCGACAGCACGTAGCTGCGAGCGTGAGCCAACTCGCCGACTGAACTACGCTTCCGCTCATGGCCAACGACACCTCATCGCCTGAAGCTGAGTCCTCTCCGAAACGAAAGATCGCCGCTGCGCTGGTCTGGATGCTGGCTTTTCTGGCGGTTTTCTTCTCACTGGACCTGCCGAACAGCGGAACGCCGCCTGTTAATCGCCGGGACCTGTGGGTCGAACTGCCCGTCCTGCTGCAGAATTGTTTCCTGCAGCCTCCCGACGCAACACCGGCTGGCTGGCAGTTTTTTCCGCAACGATTGCCCGCCGTCGGACCGGCAGTGCTGATCATTGTCGGAGCCATCAGCGCGGGCAGTCTGCTGCTTCGAGCCTTGCGGATTCGGCGGGAACTGGCGCTCGAACAACTCGTTCTGGCATACGGCCTCGGAATGTCAGCGACGTCGTTGCTGATGCTCGGCGGCGGCCTGCTCGCTCAGACGATTCCGCAAGCAATGACCGATTCTGTACTCGGCGGAGTTCTCGTGCTGAGCATCTTCGCGGCCATCGGATGGTTCGGTCATGATCGGCGGAAGGCACAACGTGAGCATCAGAGCGTCGATTCTCAGAATGCTGCGGCAGCGCGGAACAGGCAGGTCAACTGGGCCGAGGTTCTGCTGCGCGGGCAGATTCCTTTCCCGCTTCTCGCCCGACTGCTGATCGGAACGGTCATCGTACTCTTTCTCATGGCAATGGCGCTCGGCGCCCTGCTGCCGTCGATCGACTTTGACGTCAAGGAGTACCACCTGCAGGGGCCGAAGGAATGGTTCGAGGCTGGTCACATTTCCTGGCTGCCTCACAACGTTTACACCAGCTTTCCGTTTCTGACGGAGATGTTCGCGCTGCTGGGCATGGTGCTCAGCGGCGACTGGTTCGTCGGTGCATTGTCCGGCAAGCTGGTTCTCATGACGTTTGCCCCAGCGACGGGCCTGGCCGTGTTCTGTGCCGCACGACGCTGGTTTGATGTTCGTGTCGCCTGGGCGGCAGCACTGATTCACCTCACCGCTCCCTGGACGTACCGGATTTCGGTCATTGCTTATGCGGAAGGCGGGCTGACGTTCTATCTGTTCGCAACGTTGTTCGCGCTGCTGCTGACGCGCGAAGCCTCCGGTCGTGAACGGAGACGGCTGACGCTGCTCACCGGACTCTTCGCTGGCAGCTCGATGGCCTGTAAGTATCCCGGAGTTCTGAGTGTCGTGATGCCGCTTGGCGTGGCGTTGCTGTGGTTCGAGTGGCGGCGCGGCAACGCGGATTCCGGTGTC
>Ga0070727_10000907_pt1 | contig 33055 bp, 39 predicted proteins | sample tdAd472_FD_66722 | JGI IMG/M metagenome (GOLD analysis project Ga0070727, IMG submission 66722) | Marine sediment microbial communities from the Atlantic coast under amendment with organic carbon and nitrate - tdAd47.2 | ecosystem: Environmental > Aquatic > Marine > Coastal > Sediment | place... | reverse complement strand
ATTGACAATTCACTTCCGATTAAGTCTTTTGCGCTAATTTCCCTCTTCACATTCCACTTTGCGGCGACCCAGAATGACATCTCGGCACTCACTTTCCGAAGTTTCAGCTCTAGTATGCGTTTCGGATGACGAAGAACGTGCGTTCCTCACAAACATTCTCTCTATTCTCGGCAACATCTCGATCTCTCAAGCCACCACTGAAGAAGAAGCGGCCCGCGCTCTTTCAAGAAGCAAGCTCGATATGATCTTTTTGCGCCTAGCCGCAGAGGAGCCCGACCCACAGCAAGTTCTTGGGAAGGTCTTCTCAACTCAATCGGACGCCGCACTCTTTGTCTTCTCTGCAGATGGCTTCGCGTGCGACGCTTTCGAAAAGCAAGCGCAAACATATGGTATTGAGGTAGCAGGATGCTTTGACGAACCCATCTGCCTCAGTGACCTTGCGAGCAGCATAGTTGGTTTCAACTATTCTGACGAAGAACAGCCCTCTATTATTGGGGTATTACCGTCAAATGCAGCACGTCCTTGCCAAGATTAAGACTGCATAAACCTAAATAATATAAGATTATATAGATCTACTAAAGGAAAGGGAACGCGGTACCGAAACTGGCAGCATCAACAAAAAAAGTCTCAGTATTTTCCTTAAATTCCGAGTTCGGAGTTAGCCCTATCCATGGACGTCCTTTCTGAGATTTTTGACCGCGATTGCGTGTTGATCCTTGGAGATAAAAGCATGCTATCCGTTAGGTTTGGCCGCATCTTGGAGTGGATGCACATCGGATATCATTTCGCAGCGTCTGTTCATGACCGACAGACTTTCCGCAATTCAAGGGGCTACCGGGCTGTTTTTATCGGATTGAACTTTCAGGGCAGGAATAGCGTTGATGCTATCACATGCCTTCGGAGAACAATAGGTGCGGGACAGAGACATCGTTTTTTTTGCATTGGTAGCCCCGAATGGACCGAACGGGCAGGTAGCCAGTCTGGCTGGTAGGCTCAGAATGCCAATAACGCCATTGGATCTATTTGATATTCTGGAAGCGCATATCGATGTTTCGAGCCTGTCTTCGATCTGCATAAATCGCGAAGACGTCTTTGGGCTGTTCGCAGAAAATGGTGATCAGGAATATGGGGGCGTAACCTGGGAGGTTTTAAAAATTTATCGGGCCATTTTGAAACATGACTTCCAGCAACTCATGGAGAAATATCTGAGCGCGAGCCAAGACGTCCTAGCTTACATAGGCGACGCATTACGCACGGGTGATGCCGCTACGGTCAGGTCTCTTGCCGAGGATTTTAAGTCTGCCAGCGTTGTGTTCGTGGCTGAGAACGTATCGAACTTGGCTGCTCAACTCGAGTTTTTTGTTACGAAGCATGCACTTGAAGAGGCAAGTAAGCTATTCAAGGAACTGCATGTTCAATTTGAATGGACTCGTAAGGAGTTACTCCGAAAGTCAATCGTCCTTCGCGCTTCTAGCCGGATCTGACTTAAACAAGAACCTGAGACGCAAGAGCCATTATGGCACGCATATGCCTGCCATTTACAATATATAGATGTACTTTATTCTCTTTTGGTTTATTTAATTGCCTATTTGGGCACTTGTATACTGATCCCAGATTAAAGAATGCAGAGCCAAGAAAAATGAAAGGGCAAATCCGCGATGCAGAAACACAACGCTGTTGTTGAGAATGACGCTGACCCCGATGACTTGAAGGAAGTGGTGGTAGCTGGGATCGCGATCTGTAACCAGCATGCTGTTAAAACTAAAGTGGGCGGGAAATGGGCAAAGATTGCGCCGTTGCTGGAAGTGCAAGTTGGAAAATACCTGAACAAACGAATGCAGGAAGAGGACCTGCTCTTTCGTGAACAGGAGCTCACATATCATATGGTAATGCATGGCTTGTCCGCTCAAGACGCCGCATTTTCCATAGGAAAAACTGCTTCTGGGGTTTACGAAGCAATTTTTTTGCGCGACCCAGTGCTGGAAGAACTGCAAATCTCAGTGAGTGTTGCGCCGCTTAGGATGCCCTCTGGTCAAAGTGTAAGCGACGTTAAGAATATCGTGATTGCACGTGATCGTTCCCTTTCCTGGGCTGAGACCATTGGGCGGGGAAATTTTGCAAGTTATAGACCTGAAAAGGCCGAGCATAAGCTGTTGAAACAAATATTTGGCTTGCGAAGTGCCTGTGATGCGTTGATCTCCTCGCCGAACGGGCTGCCGCAAAGTGATCAGGCGTTCCTGAACCATCAATCAGAGCTCGGCCGGATGCTGTTCACAATGAAGGGAGCCGTTTATTCCATTGAGAAACTACTTTCGGGGCAACAGCTGGAGGACTCTGTCCGTGACAATCAGGAGACAACTCCGTCAGTCGAATTGACCCCGGCGCCGGCACCGAAAGTCAGCTCATATGAACGCAAGCTGGCGATACTAAACCATGATGCAATGGCTACCCTTGGCAGTGATATAGAGCTGGTCTATATGCCGATATGGAACGTGAAGGAAGAAGTCGTCAATAGTTATCGCTGCGCCATTGTTCGACACTTGCCGTCGGGTACAGGCGAATTGAATGCTGGCACCGAGACCGAGTATGCGCCGTTCAAAATTGATGAATTAGTTTTACGCAAATTGGTACTGGATCTAAAGGAGGGTGGCTTAGCTGAAGATGAAAGCTCATTTGTTCTGCCCCTTCATATCAATACGGTGCTTACTGAAAGCGACTTTTTAAAGATCAGTGCAGCATTGAATTCCTTGACCCTCGTGGAGCGACAGAAATTGAAAGTGGAGCTGCTAGGGATGACAAAAAATACGTCGTTAGGTTTGGTTCAAAAAGCCATCTCCAAGATTAAAGGATATGGCAAGGAAACAGGACTTAGGGCAATGGAGGCAGGTCAAGTCATCCCGCAGCTAAAGAAAACAGGTGTTACCCATATCGGATTGCATCTTGCGGACCTACAGGTCACAAATATGGATGCGGACAAGGAAATTGAGGCCTTTGCCACAAACGCCGATGAATTACGGTTCAGAGCCTTTATCTATGGCGTGGACAGAGTTGCAGACGCAGCGCAGGCAATTGGTGCCGGTTTCGGGTTTATTAGCGGTCAAAGTATCGGCGATGCCCTGAGCGCCCCTTGGGGCACTGTACCTTTCAAGGTTTCCAGCCTTTACAGTCGGATGATTTCAGGATAGCCGGCTAAGCGGCGACCGCGAGGCATGTCTTCAATGCAGCCATAAATTCGGTTTTGGTGACGGGTTTATATACTACAGCATCAGCTCCAAGAGATTTGGCAACTTCCAGAAAGTCCGTATTGCCGATGCGACCTCCACCCGACATGGCTATAACCTTGGTGGAAGGCGAGGATTCCTTAACTTTCTGTAATACCTGAATGCCCTCAACCTCCGGCATAATTATGTCAGTAATCACGAGATCAAATTTCAACTTTTGAACGAACTCCAAGCCTTCGCGGCCATTGGAGGCAACCTGAACACTGTGCCCGAGCTTGGACAGAATTCGGGAGATAACATTTCTGACCATGGGGTCGTCTTCGATCAAACAAATATGTGCCATAGATGCTCCTTTCACTGGGGCGTCCCCAATCCGCTTGGCGCGTTAGTGATTATCATCCAATAATTCTGAAAATGTATTAAAAATATACTTATAAATTTAATAAAAAGCTTGAGCAACCCGAAAGAGGCATCGTTATTATTAAACATACACTTAGTAAAAAATATTATTGTGGTTAAAACTTTCGTAAATTATTTTTACATTTCATAAAGAATACTGAGTTATTGTCGGGTGTGGGGTCACTTACTGGGAGAGATGGCTGCTATGCGTTACGATGCTACCCGAAAGTATCATGAGTTTTTGGGGGCTGTCACAAGCCATGCGGCAGAAGGCATTTTGGCATTCGACGGGGCAGGCCAGGTCATTCTTTCCAATCCAGCAGTAGATAAAATTTTTGGATATTTTCCCTCAAAAGTAGAAGGGGAAAATCTGGCGACCCTGTTGTCGGAAGAGGACCTTGATACGGATCAGTGGGCAAACATATTCCGACACTTGGAGGAGGATGGCGTGCCTCATTCGCCTGCAGGCTTTTCGGGCAGGGCCAAAGACGGGTCAATTGTCCCAATTGAGATCGCAGTTGGAAAAGCAGTCCTGACCGATGGAGAAGTGGTATATATCGCCAATTGTCGGGATATTACTAGCCGCCTTAAAGTGGAGAGTAAATTACGCAAACAGGCGGAGATTATCGCCCAAATGCAGGATGGCCTGCTGGTGGTTGGTGAGGACAGGCAGATACGCGAATGCAATCCCATACTAGCGGCTGCGATTGGCTCACCGCGTGAGGAAATTATTGGTTGTCAAATCAGCGAACTGGTGGATTTGCGCTTTGACCAGGGTGTAGAACCTGATCGCATCTTGCAAGAGACCGCGAGCAAGGGTAACTGGCATGGTGTTGTCGACGTCATAAATCGTCAGGGCAGGGAAATCAAAGCAGATGTGTTGATTTTTCCGGTCGTTGAGCCAGACGGAACCACGGTCTTTTCTCTGATCGTGCGGGATATTACCGCGCGGTACGAGGCTGAGACGCGAATCGCTCAGACTCAGAAAATTGAAGCGTTAGGGAGACTCGCAGGCGGCGTAGCTCACGACATCAATAATCTGCTGTTTCCGATATTTATGAATCTTGAATCAGCATTGGAGGCTGTAGGTGAGCATGGGGCTCTACAGGATGCTTACGAGGAAATCCAAGAGTCCATGCAGGCCTGCACCAAGATGAAAGTTATGCTTCAGCACATCCTTCATTTTTCCCGGAAAAATTCGGTTGATACCGAAGAAATGGATGTTTCGGCAGTTGTTCAGGAAGCATGGGGCTTGGCGAAAATGCTGGTTCCCAGTTCCGTTAGGAAAAAAGTCGAAATTGACGAAAATTGCGGGACTGTTGTGGCCAATCCAGTGCAGCTCAGTCAGATGGTGCTCAATCTGGTGTCCAACGCAGTTGCGGCTATGGATGGTGGAAACGGTGAAATCCACCTAAAGCTCACCCGCACGATACCGACAACGGACCAACTTGGTAAATACTATAAGATTGACAGACGGCCTGTCGCGGAGCTGGTGATTGCCGATACTGGCTGCGGCATTGACAAAAAACACATAAAGAAAATATTCGATCCGTTTTTCACAACCAAGGAGGTTGGGCAAGGTACCGGTCTCGGTTTGACTGAAGTTGCTGGTATCGTCAGGACCTTGCGAGGAGGCATGGATGTGTCCAGCACCCCCGGGCAAGGTACTACGTTTAGAGTTTTCCTTCCGCTGAAGGAAAAAGCGTTGGCTGCTGAATAATGTATGTTCTCTTAGGACATCAATTCGGCTTGATTAGGGTTGTTTAAAATGTCTAAGGCTATGGCTGCATCCTTTTTGTTCTTGTTCTGCGATTTGATGTCAGTCGCACCAGTTCTAGCCAACGAAGTATTCCATGACCCAGTTATCACTATCGCCGCAGACCCTTGGTGTCCATACAACTGCGCCCCAGAGGATGATCAACCGGGCTATCTGGTAGAGATAGCAAAGGAAGTTTACAGCAAGCACGGATACCAGGTGCGATACCTTCTTATGCCATGGAAACGGGCCCTAGAATCCTCTTTACACGGTCAAATTGACGCAGCCATAGCGGCTGCCCCAACAAATGCTCCAGGGCACTATTTTGGGAAATACGCCGTCGGCTCCGATGAGACTGTAATTGTTAAGAGGTTGGGGCAGCGTTTTTCCTATGTTGATGTTTCTTCCCTAGAAGGGCTCAGGATCGGCCGGATCGCAAGTTATAACTATGATCTCAATGGTCCGATTGATAGCTTCTTGGATGCGTCAATGACAACTACCACCGTCACGGATGAGGAACCTTTGTGCATTTTGTTTGATATGCTGCGTCGGGACCGTATTGACATGTTTCTGGAAAACAAACTCGTTGTCCTTCACGCTTTGAACCAGCCTCGTTATCAAAACTTGGGCGAGATGGTCGCGACCGGAGTTTCCACCCCAATATATTTTGCTTTCCAACCAACAAGCCGTGGAAGAAGGCTGGCCATATTGATGGATGACGGGCTTGTTGATCTCAGGAAAACGGGAAGACTGGCAGAAATCCTCAACAAGTATGGCCTGAAAGACTGGGGAATGGAAAATGAGAACATTCAGAACACCTCTGCTAAATATTCGCCAGATCTTAAGTACCAGCACGTCAAGCCGTGATATCAATTGGTAAAGGGGAGATGCCAGCATTGTGGAAGTCAGGGCATTCATGCCGTTTAGGTTGCCTTGATCCTGAACAATATCCGAACTCGTCAACCTAAAAGCACAACATCTTCGATATATCCGACAGCGCTGCACTTACGGTGCGTGCTGTACACTTTCAATGTGAATGCAGATGTCAACAAGGCGATCGGCGGGCCAGTGAATAGCTCCTTGGTTTCCAGCCACCATACCTGAGAAAAAATTGTTTACCGAGTTAGGGCAAACGCATTTTTCAACTTTATAGGACTTATTGGAAGCAGATGAAATAAGTCAATCATTATCCCATTGGCAAAAGAACAGCACTCACCAAGGTTGGCGGCGAAGTGAATGGTTCGCATTCAAGAGCCTGGTCTGTTTATGGCGAACTGCTGCCTATCGCTCATCACCCTTCCAATGTCGGCAATGTACGCGATAGGGAATATCAAGATTCGTCTGGTATCGCCAGATATCGGTAGAACGTGGCTCTTGAGATTTTCAAGGTCTGACAAATCTGGCTTATACTAAGCCCGTGATCCTTATGCATACGTTTGGCGGTTTTAACCCGAGGATCATCCGCGCCGATTGGCTTCCGGCCTCCCAACCTGCCGCGGGCGCGTGCCGCCGCCAAGCCAGCTTTTGTCCGTTCCTGGATCAGACGCCGTTCAAACTGGGCGAGCGAAGAGAAAATATTGAACATCAGCTCACCGGATGCAGTCGTGGTGTCGATCGCGCCATCACACAGCGAGCGAAACCCGACGTTCCTCTCAAGCAGGTCAGTAACCAGGGTCACCAGGTGGGGCATTGAACGACCCAAGCGGTCCAGCCGCCAAACAATCAGTGTTCCCCTGCGGTCAAGACCTCCAGGCATCTATCCAGTCCCGGCCGTGCCGTGCGCGCACCGGAGGCTTTGTCCATAAAGATGTTCTTTTCTTCGCAACCGGCTTCGATCAGCGCGTCAAGCTGCAACTGCACATCCTGTTCTCCGGTGCTGACCCTAGCATAGCCAACCAGATTTTCCATAAACCTATCCTTGAATTCCACCCGAAGGCGTTTATCGTCTTACTTTCATGTGATATAGACGAGTTTACGGTACTATAAAATATGAGATGGATGAATGAAACAAAATCCCGACCAAATTCGATTGACCAGCGGAAAGGACCTACTTGTCTCGTCAAACGAACGTTTTTTGAGACAGCCAAATCAGGGCAATACGAAGCCATTGCGCCAGCCTGATCAGGCCGGACTGGCCATTTTCGCAGCTACCCGGTCACGGGCCTGTTTCTGGCAATGAGATACGCAGATCCAATTGCTCATGATTTGTCCAATTTAGCGTACAGTTTGACACTGTTCTTGTCGGGTACCAAATTTCCGCTGATAGTGTGGGCCAACTTCTAAAGTTACGGTGTTATACGCTACATGGAGCTCGAAACCGTAAGTTTCTGTTCAAATGCTCCCGCTGGTCCTGTTTGGACCCATGACCCTCAGGTTATGAGCCTGAGTGATAGGCAGATAACCTATTGATTTTATTAAGATATTTCAATCGTATAAATTTTGTAGGCAATTTTTGTGTGAGTTTTGGCGCTCGAGAAACTCATTTTAAGGCCTTTCAGGCACAATCCTCTATATTTTGCTCACTTGTCCCCGAAACAACATTCATCATAGCTCTAGAGGAAAACCCCTACTCTTTTGCCACATTACTCACGTTACTGGCTGTCAGGTCAATAAGTCCAGGGCTGGAAGGAAAAAATTCGAACAACACACTGTCGTAAATTCGAAAAAAAGTGATCGGGCGCATCTATGGGAAGGATGACCTGCATACAGGAGAGAAAACGGGATTTTCTCGTCGCCCGATCACAGCCTAGGCAGCTTAGCAAATAATTGTTTCCATGGAAACATATAATTGATATGGTCAAGCCAAGAGACTTAACTGTCCAATATCGAGGTATAAATGACGAAGTCAGATCAGGCTGAACGATCCTTTAAAGATAACTCCCATCCCTTGTTTTCTCTCCTGAAGCTTCGCGACGTTAGCGCAGGCAGCGCACAAGTGCGTGCACGCCTTCCCTATCAAGAGAGCTTCACTGATAGAGCGGACCGAGGGCTGGCTAAAGGATGGTCTGTCATCACGCTGGATACGCTTCTTGGCATGGCCGTCTATGGCCGACTGCAAGAAACCAGACCAATTGCAACCATCGACCTTGCTGTTGATTATCTGGAGCCCGCCGGTAACAGGGCAGATTTAATCTGTGAGGCAAATTGCCACGACATCAAAGGTAATATTGCTTTTGTCAGCGGCTATGCCAGAGATGGACGGGATGGTCATCATATGGCTAAGGTCAATGCCAAGTTCATCATTAAAAACCCTCCAAAACCGCAAGGAGAGCAAGGTTCGTCGCATTATAAGCCGCAGCCGTGGGATTTGCCGCAAGCAACGCTGTGCCCTGGCTTCGAAAAGCTGAAGTCCAATGTTCCTTTTGCCAGCTGGCTCAACCCTATGCGATACACCTTTGACGGCCAAGCTGTTTTCGCCCTTGAATTCAACGACAGCCATATCGGCGATCCTCACGCTCGTACCGTCCATGGCGGCATCTTGACAAGCCTGATGGAAACGGCGGCGGCGGGCACTCTTGCGATTGATCAAAACGCCAGGGAACTTGCTGATCCATTGTCATTAAAAGTACAGTTCCTGCGTCCGACCGGAGCTCGGAACACCTATGCGTCTGCCTCGATCATACGCGCCGGGAAAAATATTATTATAGTTGATGCGTACGCATGGCAGGAAAGTCCCGGCAAACCGGCAGCCAGAGCCACGTTTTTGTTCAAGACCGGCAATTGAGACCAAAATCAGCTCTACTTAACCCTGCTCAACTTCGCTCAATAGTCGCTGTTTGGCATCTACCAGAAAGTCAATGATCCCTTCTCTTTTTTCTTCTACCAAGTCGCCCCAAATATAGGCTAATAAATCCTCTGCTTCATTCTGTAATGTCGGCAGGATATGTTGAATTTTATCGGTCAGGTAAATTCTGTTCGCTCGCTTGTCGGTGTCGTCGGGCAAGCGTTGCACCCAGTTACCTTTTTCAAGCCGCGACAACATTTTTGAAAGCGGCGCACGCGCCATATCCATCTGGTCGGCCAACTGCTGCTGGGTCAGTCCATCACACCGGCGCAGGCTCGCAAGCGCAAACCATTGGGCTGGCGTCAACCCAGCGTCTTTGATTCGGCGGTCAAAGGCACATTTCATCAGTCGAGCGATATCCTGGATAAGAAAGCCGAAATTTCTGTCATAATTTTCCATGATCGACCTATATTATTAAACGTATTGTATCCATGGAAACAATATTATAGTCTGTAAACAAAATAAACACATATCAGGAACGACAGCTAATGTACCCCTTTTCTCGACTAGCGCTTGCCTTGCTGATCTCCGGGGGCTTTATTTTATTGCCTTATGGACGCGCCGTGGTCGCAGCCAGCCAAACTCAAGACGCTTTCAGCTCGGTGAAAAACGAAGAAGTGATCGTCGCAACCGGCGTCATGAAATCCAGGCGCACCAGCATGCTTGGCCCGGTTGTGCCCGGTGTGCTGGAGCAAACCTTTGTGAAGGTCGGCGATATTGTTACAAAGGGGCAACCCCTGTTCCGGATCAGGCCGGTCGATTATGAAATTGCGGTTCGAAAGGCAAAAGCCGCACTGGACCTGGCGCGAGCCCGTGTCGAGCTGCAAAATAAACGTTTTGACCGCGTATCTGAACTATTCAAAGACAAAAACGTGAGTGAAAGTGCACTCGAGGAAGCCAAAGCCAGCCTAGATGTCGCGTTGGCCGAGCAAGCACTTGCCCAAACCGATCTGGATAATGCAGAGCAAATATTGTCCGACACCATCATTCGCGCGCCTTACGACGGCGTGATTACCAAAAAAGTGGCGGACGAAGGCGTTTTCAAGACAGTGCAGGCGTTCTCCGGCAACGGGGGCGTTATAGAGCTTCAGGAAGCCGGGATTATGGTCGCCATTTTATTTGTACCCGTCAGTAAAAGCGCACACCTTGAATTGGGTCAAAAAACATTGCTTTCTATCGATGGCCTTGATCGGGAGTTTACAGGCAAGGTTGCTGTTATCAACCATCAGGCCCACGTGAGCTCCAACATGCTTGAGGTTCGGGTGGCTGTCGTCAATGACGGTCTCACCATTAAAGACGGTCAAACGGTGGTCGCTCGTATCTATGCGACGAAACAGGTAAGCCAGTAATGAGCCTTTCCGACGTTTCAATTAAAAGACCTGTGCTCGCCGTTATGTTGATCGGGGCGCTTGTTGTTTTGGGTTGGCTTTCCTTGCCTCGGCTCGGCGTTGATCTGTTCCCGGATGTCGAGTTTCCCTACATTTCTGTAACCACAACCCTTGAAGGAGCATCACCGGATACGATTGAGAGCGAAGTCACCGATGTCATCGAGGAATATGTTAGCACGATTTCAGGGCTGCGCCAGGTGCGCTCGACCAGCACGGAAGGCGTTTCGCAGGTCGTACTGGAGTTTGAGCTTAATGAAGATATCGGGGAAAAATCAGAAGATGTAAGGGATAAAATCGCGCGCGCAGTTTCTGACTTACCGGCAGATGCAAACGCACCGATAGTTGAAAAAGTTGATCCCGATGCCGCCCCTATCATGACGTTGATTGTCTCTGGCAACACCGATGTCGGCGCTTTGACAACCTACGTTGACGAGAAAATTGTTGCCGACCTGGAAAGGCTGCCCGGTGTTGGCTCCGCCAAAATTCTAGGAGGCCGCTTGCGGGAAATGCGAATTTGGCTTGATCTTTACCGCATGCGCGCCTTTGGTGTTACATCTTCCGACGTCAGAAATGCGCTGAGACAGGAGCACGTAGAACTGCCCGGCGGCAGGCTGGAGGTCGGCGAAGGCGCGCGCGAATATATAGTAAAAACTGACGCAGAGGCCAGTACGACTAAAGAGTTTGCTGATTTAGTTGTCTCTTTCCGAACCGGCACTAGACCGGTGAAGCTGGGGGATATAGCGACAATTGAAGATGGGCTGGAAGATGAGAGAAGTGTCGCGTTTCTGGACGGTCGTCCGAGCATTGCCGTTGAACTACGCCGTCAGTCAGGTAAAAACACCGTTGCTGTCGCCAACTTTGTCAAAGACTATGTCACTCAGAGCACCGAACGGCTCCCGGAAGGCATGTCAATCGAAGTTTCAAGAGACGTGTCCCGTTTTATCGAGTCATCAATCGAAGATGTGCAAAAAGACCTGGTTATCGCAATACTGCTAGTGGTGGCAGTTACTTTTTTCTTTGTGCTCAATCTAAAGGCAACGCTGATCGTGGCCATTGCCATTCCAACATCGCTCATCGCGACATTCTTTGCGCTGTATGTCTCGGGTTTCACATTGAATACCCTGACATTACTGGCTTTGACCGTTGCGATTGGTCTCTTGGTAGATGATGCGATTGTTGTGGTCGAGTCTATTCAGAAACAACTGGATAAGGGCATGGAGCCGCACCGCGCCGCCTCGGGGGGCACCAAGAAAGTGTGGCTTGCGGTTATGGCAGGTACTGCGGCGACGCTCGCTGTTTTTCTGCCAATCGCCTTTATGTCAGGGATCGTAGGCCGGTTTTTCATGCAGTATGGTCTGGCGATTGTGTTTTCCGTTTCAGTTTCGCTTCTGGTGGCGCTGACCCTCACACCCATGCTCGCGTCCCGGTTTATGGCGAAAGCTTCGGTTGGCGGCGGTCTGCTGCATCCTATCGAGCGGTTTCATGAATGGCTTGTCCGCAGTTACGCATCCTCTCTCAAAACAGCTATTCGCTTCCGCTATATTGTCATGGTTATTGCGTTTTTATCGTTTGCTGGCGGTATATTGATCGCCCAGCAAATACCAACCGGGTTTTCTCCTCTAGCCGACCGTTCCGAATTCCTCGGGCAGGTCGAACTGCCGCTCGGTATTGGCATTGAAGAAGTAAAGCAAGCTGCAAGTACGCTTAATGAGGCTCTTCATACCGTCGATGAAGTGAATTATGTTCTTGTTACCGCTGGCGGGGGTGCCCTGCAAAAAATCAACCTTCTTGATTTCTATGTCGCGCTGACCCCCAAACAAAGCCGCCAACTTACCCAGCTTACCCTGATGTCCGATGCGCGAAAGGCGATTGCGAACGCTATGCCGTCCGCCCTTAAAACCTCGGTGTCCGAGGTGCCGTGGGTTTCTGGTGGCGGTGTATCTGGCAGCAAAATGGAATATGTTATTCAAGGGCCTGTGCTTGAGCAGACAAATATCTATGCGAATTCGCTGGTTGAGAAAATGAAATCCTCCCCATTGTTCGCCGATGTGCGCACCAGCTATGAAGCTGGAAAACCGGAGTTGAAGCTGCGGCTTAACCGTCGCTTGTCTGGGGAACTGGGGATCAGTGCGCGCGCTATCGCGCAGGATAGTCAGTTGATGATTGGTGGTGCGGATGTGGGCACATTCGAAGCAGGAGGGCGCAGGTATGACGTGCGGGCCAGACTGCGCGCGGATCACCGCGACGAGCCCGGCGACCTGCAACTAATGCAGTTTCGTGGGGCCACGGGTGAGTTACTGGAAGCTGGCGTTTTGCTTACCTTTGAAACGGGAACCGGCCCTTCGCAGATTGACCGCGTTGACCGCGGACGTAAAATTTCCCTTTTCGCAAACCCGGCTGGCGGCGTTTCACTAGGTACTGCAACCGACGCCTTTGCAAAGTTGATGTTGGAAACCCCTTTGCCAGCTGGCATGACACTTATTGTTGAGGGAGAGGCACGCCGCCTTGCGGAAACCGTCGAGGCGATCAGCTTTGCTTTCATTCTGGCGATCATCGCGCTTTACATGGTTCTTGCTGTCCAGTTCGACAGCTTTGGTCAGCCTGTTATCGTTATGCTGACGGCACCGCTGTGTTTTTCAGGCGCTTTCGCCGGTCTTTACCTTGCGGATTTGGAAATATCACTTTTTTCCCAGATCGGCCTAATCGCCCTGATGGGGATTGTAATGAAAAACGGTATTCTTCTGGTAGATCGGGCAAATCAATTGCGCGCTGACGGCATGACACGGCTTGAGGCTATCAGCCTTGCCGGACCGGAGCGACTAAGGCCTGTATTGATGACTGCTCTGTCAGCTGTGTTTGGCATGATGCCAATTGCTTTCGCCACCTCGGATGGTGCGGAATGGCGCAACAGCATGGGCTTCATTATCATGGGTGGGCTGTCGTCCTCGACAATCCTCACCTTGTTTGTGATCCCTGCCGCATACGGAATCATCACCGACGCCGACAAGGTCGTGAGAAAAATACATGAGTATTTTGTTAGGAAAAAAATAGATGTCCGTAGGTAACGCCCCTCCCGCATCGTGAACGTCCATCAACCATTCCGAGCTTAAATTCGCTGTTTCGAGCATACTTGTGTACATTATACCACTGCGGGGCTTACGCCTCCTCGTGTTGACCTGCGCGCTATCGCTCTTGATCCGAACGGTAGGTTTCAACACAACTAAGACCTTCAGGTTATGAACCTGAGTGGCGCCAGCTAGGGTTAGATTTGGGTTTACAAGAGCGTAAATACGGTGTCTGCTTTTGTGAAGGGTTGTCGGACGCCCGCCGTACCGATGCATGTGACGGCGCCCCTCTGGGAGGCGGGTGTCGGACGAGCCTCAGGGGAGGAAAGCGCGGGATGTGTGCGATATTGTATCTATGGGGATTCAGGGATTGGCGGCCAGCCCTTGCGGCCTAGACGTTGGGTGCCAGGGAGGTGACTGGTTCCGGATTGGCACCACTCGGGCTGCCGGTTGGGGCCTGAGGCGTCAGGCCATGGCTGCAACGTCCGTCTTTCTGGGCCTTTACCGCCCGAACGCGCAGCCGGTATGGTGCCCGCCCGACGCTGGCGGGATGGAACTGGATGGTGTCTGCCCAGACCGTGTCTCATGCAGCCCGCCTCCGTGGCTCGCCGGGCGGCGCCCGCGGTTGCCAGCTGGCCCCGAAGCGCCTCGGCGCCTGGTTGGGCCCGAATGTCTCAACCACGGCCATGATAGAGCCACAGTGGGGACAGATGGGGGCCGGACATTCTCGACCTTCCGGCGCATGCTCTGACGCGGGGACCGCCAGCAACGTCTGCAGGAGTGTGAGGCTTTTGGCCCGCAGGCCGTTCGAGAGCAGACCATAGTGACGGATACGGTGAAAGCCACGCGGCAGAACATGGAGGAGGAAGCGGCGGATAAACTCGTCAGCCGCCTTGTCCGGCGGGCGCCCCAGAAAAACCGCGAACGCCTTCACCACGCGTACATAACCCGCCTGGGTCTTCTCCCGGAAACCACGGATCCGCATGTCCTCCAGCATCCGCTGCCGCAATGGGCTCTTCTCCGTCCTCAACATCACAACCTCCTGTCTTTGGAAAAGGGGAAACCCCAATCCTAAAGACAGGCCGACACATCAGACAGCCATACCCACGGAAAACACCGAATAATTACCGCGAGAGCGGTTTAGTCCAATGGCGAAGGGCTGACCTTCGAGGCCATCGTCCCGTGCGACAGCTTTATAGCATCTTGCGGTCCTACAATTTCGGCGAACAGGCTAGACATAGGGGAGGAATCCTATCGAGCAGGTTCTGAATTTCGCAACGATATAGACGTTACCACGACCTCTCGGTGCCAACCTCGGTAAAGTGGCACTCGATAAAGCCGTTACGCATATCTGCTTCGCCTGACATTTCTGCGGCCAGTTCATGAATCTGGTTTTCCAAATCCTCGTCATCCTCATAGTGGAAAGTCAGCTCATATTCCCAGCCGTCCTTTTCCAGTTTTCTCGCGTTATAGTCCGAGAGGTGAAAGTCCTCAATGCCCTGTCGCGACTTGCCTTTCCCTCTGACAAACTTGCTGTTATTTTCAACCCGAAGCCAGAGTATCACCTTCGTGGTTTTCTTCTCTGCAGAGGCACCGGATTCCTTGATGGCCTTCAGAGCCCTGTAAATCGTTGCCTCCCCCATTTTAAACTCATTCGCCAACTGGCCGATGGTGGCGCCGGCAAGCCGCCTTGCGTAAATTTCCTGTGTCTTGTCCGCTGTCAATTTTGGCGGCCTGCCAAATCTGACGCCGTTTTCCCTGGCTTTGGCGATCCCCTCGGCCTGTCGTTCGGTGCGAAGGTCGTTCTCAAACTCGGCAATCGACGCCAGCATATTGAACATCAACCGACCAGTGGAGGTGCTTGTATCGATATTCTGATCCAGGACCAACAGGTCGATCCCTTCTTTTTCAAAACGTTTGGCAAGCTGCGCGAGATGAACAACCGATCGAGCCAACCGGTCGAGCCGCGTGATGATCAAGGTATCGCCCTCACGAAGATAATTCATGCACGCCTTGAACTCGGGACGGTCAGCCGTTCGCCCACTGCGCTTTTCCTGATAGATTCGGCTGCAGGCCGCTTGGTTCAACTTTTCCAGTTGAACTTCCAGGCTCTGGCCCGTTGAGCTGACCCTCGCATAGCCAATTCGTGACATAATCTATCATATCCTTTAAAAGGTTTTGAATGACACTTTATGATAGTAGTTTTGATAGACAAATTCCAGAACTATCATAAAGTATACTTTTTGATACTATGAAAATTTGACATATTTCGTGCGAATAGACTATATTGATTAAATCAGATGAATCGAACGATATTAAGGATCGTATCATGGACGCCCTTACTGCCAATGAAGCCAAAACCCAATTTGGTGACATGCTGTTGAAAGCGCAGCGCGCGCCCGTGCAAATCAACAAGAACGGCAAGCCTGTGGCCGTGGTCATCTCCATGGAGGAGTATGAGGGCATAGAGGCCCTCAAACTTCGGCTGCTGCAATCCCGGGCGGCACAGGCCAAATCGGATATCGAAGCAGGCAACACTGCTGACGGCGAAGCTTTCTTTGATGATGTTGAGGCAGGCAAGTTTGATTGATGCTGGCTTATCATGTAACGCAGGATGCGAAGCGCGATATTCTGGAAATACGCCGTTACACCACTGAGCAGTGGGGAAAGTCTCAATCACAAAAATATCTGTCGGAACTGCGGCAGACCATCCGCTTGCTGGCAGAGAATCCCAATTTAGGCAAACAACGGTCTGATGTTGGTTCAGGCGTGTCGAGCTTTCCACATGCGAGCCATGTCATCTACTATATCGTGCAAGGGGAGCAACTGGTCGTATTTGGTGTGCTGCACAAACGCATGGTCCCGGACCTACATCTCCCCGACAGACCAATAATCTAAATCATCTATGTTCATGTTTTGTCCAGGTTAGCGTACAGATTGGCACTGTTCTTGTCGTGACCCCTGTCTCGGGTATCGTCGGCAGCGGTAAAACCACGGAACTTGGAAGGTTGCAGGAGGAATTGCGCCGGGAGACGGATATTCTTGTCGCCAAATCCCTGGCGGTCGAAAAGAACCGGGTGAATCTTGGTACTTTGATTGTTGCCCTGTTTTTTGATCTGGCGACCGACAAGGACTTCAAGATGCCCGCACAGGCGGAGAAGCGGGAGCGGGCTCTCCGCGATCTCATCAGGAAGCGCGAGAAGCCGGTCGCGCTCTTCATTGACGAAGCCCACGATTTGCATGGCCGGACCTTGACCGGTCTCAAAAGACTGATCGAGGTTGTACAGGATGGCGGCGGCATGCTCTCGATCGTGATGGCTGGCCACCCCAAGCTTAAGAACGATCTTCGCCGCCCGACAATGGAAGAGATTGGCGCCCGTACCACGGTTTTTGATCTCACCTGCATCCAGGACAATAAGGAAGACTATATCAGGTGGCTGATTGACACTTGCACAAGCAAAAAGACCAAGCGGAGCGAACTCATTAACGACGACGCCATCGATATGCTGGCAGATAAGTTGTCGACACCGCTCCAGATCGTACAGTATCTCACGCTTGCGTTCGAGAAGGGCTTTCATGTCGGCCAGACGCCGATCACCTCTGAAATCATCGAAGCCGTCATGGCAATTGATATTGATGAGCTCGAAGCAAACCTGGTGAGAAACGGATATTCTGCAAAATCACTGGCAGAGCTCTTGAATATCCGCCAGCCGGAAGTGAAAGCCTTCCTGCGCGGACAGTTGCCACCAGGTCGTAGCAAAGAACTGCATGAGCAGCTATTGGCTAGTGGCGTGCCGGTGTAAGTAACTCAGTGCACGCCGATATTTTGGTGATCAATTCTGGTTGCAGATAAAGTGAGCACAGAATTATGATTGCAAGCAGGTTGCAGTCAATGTGAACACAGTTGCAGATAATCTGAGCAGGTTAGCTTGGATAGTTGCAATCAATCTGAGCCCGAAAGCGCTGATGATTGCGATCACAGCTGTTTATGATTGCGAGCTTCTATAGCTATCCCCTTCATATAGATTTCGCGATCTCACGGCGGCGAACAACCTCGAGCTGAGGGTTGCTGACCAGATCGAGACCCTGAGCGTACCGGGCGGCCGTGCGAACATCCTTCATGTCAAATGCCCGCATGACATCTCCAAGATTGCCGCCCTGAGCTGCCAGTTCCTGGACAGCACCAATACGGAAGCTATGAGTTGACAGCTGACGCACTAAGTCTTGTGGCAAGCCTGCCGATTGAGCAACCCGTTTAACGATCGCGCGGTAGTTTCTTTCGGAGATCGGCGTATCGCGGTCAGGATTGACGGTACCGCGGTAGACTGCCCTATAGACGTACCCACCTGAGATACCTGCAGCTTCCAACCAGGTATCAACATGTTCTCTGGCTGCGGCTGATATCAAGCGCCAACTCCCGACGCGCTCTTGGTCCGTTTTGGACTTTTCAATAAAGATTTGATGCATGGCCGTAGGCTGGCCATCTTTGGTGGCCGTTCTGATCCTGAAATCATCCACCTTCAGCTTGATCAATTCACTGCCCCGAACGCCGGCATCCATGCCTACAGACAGAAGCGCCCGGTCACGAAGCCCCAAGAGGGTGTCAGCGCAGGCCTCAATCAATCGATCAACAGTGACTTCCCTGCTCTCTTCGACGACCTGGTGACGGACAGGCGCTTTTTGTTCCGACCGAAGGCCTTTGATACGAACCTGTTCCTTGAGTGCCATTTTGGCTTCAATATGGTCGGCGGGATTGTAGCATTCCGCCACTCTGTGAACCATGCTGATCGCGGCCAGTTCACGTTTAATGGTTGTTGGTTTGACTACCTGCCCTCTGTGTTTGATATAGTTAGCCACGCTTTCGCCATTTGCAGGGATTGCCTTACAGCCGGTTTTACGACACCAATTCCTGAAGGTCCGGAAATCCCGCGCATAGGCTCTGAGCGTATTTGGGGATAAATATCCCGGATATTGAAGCATCCGCTTCTTGAACAAAGACCAGGCTTGCGGCTCGAGTTCATGGTCATCTTCCGATGTGTCGTGGTAGACCAACTCGGCAAAAGCGGGCGCTAGGCCTGTTTCAAACCAAGCATAGAGGGGATCATAATATCGGCGGGCGAAGTCCTTGTCCCCGGTGCGGGCGGCCAGCTCGGTCTCTTCCTTTTTGAGTTTTTCCAGGAATGCCCCTTGGTCGATCTGTCTCAGATAGTTTTTGATTTGGGCGGATGTGGGCTGCACCCCTGAAGATAGACCAATGTGGCCACAGGAGCCGCAACCGAAAAGAGGATCTCTTTTTGCCGCGAAACCAAGCAGGAAGTCGTAATCGGGTGATTGGCACGCCGGACAGATTGGAAAGGCCGCAGTCATGCGCCCTGCCCGCTCAGATAATTGCTAAGGAACTGGAGCCCAAAACCGATCAGAATCAGAGCGCTACCGACTTCAAAGCGAACTTTGCGTCGGGAGTCAGTATAGGCTTGTGGACCTAAACGGTTAATTTCATCTATCTGATCTTGGTAGGCAGAAATTTTCTGATTCAAGCTGAGGCCTTCTTGTATAGAGCCTCTCGGTCCGTGTGTGAGCCGCGGTTTATCCGCTTCCTCTTCGGACAAGCCTTCCTTCTTCTTATGGACCTTGGCAATCTCATCTTTCAAGTAAGCGATTTGTTTATGAGCTAGATCCTGCGGGCTTGAGAGAGCCAGGCGCCATTCAGCCCTAAGCATGAGAAAGCCGATGATATCAATGAATAGGCCCCAGCTGGCCATCGTTGAGATGTTGAACCACCTTTGTCTGAACTCTGCATCCATCGTTGCATTGGCAAACAGATAGCTGGCGCTGAGAGCAAAGATAATCAGGTAAAGTAAGGGGCGCCCTTGATCTGAGACAAGGTATTTACATTGTTCTATGAATGGTTCTTCCGACATGGCCACCTCCCCTTCATATATGTGCCGGTCTGCAGTTCGGTAAACCATTCAATGTAGCTATGCCCTTATACTCATCGAGCCAGCGGTCGGTCGGATGGCCAGATGGCATTTAGGGCGATCTGAAGCTCTGTTTTAGATGCGAATGGTTCTAAACTGCTGATAATTGTAGTTTACGGCAGTTAATAATACAAGTCATCTATAGTGTGATGCTATATCATTACATTTATGTGAGAAAATTCACTGTAGATGTAACGTATTTATCAATATACGATACCATGGCGACCTTGTTCGGAGTAAGATACAGGCAGAACTGATAATCCCGTTTGAAGATTTTCAAATTCTCGTCTGCTTCGCTTCGATTATTTTATTATTTATATCAGGGTCTTAGCCAATAGATGGCTAAACTCGTGATTTTAAGGCAGCCAATTGAGGGAGCTGAGGTGGCATTATTGAACTGTTCAACAGTTCTATATGCTTAATCTTCCTCAAGGCTCTGATGGAGGCCACCTCATGAACCGGGTATTGGCTGGTCTTGTACCAGACAGAGACAAAGAAAAGCGGGTTATCGATGCCCGAAATCGTCTCAGATATGGAGTCTTTGAGCAGGCGGCCCGGAATTTTGCTGTTCTTGGCTATGTGTGGAACATCACCCCCTCTTCCATGCGTAAAGCAGTCCATCATGAATGCCTGATTCAGGATGCGTTGCATCTTACTACATTTGCCGGCACTGTTACAGAACGAGATGAAATTGAATCCAGGCTTTTCCATCTGCAGCGACAGCGTTATGCCACTAAGAAAGGCGACACCCTTTCCCAGTCAATCGGTGCAAGTACAAAGGACACACACCTTGCACACCTGTATCTGGATGCCAGATTTACCAGGGATTGGTTAGAGCGCTCCCCCCTACCCTCAGATATGTCCGGTCTGTATCATACTCTACAGGATCGGGGTGCTGAGTTAGGCCTTTGGTTACCCCGTGACGCTGATCGAATTACTGACCAGATGATGGGCGTGATACTTGACAAGGCAAAGGCGTGTGACACCCTGGCACGTGTTGGCCAGTTGTGGCTTTCGACATTGGCCCTGTTGGACAAGGATGAACTTGAACAAATCACCGCCTATACGCTTCTGTCGGTACTAATTTCAAAAGCCAACTTGTCTCCCCTGCCCCCGTTGTCGCTTGGCGGATGTTTTTCACCCAAGACTTTAGCAAACCGGCCCAGCTTCGAGGAAAAGATGGTCTATGTCGCTGGTGTGATGAACCGGATGGGCGCGCAAGCCCAGGGCCGCTTGATGTTGTGTCATCACAAGGTAGAGGAGTGGAGCAAGAAGCTCTCTAGTCAAGCATATGTCGCCGGTCACCTGCAGACCGCCCTACCCTGGTTGTGTTTTAGAGAACGCATCAGGTCCACCGATATTACCCATTTTACTGGATGTAGCAGGATGCAAGCTAATAGGATTATCGGCCATCTTGTGGATAGGGGCGTTGTTCAACCCATAGATAATAGACGTAGGAATAGAGTTTTTCGCGTTCTGGATAATATATAGTTTTCCAATTTATCTCGTTTTAACAACATGTTACAAGTTATCCGGATAACCGGTTAGCCGGATAGCGTGCTAATATGTTATCCTGTTAGCCATTTATGCTGATATGTCGGTAGCCCGACAGCACGTTATGTACCTAACGAGATAGCTGGCTAAGGTGATATAGTGGTATCCCTTTATACTGTTATAATGGTATCAGTTTACGTTGTTCACCGGTTATGCTGTTTCCCACTTAGCGTGTTTCCGGGTTATCCGGTTATCAGTATTGCATGTTACACGGTTATACGGTTATAATGTTTTCCAGATACAGGGTTAATCAGTTAGCTGGTTATACGGTTATGAAGTTAGCCTGATACCCGGTTATACGGTTAAGGGAGAAATCAATGGCTATCATAATTGGTTTGGTGTCACAAAAGGGCGGTGTCGGCAAAAGCACACTATGTCGGCTCTTGGCGAGGGAATTTATTGACGGTGGCTATTCCGCCAAGATTATTGACCTGGACGTTGGTCAATCCACTTGCTTCGAGTGGCAACTTGAGCGGAATAAAAACAATGTCGAGCCAGAGGTCCCAGTGCAACAATACCGTCAGCTGACAAAAGCCCTCCAGACGGATAGTGAGCGTTTTGACGTATTGCTCATTGACGGGAAACCGAACGCCGACAAGCTCACGTTTGAGATAGCAAAAGCGTCTGATTTGGTCATTGTTCCGACCGGAATCGGTAAAGACGACACCAAACCAGCAAAGCGCCTGGTGGAGGAGATGATCAAGAAAGGGATACCGGAACAAAAAATCAGTCTTGCTCTTTGCAAGGTCATCGGAACAGCAAAGGATACCATTGCAAAGGCTTATATGGACCTCTTGGAAGAAGGGTACGATGTCCTTGAAGGCGGGATGCGGTTTCAAGCTGCATATACCTTGGCATTTAACGACGGTCGCACAGCGACAGAAACCAAGTATGCCACTCTGAACGAAGAAGCTGAAGCGATAGGTAGCTGCGTCGTAGAGCGTTTGAAGAAACTCCAGCATGAAAGGGCTGCATAATGGATCTGTCAGGATTGCAGAAAAAGGCGACTTCCAAGCCCAAGCCTGAAGCCCAGCCGAAGAAGCAGAATACGGCAGGGCAGGGGGCCTCAAGCAAAAGGCCTGCCAAAGCAAAAAAACCTACGCCGCAAACGTCCGCTACACCGCCTGTGGCTACCGAGCCGCCAGTGGCAAAACCAGGACCCATGTCGCAATCGATATCAAACCTGCACCAGCCAGAAAGAGGAAAGCCAGTGTCCAGGCAATTCCAGATGGATCACGAAATGGCCATGGAATTCGATATCATCATGGCTGAAAGAGGATACAACCGGCGCGGCGGTAGTGATTTCTTTAAAGAGATATGGGACTTCTTCAAGAAACACCACTATCCGGATAACAGGATACGTTGATAGCCGGATTATAGCGGAAAATCCCATACCAATATCATAAGTTGAAACTGCCATCTTTCCTTTGGGATAGGTGGCATTTTTCTATAATTTTATCAGTAACTTGTACGTGAGTAAGGGTTACGCCTAGAAATTGCAGATTGATTGAAACTTCCCAGCAATGTATTTATCTTAACTATTAAGTAAGGTTTACAGACTTAATCGTGTGCCGAAATTCTGCTGGGGGTCTAGGGCGGAATACTTTGGAAACACTCATCACGCGGGCACGCTATGGAAGAAAACACAACAATAAATTCGCAAGAAATGGAAGCCATCCGGGCCGAAATGGCCGCAAGGGGTGCTGTAATAAAAGGGGTACTGAAAGCCATGGGAATTTCCCTCCGGAATTTCGCCATGGAAATGGAAATGCAACAGAGCTTTCTGTCGAAGGTTTTAAGGGCAGTACCAGATGTAAGCCCCGAAGTGATCGAAGTTTACCTTGACCGCGCAGAGGGACTACTCAGGCAAAAGAAAGTAAGCATCCTCATTGGGCCGGGTGAAGTAGGGATATTTATTCCGAAAAGCGAACTTAGTCTGAAAGAAGACGAAGCAGTCGAAGATATATGTGAAGTCAATTAAGAATGCTACTGGCGTGGTGTGCAGCTTAGGACCAGGTTAAATGACAGCCAATCACTCCCTAGTGGTGAAGTTTTCAGAAAGGTCAAACACACCACGCCAGTATTCTTGAATTTCTATCCAGCTGCGATTCTTCGTTCGTGATACAGCTGTTGAATATTTACAGGGGCAACGTGTGGCGCTGAAGACGCCTTCAACATGTCCGCCCAATGAGACGCAATCTCCCAAACCTCAATTTCGAGCGTATCAGCAATAGCCTGAAGTTGGTTTTCAGTAGGGGCCTTTTTACCCCGCTCGATCAGGCTATAGGTGCTGGGATCAATGCCGGAAGTCAGAGCAACATACTTCTGCTGTAACTTGGCATCTTTACGCAAAACTTGAATGGTCTCCCCAATAGACTCCATCTGTGTAATACCTCCTGAGCAACATGGCCGCTGGCTTGGACAATCAACCGGTGCGGTCTTCAATAATCGTGGATTATCCACGTAAAAATCACATCATCTATTCATGACCCCCCAATCGGCCATGAATATATTTTGCCTAGCGCTATAATTAATGCAACCCTTTCGTGAATATTTGTTGATAGATATTTTCTTTGCTTCCTGATCGTTAATATTCCGTTAAGGGCTATAAATATAGGTTTTCATTGATGTTTATCGAGAGCTATTGAGAAGGCGTGAATTGAACAAAAACATCTTTGTATACAATACGTAGGAAATTTTTATTCTCTCGGTTGCACTCTTGAAAAATCTTTTTTTCTCAGTCGATTAGTCAAAATTTCATCAAAATTGAACAGGTGGCATGCCACCACTCCAAGCGTTTTGGCTTTCGAAAATCAACCTTTCCGCTGATTCTTCGCCTTCAGGTGAGGAAGCCATTTCAGGCGTCCGCATCCTTTTTTGCGTCATGGAATTGGAAATTGCCCGCCAAGAAATGATGTGCTCGTTCACCGATTTTGACGGGCAGTGAGTGGCCTTCCCGGCCACGGATGGAGGAAAGAATGAAAAACATTCGTCGCATTGGCCTGAGTGTTATCTCAGGTGCAATGGCCACAGTGGCTTCAAGTGCATGGGCTGCTGACGACATCGCTGATGATGGCCTTATCAAGTTGGAAGAAACGCGCAAGCAGGTTGAACAGAAACTCAGCACAACCTTCGCGAACTTCAAATTCTATTCGATCAAGGAAAGCCCTGTAGAGGGTATGTATGAGATCGATACCGGCTCAGACATGATCTATTACGCACCAGACAATGGCGTGCTGATCTTCGGGAAAATGTACAACGAGGCTGGCGAGAACTTGACGGAAGTTGCACTTGCGAAAGCGACCGCTGAACGCATGAAGGACATGGATCTCAGTGTTGCTCTCGAGTTTGGTCCAGAGGATGCACCGGTACTGACCGAATTTTCCAATCCAGATTGTGGATATTGCCAACGACTTCATGATTGGTTGGATCGCGATATGCGCGACACGCCGGTTCGTCGGAAAATCATCTTCACAGTTGGTCATTCCCGGTCATCTCAAGACAAGGCAGAACACATCCTTTGTTCCGAAGATCCGGAAAAGGCCTTCAATGAAATCTATGAACGGCGCGGGCCAAGAGAACTCCTTCGGTGTGACGAAGGATACCGCATCGTGCGTCAGCATATCGAAATTTCGACTGCTGCTGGCGTTTCCGGGACCCCGACCCTGATTGCTGATGGGCAACGAATTCGGGGCTTCGATCGTAACAAAATCGAAGAGTTCCTGACTAAGCGCAATGCAAAGGAGAATAGGCATGTCGCGGAAACTTCTGAGTAAACTTTCGCGTTTGAAGCGGAAGGTCGTATCTGGCGTGGTTCTCGCCAGTTTGGGGCTCATGAGCGCCCCAGCAATGGCATTCACTGCGCCCTCTACAGGTGATCTTGGGTACTCCGTTTACGACACCCTGATCAACGAGGGTGTCAATGGACCAATCGGTTTCACCATTGCTCTCCTCGGGCTGATTTTTGGCGTTTGGGGACTGACACAACGGAATTGGTTCCTTGGCGTCGGTTCTTTTGCAGCCATCACAATCATGGTGGCCGGCAACTCAATCGTTACTGGTCTCGGCGCAATTGTGTGACCGCAGACCATAACGCTGAATAGCAGGAGAAGGATCATGGAAACGAGAATGCCTCAATTTCTTCATCGCCCAGTCAAGGTCATCGGACTGGATGTGATGGAGTTTGGATTAGTATTCGCGGCCTATTTCCTTTTCCTGCTCTTCAAAGGGTATTCGGCTCCCTTCCTGATAGCCGGCTTAATTCTTTTTATCCCTTATCAGCGCTCCAAGCCTCGAGGCTACATCGGCCATCTCTTTTATCGGATCGGCCTTGGCCAGCTCAAAGGTTACCCAATGCCAGTGTCGGAGAAATTCTATGAGTGATGCTGCTGAAGCAAGAGGTGAGGGCCCTCAAAAGCCCTTCTTCAAGATGTTCATGAGCCAGACATCGAACATATGGGCAGAAAACAGGTTTCTGCGCTTTATTGCAATTGTGGCGTTTTTAACCGTGATCTCTGGTAACGGTTACGATTTTTGGCACCACAATAGAGTTAAGACAATCGTTGTGCCCTTCGGACAGGGTGTTGAACAAATCTACCTGGTCGGTGATAAACCTTCAGAATCATACCTTACAAGCATTAGCCTCAATCTTGTTCAGCTCGCTGGCACTTATACTTCCAGCGGCATCAAGTACCAATTTGACGAAATCCTGAAGCTTGTTCACCCGTCAAAATATGCCGAAAGGCGCGAAGAATTCAGGGGCATGGTGGACCGGCTGAATGAGTTTCGGGAAATCTCCTTTGTTACCTATGTGAATTTTGACCGCAAATTCATCTTTGAGCCCGGCGTGGTCAAAATTCCTGTCCGCCGCACACGGTTCGTTGGAAAGAAGCGATCATACGATGGCGGCTATTACCACATCATCTACACCGTAGAAATGGGCCGTTTCTGGCTCAAAGACATCAAATTTGAACGTGAAGGGGAGCTGAAAAGTGACCAAATGGACGACTAAATTGCCCAGTCGTTTGTTGGGGTGTGCCTGCCTTTTGGCAAGTGTAACAGCATATGCGTCCACCCAAGCAGACCTTGATGTCAGGCCACAAACTGTCCTGCCTGGCATACCAACCACCGTGATTTTGAGTAACACTGACGTGAACCGTGTGGTTTGCCTTGAAGGCAATATTGATGGATATCACTATTCTGAAGAAAAGGGCGCTCTCGTAGAAGATACTGGAGCCGACGCCTTTATCAAATTCAGAATTCGTCAAGCTGGGGATCAGGTTGACTATGTGGTCGCGCGCAACGAGTTTCATTTCGTTTGTGACGGTGAAACATACACTTTGGTTTCTGCGCCTCAGGATGTCGTAACACAAATCGTCTATCTTTCTGCGGGTAGAAAAAAATCATCCGCAGAAAACCGGCTTCGTTTCGGACCAATGTCTGACGAGGAGAGAGCATTATCCATCACAATGGATATGCTTAAAGATGAAATCCCGACAACCTTCAGTATCAAGCCTATCGAAGGGCCGTTTGAGCGCCGTGTTGTCCCCAAGATGGACGTAAGAATTCGTCGGGAAATCAGCATTGATGGGACAAATTATAGCGCGAGGGAGTTTCTACTTCGGGCAAGAATGGACGTTGCTCTCGATGAAAGACAGTTCCTGAAGCCATTTTTTGGTGATGGTATCTATAGCGTCACCCTGGACAAAACAAGCTTGGAGGCCGGTGAAATAGGTCGCCTCGTTATCGTATATCGGGGGGCGAAGTCATGAATATTAAGGAGAAAGCCCAGGAACTCTTCGACAAGCTCCCGGACAAACATCGCCAGAAAACTGTAATGATCGGGTCATTGGCGTTAGTCGTCATCGTCCTATGGGTAGGTGTGCAACTGAGTGGCAACAAACCAGCGCCAAAGGTGAACCCAAAATCGCAGACAGAGAGCATTCAGCTCGATGAAGGCCTGATGAAGGACACACTTTCAGAGCATGTTCTTGCTGAAACTGGCGACCTGGAAGAAAAAATAGACCGTCAAAATAAGACCATCGATGATCTCAAAGGGGAACTCCGGAATGCTTTGGGTGTCATTGAAGGATTGTCTAGTGAAGTGCGCGAAGTGCGTTCACGTGAAAAGGAAGTTCCAGTTCCATCCATAGCACCCTCCAATGAATTGATGGAAATGACCGTTGGCGGATCATCGGCAAAATATCCACCACCACCACGTCAAGCGCCGATGACTGACATGTCAGGTAGTAATTCTGGAGATACGCCTGATGATGTTGAAGTGATCCAAGTGAAGATGATTGGCAGCATCGCTGGTAAAAAACCTGCCATACAGCCGAAAGAAGAAAAAAAAAACACGGACAAAGCGATCTATTTACCCGTTGGTTTTATGGAGGCGACGCTTCTAACCGGCGTTGATGCAATGGTTGGGAATGATGCTCAAAACAATCCCGAACCGGTGTTGGTCAGAGTACAGGCGCCAGCGGTCCTTCCTAACCATGTTCGGGCTAACCTGGCCGGCTGCTTTGTTATCGGTAACGCGATCGGCATTCTGGCTAAGGAACGTGTTGAAGTTCGTGCGGTTTCCCTGAGCTGTATTGATTACGAAAAACGCACTGTGATTTCCGAAAACATCAAAGGCTTCTTCGTAGATGCTGATGGCAAGAAAGGCCTCTCCGGACGGGTGGTTACCCGGAATGGTGCATTGGTCGGTCGGTCATTCGCATTTGGCCTGTTTGATGGTTTCGGCAGGGTAGCTGAAACTTCTGCGGGAACGCAGTCCGTGTCTCCCCTCGGTTCAACCACGGTATTTGATGCCAAAGATGCCGCTGTTGCCGGCATCGGCGGGGGGCTGTCTGGTGCCTCAGACAGCTTGAAAGATTTCTATCTCGACCTGGCGAAGCAGGTCACCCCAGTCATTGAAGTGGGCACAGAGAAAAAAGTCGTTCTGGTCATCCAGGAGGGCGTGAAGCTCAATATTCGGGAGGTGAATGATGTCACGGGTAATTAAAATCTTGATGGTAGTCGGGATTGCACCGCTTCTGGGAGCCTGTTCATTTTCAGCATATGAAGAGGATTTCTCTTGCAAGAACCAGGATCATGGTGGTTGTGCTCATCCAATGCAGGCGTATGAAAACGCTGTTGCTGAAGGTCCACAGGTCCACGTGCAAGAAGCGGAAGGCGAAGTTAGCGCCAGCACCCCACATCACAACCATGCACTTAAAGAGGACGCATATTCGGGCTATCAGAATTCCGTTTACGAGGAATTGAGCGAGCTGGTGCAAGAACCGGATACGCCCATCATGGCCGCACCCAAGACAGTGAGAACACTGATCCTTCCTTACGCCGATCCCAAAAAGCCAGACCGGCTATATATGCCTCGGTATGTCTACTCGATCCTCGAGGCCCCGCGGTTCGTTCTTGGTGGTTACCTAAAGCCCAGAGTGCAGGGTAGGGGGCTGATGGATCTCATGAACCAGTTACCCCCAGAAGCCGCGAACGAAAAGGAGTAGGGGATGCTTAACTGGCTGTTTGGTGATGCTGGCGGAGCAAGCAGGCGAGATGTGAAGAAGATGTTTGAGCGTGAGAAGCTCAGCGATTTTCTTCCCTATCGGTCCTATTGTCCAACGACGCAAACCTACGATCTCCATGATGGGTATTTTGGATATTTGTGGGAAATTCAGCCTGTGCCTTACGCTGGCGAAGCTATCATCACAGCCGTGAAACGGCTCCTGACGATGGATTTGCCTAAGTCGGCTATCATGCAGTTCATTCTCTTTCCAGATCCCTACATTGACGATTACCTGGATCGCTATCAGAGCCTGAAATTGCGTCGTCAGGAAGTTGTTCAGGCTAATGTAAAATCATTCGTCAAATATTGGAAAGAGAACCAAAACGGTGTTGACTGCATGCGCGGCATTCCGCTCAGGAATTACCGCGTGTTCATTGCCTTGAAATCAGACGAACTGATTGATCCTGATATCGTATCGGGCCTGAAGGAATCTCTTAACAAATTTGGTGTTCGGCACGTTCCCGATGAAGGTCGAGATGGGTTGGTTGCCATTTTGAGGCGGATGTTCAGCAAGATGAACAGCCGAAAGAGTGGTTCTGTTGAGCCCAGCATTCCACTTAACAAGCAAGTTCTCGATGGTGGTCTCGAATATAGCTTCAAAGGAAACGTCGCGAAAATTGGTGAGAATTACGCTCGCTGTTTTACACCGCAGGCGTTCCCCAAAACTGTGTCCCCGGAGCTATTGAACCGTCTTTTCGGGGGCATGATGGGCGTAACTGATGATGTGCGCCAGATTACAGCCCCATACATGTTCTCGGTAACCGTCTTTTTTAAGGAGAACAAGAAAGAGCTTAAAACGAAAGCGAATGTAACTGGCTTTCAAAAGGGCGGGGCCAAGTTTTCTACCGAACTGGAACGCAGGACTGAGGAGTATCAATGGATTTCCACTGTTTTGGAATCCGGAGAAAAAATCCTCAAGTTCGTTCCCGTCATGTGGATTTTCGGCGAGAGCGAAGAAAAGGTTCGTGACGCAGTTAGTCGGGCAAAAGGAATTTGGGACGATTTGAACTTCCCGGTTCAGGACGAGTCATACTTGATGAAACCGCTCTTTGTCATGAGCTTGCCGTTCGGTTTCTATGACATCGGAAAGAACCTCAAAGTTCTTGAGCGGGACTTTATGGCCCCGGTATCCACCTTGGCAAACCTTGTGCCGGTCCAGGCGGATTATCGAGGGGCAGGAAAACCGTCTGTGTTGATGTTCGGCCGCAAGGGCCAGATGGTCACTGTGGATCTCTTTGATCACCGAATTAACAACCATAACTTCTTCGTTGGTGCGGAATCTGGCGCAGGTAAATCGTTCATGTTGAACTATTTGCTTAACCAGTATTATGCGCAGGGTACCAAGATCAGGATCGTCGATCTCGGATACTCCTACCAAAAGGTGTGCTCTTTGATGGGGGGGCGTTTCCTCGACCTCGGGGCAGATGGCAAGCTGTGCATTAATCCATTTGATTTCCGGGCTTCAGATGATGAGGACAGGGACTTAGGCATTCAGACGGCAAGTGCTGCGCTCGCGTTGATGGTTTCAAGTGCGTCGGGCACATCGCTGGATGAAGAATCTTTCAACCTTTTGAGGATGGCTAGTCGCTGGGTCGTAAACTCCGGGAAGGGCGGCATCGGTGTTGATGCTGCTCGGGAATTCCTGGCAACGTTCCCGGCAAATGTGACAGAGGCCTACCAAGGGTCTGTAGACTTCCTCATACAAAAAAGCCAAGACGCTCGCATTTAACCTTCAGCCGTTTTGTAGCGAAGGGGAATATGGCCGCTTTTTTAACGGTAAAAGTACCTTTGATATCAGCAATGACGATTTCGTAGTCCTCGAACTGGACCGACTGCGTCAGTTTCCGCAGCTGTTCAGTGTCATTGTTTTACAGGTCATGAACGCAGTTACGCAGGATTTGTATCTTGGCGACCGGTCTGTTGAGACCATCATCCTATTCGAAGAAGCCGCTGAGTTCTTGAAAGACAATCTGGCAGGTGGCAGGGCCCAAAACTTCAAGGCTGTCATTGAGGCCGGTTATCGGCGGGCACGGAAGTATCGGGGCTCATTTGGTATCGTTGCCCAATCTGTTCTGGATCTGCAGACCTTCGGAGATGTCGGGGACGTGATTTGGGATAACTCTGCAACAAAATTCCTGCTGCAGGGGGATTCATATGGAAAAGCCGCGAAAAAGGGTGTGATCCCTTATGAAGGCTTTACCTTGAACTTGCTCAAATCAGTTTCCAACAACAAACCGAACTATTCAGAAGTGTTCATCGATTCTCCCTTTGGAATCGGCATTGGTCGGATTGTCGTTGACCCTCATACCTACTGGATGAATACGAGCGCCCCAGAAGAAGTGGCTCGGTATAACAAGCTGCTCGGCATTGGCCTTACGCCGGCACAGGCTATCGACGCCCTCGTGGAAGGCCGCGATCAAACGTTGCTGGCCAAGCGACTTCGTGGACCAAACCCCGATGAACTGAAGGCAGCTGAATGATGAATACCGTAGCTAAGACATTCTTATATGGTGTGACCATCTGCGTGGCTTCGAGCCTTGTTCATGCTTCCAATGACCGGGAAACGCTGGGTAAAGTCTATGACATTCTTGAAGAAGACGCTCTGGAGGAGATCGAGCGCCGCGTAGCGTCTACGCCATTCGACCCAAAGGTATTTGGCGAAGAAGACGATTGGTCGGCCTTGCGGTCACCCGTTTTGCCAGAGGCTGAGGAGACACGATCAAGGTCAATTGTACCCTTCTTCTCACTGAGTTTCGATATTCCCGATAAGGATGGCAACGTCCTTTACCCAAAGGGCTATACGTTTAATCCACTTGAATACATGACGCTGCCTCAGAGGTTGATCGTTGTTAACGAAAGCCAACTGGATTGGGCTTTTTCTGTCCATGAGACTGGCGACATGATCTTGCTGAGCGGCGGGAACCCTCTGAAGGCCTTCAGACAACATAATAGGCCGATTTTTAAACTGGAAGAACAAATTCGTGATCGGTTTGACTTGCAGGTCGTCCCAAGCATTGTCCGCCAAGTGGGCAAAAAAATGGTGATTGAGGAGTTCGATCTACAAAAGGAGCCGAAAGATGGTTAAACGTTTGCTTTTTGCAGTGATCGCCTTGACCACAGTTGTTGCAGTGGATGGCACCGCCAACCAGGCCGAAGCGTCTCCATGTAATCAGGGCTTCATCAATCCACTGACCAAAGTTCATTGGCCTTGCATATTCCCGTTGCAGATCGCAGGGATTTCCCTGGGACCAAAGTCTGAGCTGGATAAAGACAATCCAAGATCACCAATTTGTTTCTGCCCTAGTTCGTTTGGCGTGCCCTTACCAGGCATCAGGGTAAATTTCTGGGCGCCGAACAGATGGATCGATACCGTTGAAAACCCTGGATGCATGATGGCACTCGGAGCGGACATCCTTCCAGGAGGTGGCACGTTGCATGGCGGCTCCCGACACACAAAGACACAGGGCAGCACTTTCGCGCAGATGCATTACTACATAGCTCCTGTCTGGGCTCTTCTTGGGCTTTTTGGCGATATTCCCTGTTTGGATAATAGCGACTTCGATGTGGCTATGATCTCTGAGGTTTTGCCAACATATCAAAATGAAGTTCTGGGTGCGATCATCAACCCAGAGGCAGTCCTGTTTGGTAACCCAGCTGCCTATCTTGCTTGCCTAGCTGACGCTGGCTACAGCCATTTTGGAGGAACTATCGACACCCTGTTTTGGTGCATGGGTGGTTGGGGCCTGACCTATCCTTTAGGGGGTAGATCCAGTTCAGCTGATTTCGTAGAAGCCAACGCTGCCATTGCCGCCAAACAGATTTTTCTAATGGGCCGTTTGGGGCTGTTGAGAAACAGCAAGCGCAATGGATGCGGCGAACGCCTCGCACCTATCTGGACAAAGTCCATGTATAAGCTGCAGGAAATGAAGCCTGTCAAGCAGAGCAGCTGCATCAATATTGGTCAAACGGGGCTCCTTTGGTCATCCCTTAAACATCCACCCCACCACGACAACTTTGCGTGGCAAGTCTTCGAAAAGGAGTTTTGCTGTGTTACGCCGTGATCGAGAAGAGTGGCTTTTCCTGTCTTTACCCAGAATTGCACTGATCCTCTTGTGCATAGCCTTTTCCTTTACAGCGGAGGCCCAGGACACATCTGAGGATCAGAAAGATCGGGCAAAAGAGCTTATTGATGGTGTCTCTGAAAAGTTTGGCAGCAGTGACAAGGTTGAGCAAAATCTAACAAATCCACTAACAAGCGGGTCTAGTTTCACCACACTGGATGGAAGCCAATCATTCAATCAACAGCTATCTTGCCCTTCTTCTTCCAGTTTTTTGGAGCT
>Ga0070727_10000904_pt1 | contig 33127 bp, 31 predicted proteins | sample tdAd472_FD_66722 | JGI IMG/M metagenome (GOLD analysis project Ga0070727, IMG submission 66722) | Marine sediment microbial communities from the Atlantic coast under amendment with organic carbon and nitrate - tdAd47.2 | ecosystem: Environmental > Aquatic > Marine > Coastal > Sediment | place... | reverse complement strand
ATTATAGCGACTCCCGTTACAGCTGTCGCGCCCAATTCACCGCCTGTCTTCGTCGTGAAAATCGCACGAAAAGGAAAAGTTTATCGCGGGTTCAGGATTCGTTGAGCCTGCTGGTATGCCGGGTCATTTCGATAAATCTGCTCACGCAACCTGTCGAGACGGCGATTGCCCGAACCGGAGTAGACCTCCATGGTCTGGAATATTTCCTCCACTGCGAAGCCGCCGGTGACGTCGTCAAGCCCGGCTGAATCGAGTTGCGAACGCAACTGTTCGACATCCAGGCCAGTCAACGGTCGCGTCCGGGTTTCAGGACGCCTGATGAAGGGATTGACCCGGGTAGATGTCAGCGATACCAGGCTGACGGGTGAGGACGCATCGGCAACATCCGCTGTCGAAGGCGAAACATCGCGGCAGTTGATCAGACGACTGCGCCGCTGCGCCGCCGTGCAATCCTGGGGTTGAAACTCTGCCCTGCCCTGTTCTGTGACTTCGCCGATCACCTGCTGCAGGACTGCGGATGACGGAATCGACACCGGAGGGGAACGCTGTTCCTGCTGATCGGCGGGGGAGGTTTTCCTGGCTGTTGCAGCAGGGCTGACAGCACGTTCAGCGGATATCACCGTCGGGGAAACTGTGTCAACTGCTGGACTGGCTGATTGATTGACTTCCCGGGCGATTCTGTTTGAGCCCCCGTCCCGCTGCTCCACCGGAACCGCCGACTCCAGCGAATCCGTTTCCACTGGCGAAGTGGAAACGGCAACCCTGCTGGCCGCACCGACCCGGAGAGTAACGCTGACAATTGCGTCAACATCGGCAGTCAGCCACAGATTCTGACCGTTTTGCCTGACCACCAGCACTGCTGCAAACAGTGCAAGGTGCACAACGATACTCAATACCAGCGCCACTGTCATTGGTGTCCACCACCGCTGGACCGGGACCGGCTGGTATTCGTATTGAAGCGATTCCATGGATTATCAGACTCAGGCTGCAGTAATCGAACGCGGCTGATCGCCTGTAGGAATTATCTTGACCAGCCGGAACACCGGGACCGCCAATTCCAGGTTCGGCAATCATCGCGCTTTCAGCGAACCGCCGAGGAATCAGTAATCAGCGGTTTAAAAGGTTGGACCGACATTCAGAGGGCCGGTTCCCTGCGGTATTCAGGCCGGCTCGAGCCTGAACAGGTGGCGTGGAGGAAAGCCGGTGAGAATGCGAAATACCGGACCCAGGGAGTGCTCGTCATTGATACGATCGTACTCTTCCCCGGTCAATTGCACGGCTCGGTACTCGCCAGTCTCTCCGTCTGCCGTAATCCGCACAGCAGGGTTACGCAGCATGCGGCGATACCATGCCCGCGGCCAGTGATTGACCGCGACATAGAGCTGCCCTTCGCTTTCCAACCGTGCCACTACCCGGTCATACGCGGTACCGTCCTCCTCGAATGTCGTAATGACCATAGTGGAGTTGGCCTGAGGCTGAAAAAAACCCAGCAATGATTCGAACAGCACCACGACAGCCACGTAGATAATCAGCGAAATTCCGATAATTTGCAGCGCTTTCATACCGATCAACAACCAGCCGCCGACTTAGCGTCAGGTAACACAGAAAATTTCACCATCCAGGGCACCGCGGTCTGTCGAGTCAGTTGCCTCAAGAGGATTCGCCCCGGCGTATAGTCTTGAGTCCGGTTTCACGTTTTATCAGGCTGGCAGCAGCCGCCCAGGAACCGGACCGGGACAGCGCCGAACTGGTCAACGTGTCGATTCTGCCGCTGCCGTAGCGACTGCGAAGCTGCTGAATTTCCCGATACCCGGCCAGCTCATTCTCGAGGCAGAAGGAAACCTGTACCAGGTTGACTGCAACATCCCGACCCTGTTCAAACCTGCAGAAAGGCAGGGCGACCTGCTGATAGAAGGATTGCCGGGAATACTGGCGGTGCACACTTTCCAGCCTGTCCAGGGCCTGCTGTTGTTCGCGAACACAGGCAGTGAAGAGCCTTGTTTCCAGTTCTTCCCGGCCCGACCATTGGGCTTCGCAGAAAGCCACTAGGCCATCGCCAAGCTGTCGGGGAAACGTGGCTGATTGCGCCGATGCCGCTGGTGCAGCCAGACAGGCCAATAGCAGGCTGATTTTCAGCAACGTGCTGCCGATGACAGCATGTCTTTTGGTATTGTTCATAAGCATGTTCCTCCCTGGGACACTATCTGCCCGGTCACCATTATTATGTCCCGCGGAAAACCATTTGGCCACGGTAAAAGCCGATAACGGATTTGCCCAGGTTCCTGTGCAGGCCACGGCCATGGCAAAAACGATGCCACTGCAACACATAAAACACATTAATAAATCATTTTAACTTATTGAAATATATATTTAATTACTATGGTAAGACATTCGCCAGGAAAAAAGCTGAGCTGATAGTTGTCCCGTGTGCCGGCTGGTCGGGACAGGATTCCGGCAATGAGTCGTTGTCAATCCGTCAGCCCGCTGCAACAATTCCACTATTAGCAATCCGCGGCGGCCTGTTCCTGCCGACATTGAGAGTGGTCCCTGCCTGCCCGTGAAACTCCAAGCTTTGCATCCCGCTCACCATACCCGTAATCTTTACCTGCTCTGCCTGACCGGCGCAGGCATCCTTCTGGTCATCAAGCTCTACCTTGCCGCGCGCCTGGACCTGTACAGTGACGAAATCTTTTACTGGCTGGCCTCCCAGCGGCTGGCTCCGGCATACAGCGACCTGCCGTTCGCGACGGCCTTGCTGGTCCGTCTTGGCGCCCTGCTGGACCCCGGAAACACCCTGGCCGTGCGCGCCGCTTTTATTGCCCTGGGAAGCTGTATTCCCCTGCTGGTGTACTGGCTTGCGGTGCCGATTACGGGTAAAACCAGGGCTGCTCAGTCTGCCCTGCTTTCCCTGTGTATCCCCCTGGGCGGATTCATGGGCCTGCTGGCAGTTCCGGACGTACCGCTAGTGTTTTTCGGCCTGCTTGCCATTGGCCTGTTTGAGCGCGCGCTGAGAACCGATCGCCGTCTTTTCTGGTTACTAACGGGGCTTGCGGTGGCCGCCGGGCTGAGCACGCACTATCGTTTTTTCCTCTATCCTGCCGCCGCCCTGGTGTTTCTGCTGACTTTTCGGGCCGAGCACCGGCAATGGCGCAACCCACGGCTCTGGCTGGCCATGGCCATCGCCGGGATAGGATTGCTGCCGGTGTTATGGTTCAACCTTACCAACGAGCTCGCCAGTGCCAGCTTCTACCTCGTGGAGCGCCATCCGTGGACGTTCCAGCCAGCGGGCCTGTTGCATGGAATCAAACAGGCCGGCCTGGTTACTCCGCCCCTTTTCCTGCTTTTCGGCTTTACACTGTGGACTATGTACAAGCTGGCCCGCGGCGGTCAGCGCAGTGCCGCACTGCTGTTAAGCTTCAGCCTGGTCAACCTGCTGGTCTACCTGGTACTGGCCCCGTGGACGGATTCGTCCAGCACTTCAGTACACTGGCCGTTGTCCGGGTATTTCCCAATACTGGTCTATGCCCCCGCTACCCTGAAGCGCGCCTTCCACTGGACGCGAGACCGGTTTGGTGAACCCTGGGGAGGACTGGTGAAAACCGGCGTGCCCGCGATCGGCTATCTCGGCTCGATAGTGGCACTCGCCGCTATCGGCTCACAATCCTTTCAAACCCCGCTGCAGACTGTACTTGGCGCGGGTGCACTGTCCAACAAGATGGCAGGGTGGCGTGAATTCACCAGTCACACTGCCATGCTGCTGGATGCGGAATCCGATGACAGCAGACCGGTAGTTGTCGCTGACAATTATTACACTGCGGCTCAGCTGATGTTTGCCGGATTAGGTCCACGGATTTTCACCACGGATAACGACAAGGCAGTCAGGGATGGTCGTCGATTGCAGCTGGAACTCTGGGGAATGACCGAGCCGGGGCTGTCGGAGCAGGCCGGGGCATCCCTGCTCTTTATCACCGAGGATTCCACGTTGACCCTGCCGGAGACGGAGGCAGCATTGGCGAGAATCTGCCGATTGGTTACCGGCCTTAAGTTCCGGGACCAGCTGGAACTATTTGCAGGAGACAAGGCTTTCAGTTACTACCGTGCAGATCGCATTGTCAGTACCGCTGCTGAATCGGATCTCCACGGAAATTCCTGCCCGTTTCCCGCCCGGGGCTGGCTTGAACCACCATTGACGGAAGGTGCGACTCTCAGTGGCATCGTGCCCGTCCAGGGATGGGCCTACAAGGAAGACATCGGTATTGAGTCTGTCCGCCTGGTTATAGACTCGGCCAGAATTATTCCCGTCAACTATGGGATAAGCCGACCGGACGTGGTCAGCGTCATGAACGTGACGAGTGATCCCAATGCGCCCAGGCTTGGCTTTTACGATGAACTGAACACCTTTGCCCTGTCGGAAGGGGCGCATGAAATAGCTGTCGAACTCACCGACAAAAGAGGCGTGGTTTCCGTCTTCGGCGAGAGAACCGTCTATATCGACAACTGATCCGACAGCCCATAGCTGTAGTTGATAATGGAATGATCAGAAAGGTATCGAGGCAGCTCATCGGGAATAGTCCTGAACCTTTTGAACAGCAGGGCTGGATCTGCGTATTTTTTTAATGAAGGTAAGTATTCCAGCTGGCGCTTTTGTATGGTGGAGTCGTCCGCGGAACAAAGGAGCTCACCGTCTCCGGATAGAAAAACTCCACGGTTCGGTTGCATGTACTCAACTGTGCCGAAGGATTGCGGGAAAGCAGTGACGATATCGCAGCCGTTGACTACGCGATACAGCGGAAGAGGCTCCACCTGGCTGGCGAACTTTCGATCTCCCACTCGCGGACTGCCAAAGCTGTAACAGCAATTGACCGCAATCTCACGGCGCTGAAGGTCGGCCAGTGCCAGGGTAGCCAGGGCACCGCCGAGGCTGTGCCCGGCCAGGAACAGGGGTGAGCCGCCTAACTCCAGCTTGCCGACCTGATGCGACAGGCTGGCATAGCACTTGCCGAATCCGGCATGAATTCTGGCCGGCCCCGGAAACTCCTCCTGCAACGCCTGGATATTCATTTTCCAATCCAACATCTCGTTGGTCCCGCAAAAGACCAGAAAATTCACGGGACCCGCTACCGGCCGGTCGCTTTCTGCCGTCCCGAACAGCACGGCGCGCGTTGAAGTGGACTCATCGGACAGCTCGGCAACGAGTTGCAAGCCCGTGGCTTGCAATAGCGCCTGATCCTGCAATGCGAGTTGACCTGCATCACTGAAGCTGGAATCCAGGCGATAAACGAACCGGCAGAGCTCGGCAAGCCACAGCGCATTGGCGATACTGAAGTGTCGGGCTTCCGGCGCCAGGTCGACGCCTGCACACAGGTTCAACTGTTCCCCATCCAACCCGGGATTGAACAGGGCATCAAAAGATTTATCGTATCGAGGCATTCTGCTCCCGCTTCCCCTAGTCCCGGTGCTTACAGGTGCAATGACCCAGGACAACTGAATTCCCGGTTCACGGACAAAATCGCTGCCATTTCTCCGGCTGCCGGCATGGTATCAGCTCGTTGCCGGGCGTCACCAGCCTGCCGGTGCCAGGCTTGTGCCGAGGCGGGATTTCGCCATAAAGAGGCGGTCAGGACGGATATCCGTGCCACGGGTCAGATGCCGTACGGAATGTCAGAACCGTATACAGGCATTTCACAATTTTCCGGAAAAATGTCAGCATTTTTAACACTGCCTGGCTCATGCACCTCTACCACGTTGATTTTACGCATATTTTTATCGGGTACGGATTTTGCTTAATTACTCCTGTGTACACGAGTTATTGCAGGGAGGGCAAGAACCAATGACACGAGAACGCAGCATCGATCTGTTTATCCTGTTCATGAATGTCATTGCCATCATGGTGCTGGTGGGAATACTCAGCGTCATGGTCACCTCGGCAGACGCCGGCCAGTCAGACAGCGCCTTACATCCGGCACATCAGGCCGAGGACACCGGGTCTCAGGTGGTAGAATCAGTATCCAGTTGATGGTAATCACGGCGACGTCATCACGATGAATGCTCGACGTAAACTACTCACGACCGGGCTGTGCCTGGGCACAGCCACACTGGCAATGGGAACCGGCGTGACCGGGGTACTGGCCCAGGCCAGCAATACCTCGTCGCACCGGGTCCGAACCCCGGTTCTGGATATTGCTTTCGAGCAGTTCGGGAATCCGGATGGCTTTCCGATAATCCTGTTACACGGGTTTCCCTACGATATCCGCTCCTTCGACGCCGTGGTGCCTCCCCTTGCCGCCAGCGGGTTCAGAGTGCTGCTCCCGTACCTGCGCGGTTTCGGTGCCACTCGATTCGTGGACGCCGACCGACCACGCATGGCGGAACAGGCGGCCCTGGCCAATGATCTCGTGGATTTCTGCAACGCCCTGGATCTGCCCGAGGTTGCCCTCGTCGGTTTCGACTGGGGAAACCGGGCAGCCTGCATCACCGCCATCACTGAACCGCAGTTGGTTCAGTGCCTGGTTTCCATTGGCGGTTACTCGGTGCAGGATACTACTGCGGGCGGTGGACCGGCACCGGCGGCGCTGGAGGCCCGTCTCTGGTACCAGTGGTATTTCAACACGGAACGGGGACGGCGCGGTCTGGAGAACAACCGGCATGACATTATCCGTTATTTGTGGAACACATGGTCACCCACCTGGACCTACTCGGAATCTGACTACCGGAAATCCGCGGCCTCCTTCGATAACCCCGATTTCGTCGATGTAGTTATTCACTCTTATCGACACCGTCACGCCAATGCGCCAGGGGAGCCACAATTCCTGGATCTGGAAAGAATGCTGGCGAGTCGACCGCCAGTGGAAGTCCCGACGATAGTCTTACGGCCTGCTGACAGCGGCTTCGGTCCGCCCTCTCCCGACCCCGACGGCGACCGGAGACGATTTGGCCGGCTGGTAGATCGGAGGATCGTGCCAGGTGCCGGCCACGACCTGCCGGTGCAACGCCCGGATGCCGTGGTTGATGCACTTTTCCAGCTGTTGCCGTGATTTCCCACCTACTGACCCGCTAACGAACCTTTGGAACAGGCTGTTAATCAGAGGGCCCTTAAAGTAACGTCGGCTCTACCGTGTTTCGCTCCAGCCGCAACAAAGATTGCTTGGTGTCCAGTCCGCCGCCAAAGCCCACCAGTTTGCCACTGCTCCCTATCACCCGATGACAGGGAATAATGACGGGAATCGGGTTACGGCCATTGGCCGCACCCACGGCCCGACTGGCTTTGGGTCGCCCGATTCGGCGGGCAAGCTCGCCATAGGTGATGGTAGCGCCGTAGGGAATGCTGGTCAGCGCTGTCCACACCTGTTGCTGAAATTCAGTACCCTGGGGAGCCAGCGGTATGTCGAATACCCGTCGTTCCCCGGCGAAATACTCCAGCAGCTGACGCTTGACTTCCCCAAACGGCTGGTCATCCTGAATCCAGTCCGGATCGTGTCGCCGCGCAGCTTTACCGTGGGGGAATCCCAATTCAACAAGGCAGTTGCCATCCCCTGCCAGCAGAAGGCTGCCGATGGGAGTTTCCAGGTAATCGAACAAGAGTGTCTGCATGATAGTCTCCAGTTCAGCCGTGCCAGGCCCGGTTTGATTGGTGCCTTTGTTCACTGCTTTGCCCGGGCTGCCTGGAGCGGGGGCTCGGTTTCAGGTTGTCCTGCTGCTGTTGCCATTGGTACTGACGCCACAACTGCATGACGGCGTAGGCCCGCCAGGGACGCCAGCGCTGCGACAGAGTCAGCAAGGCCCGTGGCGACAGGATTCCGGCCTGGTGTGCCACCGACCGTCTCAATATCAGATCCCCGGCTGGAAACGCGTCAGGGTCCCGCAGGGCACGCAACGCGACATATTGAGCGGTCCACTCGCCAATACCCCTGATCTGACAGATCTGCCGTCGAAAGTCAGCTGGATCCTGCCAGCTGTCCAGGCTCAGCGATCCGGCTGCCACCTTCCCTGCCAGGGATTTAATGGCTGTAATCCGCTGACCGGTAATACCCAGTCCGGACAGGTCGGCATCAGCAAGCGCACCGGGCTCGGGAAACACAAGGTACAGACTGTTGCCGTCGCCTCGTTTCGCGCCTGGCAGGGTACTACCGGTGCGTTCCACCAGGCGCCTCATCAACGTAGCCGCTGATTTTACCGAAACCTGCTGCCCCACGATGGCTCGTACGGCAATCTCCAGTCCGTCCCAGCAACCCGGCACACGCAATCCCGGTCGTGCGGTGACCGGCCCGGACAGCAGTGGATCCGTCGCCAGCAGGCTTTCAATGGAGGCACTGTCAGCGTCCAGGTCGAACTGCTGGCGGATACGGGCTACGATCTCCAGCAATCGGGTGGTATCCGGGAATTGTACGTAAAGCTGAGCACCGGGACCGTTGCGGGTGAATTTCAGCGAATAGCTTCCTGGCGTGCCGTGCAAACGGAAGGTCCGCCGATAGCAGTCCGGCCCTACCCATTCCACTCCTGGGATACCCCGTTTCGCAAAAAATTCCAGCATGGCTGACCAATCGAAAGGCGGCCGGTATTCGAGATTAAAACCGATACTGCCGGCCTGATCGGCGATGGGTTCGACGCGCTGCCGTAGCTGCCTGGGTGTCCGTCCATAGGTTTTCTTGATCACGTCGTTAAAGCGTCTGACACTGCCGAACCCGGCTGCGAAACAGACTTCGCTTATGGGCAGTGACGTTTCATCCAGCAGTTGCTTGGAAAAATGCAGCCGACGCGTCTGTAGAATCAACGATGGCGTGGTACCCAGATGCTTTCTGAACAGCCTGCACAGCTGCCTGGTACTGATATTCAATTCAGCGGCTACCGTGTCCATTCCAGGTCCGCTGCCTCCATCAAGGGCCATCATTTGCAATGCACGTGACACGGTGAATGATGACCCAAGCCAGGCAGGTGTGCCTGGCGCCGCCTCCGGTCGGCAACGCAGGCAGGGTCGAAAGCCCGCTCCAGCGGCAGCCGCGGCAGAGGAGAAGATTTTCACGTTCTCACGCCTGGGAATCCGCACCGGGCAGATCGGTCGACAGTAAATACCGGTGGTCAATACCCCGACGAAAAAGCGGCCGTCGAACCGTGGATCACGATTCTGTCGGGCCGCCTCCAGCACTTCCGCACTATCAATCACAACATGGCTCCCCTGGCTTTTTCGGGAGTCTACAACACTCGCGGGAGTAATTCTGGCTGAATCCGGACCTCATCATCTCTGCGCTACCGGGGTAATGAAAGCCTGTGTGATGGCCACAGCCCGCGACTTTGTTGTATAGTGCAGTCCGTCAGAAGCACCCTGGGCTATCCACTGGCTCGTCCCGTCAGGAGGGGCCACTACACCTGTATTCTCCGGGCAGTAGATCCCGGCTATTAAACTATGAGCAGCAAAGATCCCCGTAAGTACTCACATTTGGTTGTCGACGGCGTAGAACAGGCCCCCAGCCGCGCCATGCTACGTGCAGTCGGATTCAACGATGACGATTTCAACAAGCCACAGGTCGGAATTGCATCGACCTGGAGCATGGTTACCCCCTGCAATATGCACATTAACAAGCTCGCCGAAGACGTGAATCATGCCGTCGACAATGCGCAGGGTAAAGGAGTCATTTATAACACGATAACTATTTCCGATGGCATTTCGATGGGCACGGAAGGTATGAAGTATTCCCTGGTGTCCAGGGAGGTCATAGCAGATTCCATCGAAACAGTGTCAGGCTGCATGGGTCATGATGGCCTGATCACGATAGGCGGATGTGACAAAAACATGCCAGGCTGCGTCATGGGCATGGCCCGGCTTGATCGCCCGTCGATTTTTATTTACGGCGGTACGATTCAGCCCGGCAAAAATCACACCGATATCATTTCCGTCTTTGAAGCCGTTGGCGGTCACGCCAAGGGTACCGTGTCGGACATCGAGCTGAAAGAAATCGAAGAAACAGCGATTCCGGGTCCCGGGTCCTGTGGCGGGATGTATACGGCTAACACCATGGCATCGGCCATCGAAGCACTGGGCTTGAGCCTGCCCAACAGTTCCGCCCAGGATGCAATTTCCCGGGAAAAGGAAGACGATTGCCGACGTGCCGGCGAAGCGATCATGCACCTGATCCGCGAGGACATTAAGCCATCCGACATCATGACCCGGCCGGCATTCGAAAATGCGATCAAGGTCGTCATCGCCCTCGGCGGCTCGACCAATGCGGTCCTGCACCTGTTGGCCATGGCGCACACGATAGGTGTCGAGCTCAACCTTGATGACTTCAGCCGGATCGGCAAGACCACGCCGGTGGTGGCCGACCTGCGACCAAGCGGCAAATACCTGATGTCGGAACTTATCAAAATAGGTGGCATTCAGCCCCTGATGAAAACCATGCTTGACCGCGGCATGCTCGACGGCAGTTGCCTTACTGTTACCGGCAAAACCCTTGCCGAGAACCTGGAAGACGTTTCGCCCTATCCAGAAGGCCAGGACATAATCTATTCGCTGGACCAGCCGATCAAAAAAGACAGCCACCTTGTCATATTGAAAGGTAATCTCGCCCCGGAGGGCGCTGTTGCCAAAATCACCGGCAAGGAAGGTCTCGAATTTACCGGAACGGCCCGGGTTTTTCATTCTGAAGAAGATAGCCTCAAGGGGATTCTTGACGGTACTGTCATCGCCGGCGATGTTATCGTTATTCGCTATGAAGGACCACGAGGGGCACCGGGAATGCGCGAAATGTTGAGTCCCACGTCTGCCATCATGGGCAAGGGGCTGGGGAAGGACGTAGCCCTGATCACCGACGGGCGCTTTTCCGGGGGTAGTCACGGATTCGTCGTCGGGCACGTCACGCCCGAAGCTATCGAGGGTGGCCCTATCGCTATCGTTCAGGATGGCGACCGCATTACCATCGATGCCGAAGCCAACGCCATAACCCTGCACCTCGAGGATGACGAAATCAACAGGCGTATCGCGCAATGGCAACGACCGGCGCCACGCTATACCCGCGGTGTCCTGGCGAAATACGCAAAAACAGTGTGCTCTGCTTCAGAAGGTGCCGTCACCGACAAAGCCATCTGATTCTTCATCGGAATATGGCAGCCGTTTCTCAGGCTGTGCGCTGAACGGCTGACGCCAGACGGCTGTCGAATATCGACTGCAAGATGCGGGAAAAATAACAATAAGGCGGTAGATCAATGAACGCATTGACCAGCGGACTGACAGAACTCATATCCGGCAGCTTTCTTCAGGAAGGAGCGCTCTACCTGCTGAGCACGGTTCCTGGTTTTCCGCCGATTATCCAGACGGTCCACATCCTCGGCATAGCAGCGGTAATGGCGTCCATTGTTATCCTGGATCTTCGCATACTGGGACTGGCCGTTCCCAGCCAGTCGATCAGCGAGATGACCCGCCGGCTGATGCCCTGGCTGTGGTGGGCACTATTGTGTAATGCCCTCTCCGGATCTGTATTCGTATTCGCCCGACCAAACCGGTATTTCAGCAACCCGGTGTTCGGCTGGAAATTCAGTTTTCTTATACCGGCTGTATTGCTTACCGTGTTGTTTCATCTATTGAGCCGGCAGGAAGCAGATTACTGGTCGGCCACCCGGCAACGGGTGTGGACCGGAAAGGCCATTGCACTTCTATCGCTGGGACTGTGGATCATGGTGGCGATGGCCGGGCGCTGGATCGCTTATTCCGAGTACCTCTACTTTCCCGCGGACGAATTTCTGTGAACAGTTCAATTGGGTGAATGTCGATGGAAGCGCTACTGCGAGACGATTTCTGGCTTCAACTTGAAAACATGCCAATAGCCTGGGAGATTGGCGGCACCTGGCTATTCCCGTTTCTGGAATCGATACACGTCATCACTGCCGCCATGGTTGTCGGCAGCATCCTCATGGTGGACCTGCGGCTGTTGGGCCTGGCAGCCAGATCCTATCCGATAACAACCCTTTCCAGGGAACTGGTTCCGTGGACCTGGGGGGCCTTCGCCATAGCCAGTGTTACCGGCGTCGGCATGTTTATTACCCGGGCAGCGTCCCATGTGCTCAATCCGGCATTTCAATGGAAATTGTTTCTTCTTGTCCTCGCCGCCGTCAATATGGCGGTTTTTCACGTGAAAATTTACCGACATATAGATTCCTGGGACGATACTCCCAGACCTCCGGCCAATGTGCGCCTGTTCGGTGCTTCGTCCCTGGTAATCTGGTGTGGCGTAATGCTTTCGGGACGCTGGGTCGGCCATATAATTTAAGGAACCTCTGATTAAGTATGGAAGTGCTCTGCGGGAGTCTGTCGGGCGTCACTGCAAGGCGTCGTGTGCCGGCAATCAACATCCCGCCGGGTCACGTGACATTCCTGCGCAGGATACAGTTAAAATAAATCAGAAATTTCTCGAGCGAGGTTAATCCGATGGTTACGCGATATGCTGTCCGGCTGATTTTCCCGGCGTTGCTGGTGGCTGCTGCTCCAGCTGTACCGGGTCAACCCGTTGCTGACAAGTCATCAACGGCTACTACTTCCGGGGGAGAATTTATTCGCTGGCGAGAGCATATCATTGACGATCCGGAAATTGCCGGGTTCTTCCTCAGCGGCAGTGACGGGCTGGTGATGGCTGATATTGACCGTGACGGTTTTGAAGACATCGTTTCGGTACATGAATTCGATTCCAGCTATGATTCCGCCACTTACGACGACGGCATTCAGGCACCTGCAGACGGTCACGTGCGTATCGCGTTCGGTTCTGCGGATCCGGAACGTTGGGTTAACATCACGGTCGCGGAAGGACTTGACGCCGCTGCCCCGGAAGACGCGGCAATTGCCGACGTCAATGGTGATGGTTACCCGGATATCATGGTGGCGGCGGAGCTTTCTCACCTTATCTACCTTGAAAATCCAGGTCCGAACGCGCGGAACTCCTATTGGAATCGACTTATCCTGCCCATGACCAAAGGTCGAGGCTCCTACATAAGGGTTTTCATGGCAGACCTTGACGGCGATGGCACGCCGGAAGTGATCGCCCCAAATAAAGGTGCCCAGAGGCCCGGCCCGGAAGATTTCGCCGTGTCCAACCCTGTGTCCATCTTCAGGGTATCGGGAGATCCACTGGAGCCTGACAGCTGGAATGAAATCGTCCTGGGCTATTACAGCGTCCCCCAGAATTCTGAACCCGTGGATCTTGACAGTGATGGCGACCAGGATATCGTGGTTGGCAGTCGAGGTGAAAACCGTCTTGTCTTTTTTGAAAACCTCGGATCCGATGCCCTGGAATTCCGTGAACATGCAATCGGTATAAATGGCACCTTCATGGCAGGATTTAATCTGGAATTCACGGATCTGAATGGCGATGGTCGACTGGATATCATCGGAGCCACGCCCCGTGGCCTGTCCTGGATCGAGCAGCCGGCCCGCCGCGGAGATGCCTGGAACTCGCATTTCATCGGCACTTTCGAGCCGGACAGCATGACAGGAATGGAAACAGCGGATATCGATGGCGACGGGGATATCGACATCATTGCCGGAAGCTACAGCCGAGGGGACCGCGAGAACGACGGTAATATATCCATCGACTCTCCCCTGGGACGACTGGGCTGGTTTGAAAACCCCGGCGACGCCTCGGGAGAATGGCAACGTCATGATATTTCGAGGCGCAAACGCGGCATGTTTGACAAGTTTATTGCCCGGGATGCTGACGGAGACGGTGATGTCGATTTCTTCGGAACTCGAGGCAACAGTGCGCCCTACGATGGAGTGTTCTGGCTGGAGCAGGTTCGCAGCCGCGTCGCTGCACCGGTATTTCTTCGCGCCAGGAACATCGACAGCGAAGAGGTCCCGCTGCCTGATGCAGGTCGTCCATAGCCGTGGCGCATACCGAAAAAGACGGTTTATTTTCTACGGATACTCCCCGACTCGAACCGATAAAACCAGCCCACAGGGACCGGTTTCTGGCCGCGGTAGCCCGTAGCAGGGAGTTGCATCAACCCTGGGTTTTTCCGCCGGCGACTGCCCGGCAGTTCGATGAATACATTGAAAGATACCGTCGTGACAACAATATAGGCCTGCTTGCTGTCGATGGCCAGGAGCAGCTGATCGGCTGCATAAATCTTAACGAAATTGTTCGTGGTGCGCTTCAGTCTGCCTACCTTGCTTACTATGCGTTTATTCCCTTTGCAGGAAACGGTGTAATGAGAAAGGCAATGGAGTCAGCCATCCGCTTTGCTTTCAAAGATATCGGACTACACCGGCTGGAAGCCAACATTCAGCCGGCCAACACCCGTTCCAAAAACCTGGCCCTGTCACTGGGATTTCGCCTTGAAGGATTCTCTCCGCATTACCTCAGAATAGCCAACAGTTGGAAGGATCACGAACGGTATGCCCTGACTATTGAGGACCTGCTACCTGGCTCAGCAGGCTGACCTTGTCAGAAAATACCTTACCTGATGGAGGCGACCGTCCAGCCTGGCGGCAACAAAGTTGTCCGCCCAGGCTTACGATTCCGTGACTCCCGTCACATCCTGCGGCAACGTTTAAAAGGCCGGAACACCTGCCCTCCAGGCGACCGTCACGCACAATATCCCGTTTGTGAACCAATTCACAGCCTTGGCGGCACTGGAGCACATATGATCTGTTCTACAGGATGGATACATGAATAGGGTTAATACCCTGATGGATTTAAATCGATCGATCTGCTGTAACGGGTGTTAAAGAATTCACTGTATCCACCGATGGAGTATTTAATACAGGGAACGAGAGGCTGAGGACGCAATGAATATTATACAGAAACTTGCAGCGCTGACTTCTAAAAAGCAGGACTACCAGAGCGTCGCTCGTGCCCTGGAACAGTTACGCAATTCCGGGAAACCGGTTACCGTGAAGTTTACAGGCGATTCCCGCACCTACTCCAGCCGAATTACGGCCGTCAACCACGAGCACAAGGTATTCGTGCTCGACAACATTTTCCCCCCGGCTCCGGACGAAGCCTTCCAGCCGGGTCGGACTGCCACCATAACTTCTACCGACAATCAGAAATCTATTTCGCTTGAAAGCGTCTGCCTGGAACCGCTGGTTAAAAACCAGGATATGGGATATGAAATGAAAGTCAGGAGCTCTCTGTCCGTCGTCGAATTCGGCCATGATTTCGATTTCGGGCTTCAACATGTATCTCATGGAAAGCGGGCGACATCAACCAGGAAGGTCGTCGGTTTCTAGTTAACGATCCTCTGACTCGGACGGAAGCCTGACTATCGTCTGAATGCTGATAGAACAAAACCCGCTGATGGCGGGTTTTGCTTTTTTGTGCATTGCTGTCTCACAGCTATGGATGCAATACGCCAACCGGAGTGGATTCACCAAAATGATTCCACCAGTTGACTGTCCCGCACCGGCATGTAGACCAGGGCCTTTTACACTGATTTGATTATCACTGTTGTGGCTAAAAAAAGCGCGATGCAGGCGCGATTATCAGATCAGTGTGAACCGGCCCTAGTTGTCTGGTCGCTGGTCATCTTCATCGGTTACACGGCGTAGATGTCCATAAATCATCTCTTCCACGAACTCCACACACTTGAACTCAAGTAACTGCATGTTTTCGTCCAGCCGGCGGTACAGTGGCAATCTGAGTGTCCAGGGCCTGGTGTAGACGTTAGGGTCTTCCAGGGTGGCTTCGTACAATAAGGTATTCGGGCCGGTGTGCGTGTAACGTTCGGTAACCCTGAGAAGGTCGGAGTGATGATTTCCTGCATGATCCAGCCAGGTGTCAGGCATCTGGTCAGTCACGTCAATCACCAGCGTGTCACCTTCAAAACGCCCGCGGGAGTGACCCATCCAACTGAGCACCGGTGCTTCGAAATCCGGTCTGTTCATGTACACGATACGACTAGCGCTGGCGAATTCGTACGCCATGATAATGTGGTCGTTGGACTGGACTATCTGAAACGGAAACGGCAGGTAATTGGCCCTGGGAACGCCCGGCATATAGCATTTTACGTAGGGGTCAAGCGCCAGCCAGTCGGCCTTGTTTGCCTGCTGCCTGACCCGCGCTTGCGGAGTATAGGGAATTTCACCACCGACAACGATGCCCAGGCCCGCGGGCACTGAGCCCCATGCGCCAAGTTCCGGTAACGGCGGGAAATCGGCTGCGTGCGGCTCGATATCCCAATGGGCGGAGCCCAATGCCTGCCATATGCCATTGAAATCCGGGTTCCCATCGGCGGTTCGCGGGGGGGAAAAATCCTCGGCCGCCAGTCCAGGCACAGCCAGGATTAATAATACAACAGCAGCAGGAGACAGTAGTGCGGTACACCAGGAATGACTTCTATTCATTTCAACCACCCTTTTTGGTTTTTTGTCGAGCCGGGGGCTCGATGTGGCTTGCTATCTTGAGTTACATTTATCGGACTCTGTTTCAGGGTCCGGTTGCCCCAAGGCCTGATGATTCTAACACAGGTGAAACTGGCGTCCATGCAGCCTGCGAAGACAATCATGCCGTTGGATCCAGCGATTGAGTGCAAGATGAACACCTTGGTTTTCACGGGACCCGACTGCGGGCTCGGATTCGCAACATGCACCCCTGCTAAAGGAAAAAGCTATGAAATTAACACGTAGAGGTCTCTTGCGGGCTGGATTGGTTACCGGCGTCACTGCGGCAACATCAGGACCCTCTCTGCTGGCACAGGAAAACACCTATAACATGGTGACTGTTCCCGCTTCCGGGCAACGGCTGCCTGCCGTGGGCATTGGTTGTCGGAATTATCGCGGCCCGGAAACCGCCCAGCAGGCCACCGAATTTCGCGAAACCTTCGCCACTTTCCATCGCCTGGGTGGCAAAATCATCGATACGTCGCCAAATTACGGTAATTCCGAGGAGGTGATCGGCAACATCATGCGAGATCAGGGTATTCGCGACGACTTGTGGCTGGCCACCAAGGTGGACCGCGAGTCCCGAAGCGATGGCATACAGCGCATGGAAAGTTCATTCGACCGGCTGGGCGGTGACAACTTTGACTTGATGCAGGTTCACAATTTGCGTGGCGCACAGGAGCAACTGCCGACGCTACAGGCATGGAAAGAACAGGGCCGTTTTCGTCATATCGGCATTACCACTTCCAATGACCGGCAATACCCGGAAATGGAACGACTCATGAGAGCCCATACACTGGATTTCATTCAGGTCGATTATTCGCTGGGTAATCGCGGAGCGGCGGATCGTCTCCTGCCACTGGCCCGGGATCGGGGCATCGCTGTCCTGGTTAATCTGCCGTTTGGCAGGGGTCGGCTGTTTAATGCAGTTGGCAACAGGGTTCTGCCGGACTGGGCGCAGGATATAGGTGCCACCAGCTGGGCACAGGTCTTCCTCAAGTATGTCTATTCTCATCCGGGGGCCATCATGCCCATTCCGGGAACCACCAAGCCACACCACGCTGAAGACAATCTTGCTGCAGCATCAGGCCCCATCCCCGATGCGCAGTTGCGCCGCGAGATGGAACGATTCATCGATCCGCTACTGGGCTGAGGGTGACTGCTGGTTCAAAAATGATTCGATTCGCCGGTGGCGATCGAGTCGGGTCATGATGGCAATTCTGGCCAGGCTTGAAGTTACAGGGTTCAGCATCTGGATCAGGGAAACCGGATGGGTATTTTTCGGCTCTTTAATCCTGCATTCCCTGGCCCTGGGCCTGGTTGTTGGCATCTGCCTGGTATTGAACCTGAAAATACTCGGGCCCGCCGCTCGTATACCGGACAAGCACCTGGCCGACTTCCTGCCCGTTGTCTGGCTGGGGCTGATCCTGGTCGTGCTGTCGGGTGGACTGTTGCTCATTGCCTATCCCGCCAAGGCCCTGACCAACCCGGTGTTTTTTCTCAAGGGAACCTCCGTTTTACTGGCCTTGCTGATCACCCTGAAGCTGACCACACGGAGAATCCTGCAACCATCGACAATGCCGTCAGGCAGGATTGCCAGGACACTGGCCGGCGTAGCCCTGATGCTGTGGATTACCAGCATTGCCGCTGGCCGATTCCTGGCCTACACGCACAGTATCCTGCTGGCGTCACGGTATTATTGAGCAGCCGGCATGGAACAGGCACTGTTGAGTTTCGCCCATACAACTGGCATCTACGCATTCATGCATTCGGCATGGGGCTGGCCGGTAGTGGAATCCCTGCACTTTACCGGGCTCTGCCTGCTCATCGGTACCGTGGGTGTGTTTGACCTGCGCCTGCTTGGCCTGGCTCCCGGAGTGCCCATCGACGCCCTGCACCGCCTGGTACCATTGGGCGTTGCTGGATTTATCGTCAATGTCTTTTCTGGAATACTTTTTCTGGCATCGGCTCCGGATCAGTATCTTTACAATCCTGCATTTCAGAGCAAACTGCTGGTCATCACCCTGGCCGGTATCAACATGCTGCTGTTCTATCGCATCGCAAATCCCAGCCTGGCAGCCACGGAAGCTCACGGCGTCGTCAATCCAGCGGCCCGGATCATGGCTGGCCTGTCCCTGTCCTGCTGGGTCCTCGTCATTGTCTGTGGTCGTCTTATTACCTATTACCGCCCTCCCTATCACTGGTGCCTGTGGTGCTAGGGTCCGACCCGCAATCCCGGAAATGCTGTTTCCTGGCTGTCCGACCGACGCCGAAAGCTGGATAACGCTGTCCACGCCCGACTCATGATCCCTGTTGCGGATTAAACCCGATACATTGCGGTCTCCCGGCCACAGGCGCTTTAATCCACGCTGAACAGTGTCCCCAACTGAGGTACTGACGGAGGTACTGGAAGAAAGCTTGTACATCAATGACCATGGCGGTTTGCGGCACTGCAATGCCCGCTGTAGAAAAATGGATCGGTAACCGGGATTCTTCTCATAGTTGTATTAACGGTCTTACTGCTTTAGTCTCTGCGCATTTTCCGTAATCGCCACCTGCCAGATGATAAACTCGAGTACCCTCTGGACCCTGGGTCCACTGCAAATCAGGATTAACTGGCTGATACTTGCCTGTGTGCTTTTTACCCTGTTCGGATTCATCCGGCTGGGTATATGGCAGTTGGACCGTGCCGGTGAGAAACTTGCTGCCCAGGAAGCGGTCGAACAGGAACAACTGCAAAGTCCCCGATCACTGGCCGAGATTGACCCGCCCCGGTCAACGGCAGTGGCACTCGAGGAACTGCAAAACCTGCATGTCGCGCTACAGGGTGAATACCTGAACCAGCGGACGGTGCTGGTGCTGGCCCAGTTTTTCGACGGTCAGATCGGCTTTGAAGTCATTACGCCTTTTCGCCAGGCCAATGGCGGGCAGCTGGTGCTGGTAAGTCGCGGCTGGACCAGCGGCATCCTGCCCCCCAATACCCCGCCACGACTGCAACCCGTCGACGGCTTCCAGGAATTGACCGCGCAGATCCATGTGCCTGACCCGGACTCACCCATACTTCCCAGTCAGATTGACGCATCGGCTTGGCCGCTTCGCGTTCGCAGTATCGAACTTGATGTCCTGGAAAATCTCCTGGGTGAACAGCTTTTTCCCTATGTCCTGAGACTGACGGAAGATCAGCCCGGCATGCTGGTAAGGCATTGGCCGGAATCCAATGCCGATATCGATACTCACCTGTCTTACGCATTGCAATGGTTTACCTTTGCCGTGATGGTGGCCCTGGCAGCGCTGCTGGCCAGTAGCAATCTGCTGTCATTGTTACGCGATCCTGAGAAAAATAAACAAGTTAAAACAGATAGTTAGCAGAACGACTCCCCTACCCCCCGATTTTCCTGCAAGTCGACTGCGAAGACAGGATAGCGGGCCGGTAATTTGCGACAAATTCTTTTTTGACAATCACGTTCCATGTTATCTTTTCCCGGATACTGCGGACCTGGACGGATGCCGGCAGTAGCACTGGTTCCGCGCGGTTTTTCCCCAATGCCAGCAGGAAACCGGGAGTGAAAATCACGCTCCAGTGGCAGAATAATCAACAACAATAAGCCGACGGGAATACCAGTGCAGGTAAATTCCGTGATGCTGGCAAGCATCCGTTCTGCAATATTATCGACAACGGAGACACACCTATCATGAGTATCCATAGCCTTTTGAAAATTACCAGTGGAGCAGCACTGGCTGTTGCTCTCGTGCCCGCAACAGGACTGGCACAGAGTACCGGTGAGGTCACTTTTCACAAGGACATAGAGCCAATCCTGCAGCGCAGTTGCCAGAGCTGTCACCGGGAGGGAGGCGTAGCACCAATGCCATTGGTAACCTACGAACAGGTGGCACCTTTCGCGGGCCTTATCGAATACAAGACCGGCCTGCGGGACCGGGCGGGGGCCATGCCACCCTGGTATGTTGAGAAGGACATCGGCATTCAGCAATTCAAGAACGATCCGTCACTGAGTGACGCGGAGATCGAAGCCATTTCTACCTGGGCCAGAACCGGAGCACCCAGGGGCAACGTCGAAGACGCGCCCGAGCCGCTGGTGTTTGACGACAGCGTCAAGTGGACGCTGGGCGAGCCGGACCTGGTAGTGCGTACCCAGGATTTTTTCATGGAAGCCGGCAGGCCAGACTGGTGGGGTGAGCTCGAGAGGGTGGATCTCGGCCTCGAGAAGGACCGATACGTCAAGTCGGTGGAAATCGTCGAGGTTAACGACGTACCAAGCGCCGGAACCGGTCGTGAAACCGTGGGTGGTCGCTACATCTTTCACCACATGATCTGGCGTACCGAGGTGCACGATGAAGACGGTAATCCCGTCCCGGGGCAGACTGCCAGCTGGCCGGTTCACGAGGTGGGACGAAACCCGGACATTTTCGATCCCGAAAACGGCCGCCTGCTGCCGGCAGGTTCGGTTTTTGCCACTGATTCCGTGCACATGCACTCAAACGGCCGGGATACCACCGGCCACCTTGAAATCGGCTTCCGTTTCCATCCCGAGGGTTACGAGCCCAAGTTTGAAACGGCGCGCTTCGGCCTGGGCAACGGCGTCGATATCAGCATAGCCGGTAACGAGAAGGACCAGGAACTCCACGCCTACACAGTCCTTCAGGATCACACCAAGATCATTACTTTCGAACCCCATCTACATGCGCCGGGAGAAAGGATGTGCCTGGAGGCGATCTGGGGGTATACCGTGGAGACCCTGTCCTGCGTCGGCTACGATCACAACTGGGTACGCGGCTATCCGTTCGCTGACAACTACCAGCCGCTTCTGCCAAAAGGCACGATACTGCACATAGTCGGCTACATGAACAATACCGAAAGCAATCCCAATGTCCCGGATCCCCGCAACTGGCAGGGCTCTGGCAACCGTTCCGTAACCAACATGTTCATTGACCTGGGTATTCGTGTGAAGTTGACTGAAGAGCAGTTCTTTGCCGAGATGGATGAGCGCCGGGAGGTTCTTGACCTGGGACCCAACGATCACGTTATCGGCTGTCCGCTGTGCCTGGCGCCGCTGATTGCACCGATACCGGAAACGTCCGATACCAACGAGGAATTGAGTGACGACGTTGCGCTGAATTGACAGCGGGTTGCCGAAAAAAACCATACGGAGGCAAGGCTCATCATGAGATGGGCCTTGCCAGCTTTAAGCAGTTTATTGATTAAACACTCAGCTGCTTTGCAACTTATTGCAACGGCATTGGACTGAAAGCAGTCTTAGCCACAATGCCATGCGATAATCACGGGCCCAGTTTCATCGCTGAATGTTTACGTAGCTCAGCAGGAACTTTTACACAGAATTGAATTCCAGAGAAGAGGCATCCAAATGTTTCGAATTACAACCCCGCAGCAATCACCTGGCAAACTGGCGGTCTATCTGCTGAGTGCGCTGTTGACACTCGGCCTGAGTACGGCGACCGCCCAACTGTCCTATCGCAAGGGCCAGCATGTGGAACCGGCCTACGAAGGCTGGCGTCAGAATGAAGACGGCACCTACAGCTTTATGTTTGGCTATTTCAATGAGAACTGGGAAGAGGAACTGGATATCCCCGTGGGCGAGAATAACTTCTTCACTCCCGGAGATGCTGACCGCGGACAACCAACCCATTTTCTGCCCAGGCGAAATCGATTTACCTTCGAGGTCGTGGTGCCGGCGGACTGGGGGGACCAGGAACTGGTCTGGGAAGTGACTTCGCCAAACGGTGTAACCCGCCGAGCGTATGCCACGCTTGCCACCGACTATGTCGTGGACAACGTCGTAATCGCGTCGGAAACCGGCTCCCTGGGTGCGGGCACTTCCAGTCCCGAGTCGCGGGCCAACCAGCCACCCCAGGCGGAATTGATCGGCGATGAGATTCGCCGGGTACGGGTCGGTGAACCATTGAACTTCAGCACCCGGGTTGTCGATGACGGCATTCCCGAAGCCGACAATCCCCTGGAAAGCCTTCGACGGGTACTTGCCTTTACCGGTGAAAGCGACGTGGATCCCGATTCCATTACACCGGAAATGGCGGCCCGAATGCGCATGATGCGTCCACCCACCAAGGTTACCGTGGACAAGGTCAATGGCCTGTACCTGTCCTGGAATGTCTATCGGGGTCCCCAGGACACGACGGAAGGCGTTCAGGAAGTCGTTCACTTCGATCCACCCCAGGTAAAGCCCTGGGAGGATACCCGAACATCCGCCAACTCGCCCTGGGGCGCACTGTGGACGCCTCCCCCCGTTCCCGAAGACGGCATTTACGAGGTAACTGTCACCTTTGATGAACCCGGTACCTATATGCTGTGGGGACGAGCAGACGATGGCGGGTTGTACCACGACCAGTACATGACTGTTATCGTCGAACCCTGACGCGACTCAACGGCTGTCCCTGACGGACAAGTGGACTGTTACTGGAACTCACAAATCATGAACATTTCAGGCCAACCTACCAGAACAGGAGAACTGGCATGACTCCGGAATCGCGCGGCACACGGAGAACAATCGCCCTGCTCCTGTCCCTGGGAGCAGCATTGTGGAGTTTTTCGGTATTCGGTCAATTATCCTACCGACAGGGCCAGCACGTTGAACCCGCTTATGAAGGTTGGCGTCAAAACGAGGACGGCACATATTCCTTTATTTTTGGCTATTTCAATGAAAACTGGGAAGAGGAAATTGATATAGCCGTAGGTGAGAATAACCGGTTTATTCCGGGCGAGTCGGATCGGGGCCAGCCTACGCACTTTCTGCCACGGAGAAACCGGTTCACCTTTGAGGTGGTGGTGCCGGCCGACTGGGGTGACAGGGAAATGGTCTGGGAATTGACTTCACCCAACGGGACTACCCGGCGAGCTTATGCAACGCTGGCGACGGACTATATCATTGACAATGTAGTAATCGCATCCGAGACCGGCTCCCTTGGAGCGGGAACCTCGAGCCCGGAATCCAGGGCCAACACGCCTCCCCGACTCACGATCCTGGGTGACGATGTACGCACAGCACGTGTAGGCGAACCGGTGCAACTGCGTGCCCAGGTTCTCGATGACGGCATCCCCAAACCGCGACCGTCAAGAATCAATTCAGCAGAAGATCTTACCCGGGCTATGCTCAGGCCTCCCACCCAGATCACCGTGGGAAAGCGAAACGGCCTGTTCCTGTCTTGGAATGTTTATCGTGGCCCGATATCCGCTACCGGATATATCCAGGAATCTGTGACGTTCGATCCACCCCAGGTCAAGCCCTGGGAGGATACCCGCACGTCGGCAAACTCTCCCTGGGGCGCACTGTGGCAACCGCCGGCAATACCGGAGGATGGTATTTACCAGACTGAAGTGATATTCGATCAACCGGGCACCTACGTACTGTGGGGCCGGGCCGATGACGGCGGACTGTATAACGACCGGTATATTACCGTGACAGTAACGCCCTGAATCGCGGATGAGCCTAACGAGGCTGGCCCAGTATCGGCGCGAACGGGGGTTCGAATGCCGGCTCGGGATCGTTATTGAAGCGGATGCCGCCAGGCTCCACTGGCCTCATCTGCTCTATACCGGGCATCGACTGCTGGTTCAACTCCATCATCTCTCTTGCCATGACTACCGAGGGGGGTTCCGCGCCAGGGCCAAAGGAAAAGTGGAAACTGCCTTTTACCAGTCTTTCCTGCTGGTCCAGTATTGCCCAGTTCACTGAATAATACGACGCCTCCGCAAGCTCCGGTATCGGCCAGGTAAATCCGGTGGCAGTGGCCGGGTTATAGCGGAAATCAATGTCCACCCATTCTCTGCTATCTGTGTAGACCACCAGCTTGACCAGGTTCACCGCTTGTGGAAATGTCAACGCGACCTGTCCAGGGGCGGTCATAAGTACAGCATCATCCAACGGTCTCGTTTCTGCTATAATGCCCGCCTCTTCGGCACTGACACCGAATTGCGGTCCACCATGTCCCTGGTGCTGGGCATGGGCCGGTTCAATCCCTGAGGCGAGCATGGCTGCAAGAATGACGCCAGTGAGCGCAATTCCGGTTCCATGGGTATATTTCGACATGTTCAAACTCCGCGGTACTAGTGTTCGTGGTTGTTCATGGACTGAAAAGGCACGCTGGTAGAGAACCCGCTATCCGTTGCCTTAAGGTTAAGGAACCCCAATGAAGCCGGCAACCTGGGTCAAACCACCATTTTAACGCCTCTGTGAGCTAACGAAAACAAACTTTCTTCAACAATTGGAATTTATATGGTATGCCGGACACAGACCTGGCGCACATTCTGCGACTGCTATTAGACAGTCCAGAGCATAAAACAAGTTTTTCAGAATCCTGGAGCCAGGGTCGTTCTGCCTTCGGCGGTTTGAGTACCGCCATCGCCGTGTGCGGGGCCACCAAGCTGCTCACCGCGGCGCAGCCGATTCGATCGTTGATGGTTTCCTTTATTGCGCCAGTTCCGCCCGGAGAAGTGCGAGTGGCGCCACGCATCCAGCGCCAGGGGAAGAACGTGACCCAGCTGGCTGCAGACCTGTACGCTGGGGATGAACTTGTCCTGCAGGTGATGGCTGTGTTCGGCAGTTCCCGTCAAACTCTTGAGGTAACGACGGATCACCTGTTCCAACCGGAACCGCGGAACCCCGGATCGGGATTTCATCACAATTCTGCTGCGCCGCGATTTTTAGACCATTTCGAAGGCGCGTGGACCGGCGGTGGAATACCATTTACGGGTACGCGGGATGAACGCCTGGGTCTCTGGGCCCGACACCGTGCAGACGTCTCGGCTTTTCCAGCGGAAAAAATCATCACCCTGGCTGATATACCCCCGCCGGTTATTCTCTCACACTATGGCGAGCCAAAAGTTCCCGCAAGCTCGCTCACCTGGTCACTGGAATTCGTCAGTGAGCCGGAAACTCTGCACGGCGACTGGTTCTACCTGGATTATCAACTGGAAAACGCGGCCAACGGCTATACACAACAGTCCGGCAAGTTGTTCACCGAAAAGGGTCAGCTTTGCGCCTTGTCCCGGCAATGCATGGTCTATTTCGATCATCGTATCACCACGACGGGCGTCGGAAGAGACTAGCGGAATTTGAAGCCCTGCTCTGCAAGAAAATCTTTCATGTGCGGCCTGGCCTTTTCTGCCAACAATACGGATACCTGCTCACTCCAGCTGATACCGTGACCACCACCGGTGCGGGTCCGGTAATACTCCCGGATTTCATCGTCATAGGCCCTGATCGCTTCAGCATCGCCCTCTTCGTTATAGGTTTCGTCTTTTACTATTACCGAGGCAGGCAGTCGTGGTTTCAATTCTGGATTCTGATCCGGATAACCGAGGCAAAGACCAAACACCGGGTAGACACCGCGGGGCAGCTTCAGCAGGTCACTGACCTGACGGGGATTGTTTCGAATTCCTCCTATGTAACAGATCCCGAGCCCCACGGACTCTGCCGCGGTTACCAGGCTCTGTGCCATAAGGGCCACATCGACAGTAGCGATAATGAAGTGTTCCGTGTAGTCACCTTCGAATGGTTTGCCGTATTCCCGGCAGTAATTTCCGGCTCTCTTGAGATCTGCGCAGCACACCAGGAATTCAGCCGCCGACTCCACGTAGGGCTGATTGCCGGCAAGTTTTGCCAGCTCCGCACGGGACTCGGTATTGCGAACCCGGATCAGGGTACTCCCCTGCAGGAAGCTTGACGTCGCCGCGGCCTGCCCGGCCGCCACCAGTTGTTGGAACAGGTCTTCGTCAATTAGCTGTGAAGTGAATTTTCGTATACTGCGATGGGACTTCAGCAACTCGATTACGGCACTCATAATGTGAACTTCCCGGAAGGCTGGTTACTTTCAATTGGAATTATTTATTGAAGCAGATTATCGAGAAAGGCAGGCACAATGTCATTGGCCAGCCTGGTTTCGGCGTTAAAGAGGACGACCAGACCCAGATCGAATTCCGGCACCAGGGCCACCTCGGAACGATAGCCCCGTACCCCTCCGCCGTGATGCACTACTCTTACCCCACGATAATCCAGAACACGCCACCCCAGGGCGTAATAGGCCTTCTCAAGTCCCTGCCAGCGATTGAAGTAGTTGCCTCGGGGTGTTTCTATAACCGGATTGTGTTGACGCTCCAATAATGACGGCGGCAGAACTTCCGGGAATCCGCCTAGATTGGCACGAGCCCAGATAGCCATGTCCGTAATACTGGCATTGATGCCGGCGGCCGGCGTCACGGTGTAATACGCCGGATTGTGAGTTGTCGTTCGCCAGTTGCCTCTCACGCGCCGGTGTGGGGCAGTGGCCTGCTGATTTCCCAGGAAATTGTCCAGTCCCGTGGAGGCGCTGGTCATGCCCAGTGGTTCAAACAGCTCCCGCTGCAGGTATTCCTCATAGCTGGTCAACGTTGCCACTTCCACGAAATCCGCAATCAGGGAAAACACCACGTTCTGGTAGCCGTAACAGCGCCCTGGCGGACACACCGTTGGAATTTCGGGAAATTTCTTCAGGATATCATCGTAGGCGACACCGGCATCCAGCATGTTCGAATAGGCATGAGGCATCAATCCGGTAGTGTGACTGACAATGTTTTTCAGGGTGATTGTCCGGGACACGCTGCCGGTGCCCAATTGCAACTGCGGCAGCGTATCCGCGAGGGGAAGATCCCAGGCACCCGGCTGATTGGCAATGGCAAGTGAGGCAACGGTGCCGGCAAAGGTCTTCGATACCGATGCGATGCGGAACAGTGAATTCTCGTCAAGTGGCTGACGCTTGTCGCTACTGCGCACACCCCAGGTCCGGATATCGATGAGCCGGTTCCCGCTGACCAGGGCAACGGCAGCTCCCGGCAGCTGATTCTCTATCGACTGCTGTTGCAGCCAGGATAGAAACGCAGTGAGGCGCTGCGGCAGCGCGGCTGCCTGCTGATCATTTTCGAGGTAAATCTCATAGGGTCTTTCCTGTCCGTGAAGCGGCAGGGCCAGGAAAGTCAGCAGGCACGTAAACAGGCAACGCCAGGGAAGTGTGATCAGCAGTCGGTCAATCAGGCTCGACGGCAACATCTGGGTAGTGGTTCGGAAAATCAACTGCCTCTGCACCTGTGTGATCAGTGAAAATAGCATTTTAGCGATGAATCGTCGGCGTGGATTCACGACTGCCGAATAATACACGCCAGGCCGGCACTAACAAAGCCTTTCGGCAGCCCTTTAAACCAGGCCTGTTTCAGCCCTGGCCCACCATTCCCGATCTCGTTGGGTTTACCGACACCTGGTGGAAACGGCAGAGGCGGTCAACCACGAAAAAGGCCGACCCGGTCTCTGACCTGGTCGGCCGACAGCCCGTGAAATTTAGTGCCCCTCAAGGTCAGGTCAGGACACCATGATGAGTATTTCCCGGTCTTCCCGCCTTACGGTCAATGCCAGTAAGGCGCCCGACTGGTCCACCAGCGTGTCGAACTCTGCCAGATCCTGGACGGTTGTTCTGTTGACCTCGGTTATCCGATCTCCCGCTCGAAGACCTGCCTGCCACGCACGACTGCGGGGTACCACGTCAGTTATCAGTACGCCCCCATTCCCGTCATCCCGGGCGTCAGCGGTCTGCAGGCTGGCCCCCGCGAGACTCGCGGGAGGCCTGACCGACTCCCGTTGTGCCACAACCTTGCCGGCCTCGCCACCCAGGGAGGCGGCAACCTGAATTTCGGTACCATTTCGTACAACAGTAAGATCGACCTGTCCGCCAACGCTGATCAATCCAACCCGATTGCGAAGGTCTCGACCTGATTCAACGGCCTGTCCATCGATACCGACGATTATGTCATAGACCCGGATACCGGCTTTCTCGGCTGCACTATCCGGCAGCACGCCAGTTACCAGGGCGCCGTTGGAAACGGCCAGATCCAGAGAGGCCGCAATCTCGGCAGTTACCGAACTGATCTGGACACCAAGCATGCCGCGATTGACCACGCCGTCGCGTTCCAGGTGACCGGCCACGGCGGCAACCATGGCGGCAGGCACGGCAAATCCAATACCGTCACTACCACCACCATTACCGCTGATAATTGCCGTGTTGATTCCCAGCAACCGACCCTCCATGTCCACCAGTGCACCACCGGAATTACCGACGTTTATGGCGGCATCGGTCTGAATGAAGTCCTCGTACTTTTCGCTATCGAGACCGGCACGTCCCAGGGCACTGATGATGCCCGAGGTTACCGTTTGACCGATACCGAAAGGATTGCCGATGGCAACGACGAAATCACCTACTTCTGCCCGGTCGCTGTCGGCAAACTCCAGGGCGTCCAGGTTCTCGGGCGGAATCTGCAACAGCGCGACATCCGTCGCCTCATCGGTGCCAAGCAATGTTGCCGCGTAGTTGCGTCCATCTTTCAACGTCACGGTAATACGATCCGCGGCTGCCACCACATGGTGATTGGTGACCACCAGTCCTTTCCCGGCATTGATAATCACGCCTGACCCGGCACCCTGACGCTGCCGTCCGGGCGGTGCCGCTGGAGGAACAGGTACAGTTTCGTCGAAGTTGAAAAAGCGTCGCAGTTCATCGGGCAGCCTGTTATTGGTGAACGGTCGCTGCACCGGATTTACCGTACTGGATACCCTGATACTGACCACGGCAGGGGTGACTTCCTGCAACATGGGTGCCAGTGAGGTGATAACCGGGTGCCCGTTCCCGGTTACATGGGCATTGACCGGCGGCAACTGGCTGGCGCCAGCCAGCAGAACGATGGCCACTGTGGTTCCTGATAAGACTCTCTTGAAATTCATAGTCCGCTCCTTTCTGGTTTCACTCTGGTTCAACAGCCGAGCCGACCCCGCACAGGGTCCAGGGCTCGTCGTTGACCCAAGCATGGCGCGGAATGGCCACGAGTTCGTGACCATTCCCGGAAGAATTTGTCCAGAAAAAATGAAGGTCACCGGATTTCCGCCATTGCCGTGGTCAATTCCGGATTACTGTGATTAATTCCCAGGACTGTTGCAGGTGATCCGTACCGGCGGCCAGTCCAGGGAAACTGCAACCGCCGCGGGCATGATCCGCTCGAACGGGACGGATACCGTGCGCAGACTGAAGGTCCGGAATACGGAACTATCAGGGAAACAACTTCAGTCGGAACCGGTCTAAACTGGTGAGCGGTAGATGATCAACAGGCACCCACAGCGCTGCCACCCGGATTCACTTGCGCCACTATTAATGGCACGTAATAGTATTATTTATCATTAATTTTCAATGGATTGTAGAGAAAATGTCATACTCTACCTTAAATTCAGACGAGACCGGAACCACCGCAGGACACAGCGACGCAGCCCCGGCTGACGCGCTACGGGATCCGTTTCAGGCGGGCATCTGGCAGGTGGAACCGGAATCAAACTCATTGTTTCCCGTGGGCGAAGCCACGCAACGGCGTCATATCGAACCCCGGCTCATGCATCTGCTGTGTTACCTGGCGGCGAATCCAGGGCGGGTGCTGGGCAGGGATGAACTTATTGCGGAATTGTGGCCCCGGGTCGTGGTCAACGACAATTCACTGACCCGGGCTGTCTGTGAACTGCGCAAAGTGCTGGACAGCCCGGCCATTCGCGGTAAAGACTGCCTGCAGACCATTCCAAAGCGGGGCTACCGACTCACTGCCCCGGTGCGGGCTGGAAGCCGGCGATCGCCGTGTAAAAACAGCGGGTATGCACCTGCCGGCGTAACCCCACATCACTTTTCAACGGGTCAACTGATACGCGGCAACCATTTTCGGAAACTACGCCTGGCAGCAGGCTTCCTGCTGGTCTCGCTGGTCAGCGTAGCCTTCAACCACACCATGATTCGCGGTGATGCAAAACCAGCATCTGCGGGCACCGAAAACGTTGTTTTCGACCGGGTGACAGGCCCCACGGTTGATTTCCGTGGCGCCAGGATGAGCCCCAGTAGCCTTGGACATGGTCGGGACTACCCGGTCAATGACAGTATTACCGCGTCGTCCGTGATATCCCATGACGGTACCCTGGAGGCGTTTATCGGCTATGAGAACGGACTGTCACGGATTTACCTGGCGCCGTTGGGAGCCAACCTCAAACCTTATCCACTGCTCAGCAGTACCGATTATCTGTACCGCCTGCAGTGGTCACCGGTGGGCAATGCGCTCCTGTTCGCCAGGCAGCGGGGCGGTGTGCAGAACGCTTTTCTGGGCAATGACAGTTCCGCTGGCGACCTGGTGATGCTGGACCTGGATACCATGCATCTCAGGACGCTGATCGACAACAGCCCCGAGCCCGGTGATCCGGCCTCAGTCTGAACCGGCCTGGCGTCGCTGACTCTGCATGGTCCGCAACCGGGAATATCAGCAGGCTGTCAGTGGGTCTCCGGTCCTATCACCGTGGATAAAAACACCGTTGTAGCAAGTACCAGTAACCCGAATACCATCTCCAGGGTAATACTGCGCCGTAAATGTGTCCTGCCCCCGGGCTGCTCCAGATTAGGTACCAGCAACCAGCGATTCAATGCGGCAAGGGAAAGCAGTGCCGCCACCAGGGACATTTTCAATAGCAGGCTTAGCCCGTACACTGAGGTAGTCATTGCTGCGGGCGATTCCAGAACCTGGAATAACATTATCAATGCCGTGCCCAGCAGCACAGCAACCAGCACACTGGCCCGGCGACTGAATAACCGCATCACTGATTGCAGCTGCACGGAGTCAAACATCCACACCGCCCTTGCCAGGGGCAGCAACGAGCCCAGCCAGAGAAAGGCGGCGATAACATGCAGTACCAGGGAAGTGCGTACCGGAAAGGCCAGCGGGGCGATGTGCCCGGTAGACTGGAATGAAAGGAGCAGAAACAGCAGGGCCGCGCCATTCAGCCGATAGAACAGGCGAAACTGACCGCTTTCGGGAGGGCTTGACCGGCGCCACAGGTAGGCAAGAGTGGCGGCCTGGAGTGCTGCCAGAACAAGAAAAATCGCCATGCGGAACAGGCTGGCTTCGCCGACGTCCAGCCCCAGGTAGAACCGGATCAGGGGCCAGTCCAGCATACCGGCTAAGCCACTGTCGTTGGCAGCGCCCACCTGCACCAGGAAATACCCGATGACCGCATGAAATCCTAGCAATGCGCCGGCCAGGCTGTAGATCAGGCTCCAGCGTAATCCTTTTCGACTGGCGTCGGAAAGAATCCAGACAGAAAATGTCCCACCAACCGCGGCGAGGACACCCAGGTACCAGAACAGTTTAGTGACCAGTCCGGCGACTGCCCAGAAATCTATTTCCGGCGCCATTGTCAATTGACGAAGTGCATGGTGAACTGGTGACTAGTGGGAATGGCCACCTTCGGCATGATGCCCGCCATGAACCTGATCGGCGTCAGGATCCAGGGTAAATGCGATTTCACCAGTCACTGTATGGCCATCGGCACCGATTACGGACCATTCGATCTGGTATTTACCCACTGGCAGGTTATTTACCGGGAACCTGTACTCTGTCCTGGCTTCGGTTTCAGGTGAAAAATCCAGGTCGATTTTCCGCTCATCGGCAGTGAGCAGATTGAGCCTGACCAGGTTCACGGCTGCCGTGAAAACCAGATGTAAATGTTCCGGTGCCGCGTTTAGCACCGCACCTTCACCCGGGAACGACTCTTTCAGTCCAGTATGGGCGTGGGCTGCTGATGTCAGGCCGAGAAGAGCCACCGCCAAGCAAGCGGCCGTTGCGAAGCGCTTCAGGATGTTGAAAAACTGCATAACTGTCCTCCAGGAGAATGTTTGACAGACGAACTTGATCTGCCGGTATTATGGCATTTGCGCCGGGTAATGGATACTTGGCCGGGAGTCACCCCGCTCATTGCTACAATCGCTCCCGGTGACCTGTCAGCACCGCTGACAGCTCCATGCCGTGACTCTGCATGCCCCGAAATACGGGACCTGAAAGCGTTCCGCGCAATTCACAGGTTCAGCAAAGACCAACTCGTGGCAGGATCGGTATCGGGAATCCGGTGTGCGACATATTGTCGCAGAACGCAGGAAAGGCCACAGTTGATTACCGAGATCACTTCCGGGCATGGACTGCCAAGCCTGTGTTGGTGCCGGTGAAAAGTTGATTTCAGGAAACATTGCGCTTAGGTTAGGCATTGACCTTTCACACATCCGGAACAACCCTTTTAACCCATGACCCCGACTCAGGCCGAAAAGTCGAACACCGTACAACCCCAGGATGCATTTGCCACCGATGAACTGCAACAGTTGCTGAGCCGAATCCGGGCCAGTGGTGTGCTGGGCAGGTCGCGGACATATACTGTCCTGCTTGATTACCTCCTGGATTGTTCGGTACGGGGGAAATCACCCAAAGAGATCGAGATTGCCATGGAAGCCCTGGGCAAAAACCCGGATTTCGACGTCACCAGGGACTCTTCGGTACGGGTGTACGTACATCAGTTACGCAAGAAACTGGACAATTACTACCAGACCCATGAGCCGGACGCAGAATATCGCCTGGTAATCCCCAAAGGGCAATATGCCGTTGCCGCTATTGCCGAACGCCCCGCGGTTCAACAGCGCGGGGCCATGGTTAAGGGCAGCAATCGACATGTTGGCACCGGCCTGGTGCTGCTGGCCGTTCTGGTTTTGCTGGCGGCCAACCTGCTGGTCACCGTTTTTCCAGCGGGAAACCAGGGTAGCCAGCCCGCCTCTTTGATCGGCGCATCGACTCTCTGGGGCAGCGTCATTGACGATGATCTGCCAATAATGCTGGTGCTGGGTGATTACTATATCTTT
>Ga0070727_10000901_pt1 | contig 33397 bp, 26 predicted proteins | sample tdAd472_FD_66722 | JGI IMG/M metagenome (GOLD analysis project Ga0070727, IMG submission 66722) | Marine sediment microbial communities from the Atlantic coast under amendment with organic carbon and nitrate - tdAd47.2 | ecosystem: Environmental > Aquatic > Marine > Coastal > Sediment | place... | reverse complement strand
TGAGCGAGCCTCGCCATGTGCAGGTATGGATGCCGCCCGGTTACGACGACGACCCGAATCGGCGTTACCGTGTCATCTACATGCATGATGGCCAGAACCTGTTCGACCCCCGCATCGCGAGCTGGGGCGTCGACTGGGGTATCGACGAAGCGATGATGCGCGGTGCTGAGGCTGGCGATTTCGATCCGGCGATCGTCATCGGCGTCTGGAACTCGCCGCAACGGACACAGGAATACTCGCCCTGGCACGACGCGCAGTACTACGCACGCTTTCTGATCGACGAGCTGATACCGCGCATCAACGGCGAGTTCCGCACATTAACCGGTGCCGAGAATACGTTCGTCATGGGATCGTCGATGGGCGGACTGTTGTCCTATTACCTCGTCAAGAATCATCCTGACGTTTTCAGTGCCTGTGGCTGTGTCTCATCACATTTCGCGCTTTCCGGTGCCACCATGAACTCTTTCCATCTTGGTGGTCCGGGAGGTGCCGACACGGTTCCGTACATCATCCGTGATATCGAGAACGGTGACACGGTTCCCGAAGGTGTGCGTTTTTACTTCGACTATGGCACCGAGACCCTGGATTCCAGTTACGAGTCAGATCACGAACCGGTCCGCGAGTGGCTGCTTGAACAGGGCCTGGTTGAAGGACAGGATTTTCAGATGCGCAAGTTCGACGGTGCCGCGCACTCGGAGGCGGCATGGCGTGCGCGGGTCGGCGATCAATTGGAATGGCTGCTACAGAATTAGAGAAATTCTAGGCAGCCTCGGCCTCACGGAGAGCCCGAAGTTGTTCCTGGTGCGATTTGAAGTTCATTGCGCAGCCTTCCAGGAACCAGGCGATCTCTTTCAGATCGTACTCGTGGGCAAGTTCGTTGCCGGGCCGCACCTGCTCGTCGGTCGGGTAAATGCCCTTGCCTGCCAGCAAGCAGTTCCATGACATGCTCGGGAAGTAGGCGTCGAGATCCTGACGCTCGATTTCCTGCGTAATATTCTTTCCCGTAATCCAGGCGGTCAGGAGTTCGCGCAATGACGAGGAAATTTTCTCGTTTTGACCGTTATCCAGCCAATAGTCCGTATCCGAGCGCGTGTTGATGCGGTAATGACAAACGATGTAGTCGCGTACGGCGTCGAAGCGCTTGCTGATTCGCGCGTTGAATTCGTCGCGGTACTGGTCTGACATGTGGCCTTTGTTGGCGGCCTCGACAAAGCGGAATACGGTTTCCTGCACCATGTCGAGCGCGGTCGCCTCCAGTGGCTCGATGAAGCCCTGGGACAGACCCACCGCCAGGCAGTTTTTCACCCAGTGTTCCCGCACGCGTCCGACCCTGAACTTGAGCCGCCGAGCTTCGATATCCTCGTCGACAATGCCGAGATGCTCCCGGAATTCCATCTCGGCATCGTCATCGTCGACGTACTTGGAGCTGTAAACGTAGCCGTTACCGAAGCGCGATGTCAGCGGGATCTTCCACGCCCAGCCATATTTCAGGGCCGTCGATATCGTCTGTGGTTGCGGGTTTTCATCAGGCTCGGACGGGAACACGACGGCAGAATCATTGAACAGGACGTCGTCGCGGCTATCGAACGGCACGCCAAGCGCCTGTTGCAGCAACTGGCTTCGGAACCCGGTCGAGTCGACGTAGAAATCCGCTTTGATCGTCTCCTCGCTGTCCGTCTTCAGGTAGTCGATGTACCCGTCATCGTCGAGTACGACGTCCGTGACCGTCGCCTGCCGGTATTTCACCCCTTTCTTCGCCGCCCAATCGTGCAGGAACCGCCCAAGCAGCCCGGAATTGAAGTGGTAGCCGTAGTTCATCTTGAACGGGAAATTGCGCGGCACGATCGGTGCCAATCTCTGATTGGCAAGGTACCAGCCGATGAAAAACTGGCTGGGATGACCATCGAGATCGACGCCTTTGCGGCGCAGGAAACTGTTGTGATAAAAGGCCGGCACCGTGATTTCGTCGGGCTGGCTCTGGAACGGATGAAAGTACTCGTCGTAGCCGGGCTTGGTCGACCAGTGCCTGAACGTGATACCGACTTTGTACGTTGCGTCGCAACTCGGCATCCAGTCCGATTCCTGGGCACCGATAATATCGAAAAAACGCTTGAGCGGCGGCGTTGAGCCTTCGCCAACGCCGATAATGCCGATATCGGGTGACTCGACCAGCGTAATGTCGATGCCCTCATCTTCCCAGTAAGTGGCCATCAGGTTGGCGGCAATCCATCCGGCGGTGCCGCCGCCGAGGATTACGATGCTCTTCGTACCTTTACGCATAATGGACTCTGGGAAAACCTCTAGAATGCCAAAGAAAAGGCCGCCCGAAAAGGTTCGCTCTTCGGACAGCCTCTCTGGCTAGTTGCCACGGCGTGGCGCCGTATTGCATTTATCCCGACGCTAGTACTGGTAATTCACGCCCAGGTAGAATTGGCGGCCGAACTGCCGAATCTCGCCCAGTGTGCCGGGCACGGCGTAGGAACTGATGGACTCCTCGTCCGTGAGGTTGTTGCCCGAGAGCACCACGCTGAGCCCGAGATCAGGCCAGTTATAGGACACTTGGGCATCCACGGTCGTGTACTCCTCCGCAAAAACGGGCGCCGTGCTTCCCGGAATCGGGATCCTCTGAATGTACTCGTCGCGATAGCGCGTGTTGACATGGGCACTGAAGTCGCCGATGTCCCAGAAGACGGTGGCGCTCCACACATTTTCGGAGAGACCGGGCAGCGGCAGGATCGTGTCATTGCCAACGATACTGCCACCGGTGATTTCAGTCTCACTCTCGGTGAACGAGTAGCTCGCCGTAGCCCCGAGTCCAGCCCAGATACCAGGCAGCATGTCGAAGGTTCCGGTCGCCGCGAGCTCGATACCGCGGATATAACCGCCTTTATCGTTGTTGATCCAGGTCTGGTAAATGTTCAGGAAGTGTCCCGGCGGCACAACCACGCCCACCGAGTCCGGATTGACGTCCGTGAACTGAGTCGGGCCCTCGACGAGCGCCTCGATGTCTTTCCAGAATACGGCCACGCTCACGCCACCGTTCGTATCGAAATAGTGCTCATAGGACAGGTCGATCTGGTCCGCGCGGAACGGATCGAGGAAGGGGCTACCGTCGTTCCAGACGTTGTACTCGATACCTTGTCCCGGAATGTCCGCGCCGCTCCAGGAACCGGACGCACTGGTCATGTTGCCGACCGGGGGCCGGGACATGACCGAAGCCGCTGCGAAACGGAGGATGTCGTTATCGGTGAGTTCGAACGCGAGGTTCAGTGCCGGCAGCGTGTCGGAGTATTCCGGGCCGGCGGTGACGAAGTCCAGGTTGTCCTGGGTGACGCCACGGTCGTCGGTAATGGTCATACCGTTTCCGGCACCGACGTCACGCAGCCCGGCTGATTTCACGTCCGAGTCGACGTAGCGAACGCCGATGTTTCCGCGCACCGGTACGCTTCCGAGCGTGAAATCCAGGTTGAACATCAGGTAGATTGCTTCGGTTTCCTCGGTCGTCGTCGTGTCATTGATCATCGTCCAGGAATCCGAGAAGGTATCGAGCGGGGCATCGTTACCCACGCCGAATATCGAGTCTCCCAGGCCCTGGATATCCGTGATCGCAAAGTGATCGGGCACGCCCGGCAAAGACTGGACTGCAACGAACCCGTCGACCGACTGCGGCATACACGGGATGGGACTGCTGCCAAAGTCCGTATCGTTGGCTTCGCACCAGGCATCGCCGCCTCCGTTGTCGAAGAGGCCTTCGCGCCCGCCGTACTGCCAGGTGCCGCGCGTGGCCGCGAATTCACGATCCGATACCCGGACACCGGCCTCGAGGCCGGAAATCCAGCCCCATTCCAGGTCCTGCCGGAAATCAACCTTGAACGCGTCGATCTCGTCGGTGTACTCGTGTGGATAACGCTCGTAACGACCCAGGCGCATCGTGGCCGGATCCGTGAAGTCGACACCCGTGAAATCGGCCGACGCGAATCCGCTGCCGTTCAGCTGGTAGGTCATGACCTGCCCCGGTATCTCCCGGAAGGTGCCCGGACCATTGTGATCGAACTCGTAGGCGTGCATCGTGGCAATTCGGTCTACGCGGGTCTTCGTGCCTTCGCTGTGATAGGCGTCGAAGACTACCGTGCTCGTATCGGTGGGGTACCACTCGAGAGTCAGACCATAGGTGTCGCTGTCCGCTTCCGTCGTCTGGTCCTCGGTACGAGCCTCGAACCAGGCATGGTTACGATCGCCGTCGAAGATCGCGGGATCGATCGGGCTGATTGACGCACTCGTCACGATGCCGTTATTGATGACCTGGTTCGTAACATTGTTGTTGGCGGCAGCCGACTCCCGGAAACCACTCGCTGTCAGGCCAGTACGCTCGTCGTCGCGCTCGAACTCGGAGCGGAAATAGTCGACCTGCATCCGAATTTTGTCAGTCGGCTCCCAGACCGCGGCAATCATCGCGCCAAGCCGCTCGTCCGTTCCCGTACCGGCTTGCCACTGGAAAGCACGTGGGGAAAATTCGTTACCGGGGGTGCCGTCGCCAGCGTAACCGACCGAATCGGAATCGTCGGCACCGGCACGCGACATGATGAAAGTGTTGGGCTGATCCAGGACCGAGACACCGGCCGCGATACCGAAGGTGTCATCGGCAAACTTGCCCTGGTAGGAGCCGCTGATACGGTAGCCGTCCTCGTCACCACCGAAGTCGCTCGCCGCATCATTGCGCGAAAGACGTGCATTCAGCACGACATTATGCTCATTCGGGGCGGCCAGGGGGTTCACCGTCTTCAACTCGACGATGCCGGCGACGCCGCCTTCGAGCTGCGAGGCTTTCGGAGACTTGTAGACAGCAGCCTGGTTGATCAGCTCAGCCGGATACTGGTCGAACGACATCCAGCGCGTACCCGCGGAATAACCCGCCGTCGACGCCTGCTCGCGACCGTTCAGCGTCGTCTGGATGAAGTCGCCGTTCATGCCGCGGATGTTGAGCTCCGAGGCCTGCCCGAATCGCGGATCGTGGTCACACCGGGAACCCTGCCCAGGGCATCGGCGATGGAGGCGTCCGGCAGCGAACCGAGGAGACCGGCGTCGACGACGTCGGAAATGCTGTCCGCCGCCCGCTTGGAGTCCACAGAGTTCAGGATACTGGTCCGCACACCGATCGTGACGATTTCTTCCATCACGTCTTCGTCCTGCGCCAGGGCGGGATTCGTAATCGTTGAAACTCCGTACAACGCTGCTGCAACGGCCAGCGACACCGCCGTGCGGTGTAGTTTCTGACTGTCGTTGCTGACGTTCGAGACCGACTGCGCTTTGTTGCGCTTCTTCGTGACCATGCGTTCCCCCGGGGAAGGTATGTGCTGTTGATAGGTTCTGCCCTATCTTATGAACGGCGGCAGCGTCGGGCAATGCAATGCAATCGTATTCATTCTTTGAATACAGATACATTCGGATGCAACTATCGGATGGCCTGACCAGGCCTCGCAGGCTCCCTGAAGGGCCTAGAACTGAATTTGTTCGTTTTGAGATTGGAAATTTATGGCGCAGCGGCGAATAAACTCATCGATCTCCGTCACATCGACTTTGTTCTCGATCTGCTCTTCGCCTTGTACCTGCCGTAGCTCGGGATAGTAACCATAGCCGGCCAACAGGCAGTACCAGGATCTGGGCGTATAGGACGAACGAATCTGCTGCCGCTCTAACTCCTGGCTCAGGTTCTGACCCGACGTCCACATCTGGAGGATTTTCTGCAGCGTGTCGGACAGGTTGCGATTCTGGGCATTCTGTATCCAGTACTCGGTGTCTTGCCGCGTATTCAGTACATAGTGCGCCACAATATAGTCCCGTACGGTCTCGAAATTGTCGTTAACCCGTTCATTGAAGGTGTTGCGACCCTGCCCGCCGAATCCCCCGTCTGCCTCGATGGTGTCCATGAATCCGTACACCGTGTTGCAGACGATATTGAGTGCCGTAGCTTCCAGCGGTTCGATGAATCCCTGCGATAGCCCCACCGCCAGGCAGTTCCTGTGCCAATGGCTCTCGACCCGCCCGACCTTCATTTTCAGGTGCCGCGCTTCGACGTCACTGTCGAGCAAGCCCAGGACACCGCGCAACTCCATCTCAGCCCCATCTGGCGAGCAGAACGCCGAACTGTAGACGTAGCCGTTGCCGATGCGATGTGTGAGCGGGATTTCCCAGGCCCAGCCGTACTTCAATGCCGTGGACACCGTCTGCGAGCCGATATTCTCGACTTGCTCCGTCGGCAATACGACCGCCGAGTCATTGAACAGGTTTTCTGAATAAGACCGAAACGGAACGCCGAGCGCCTGCTGGATCAGCGCTCCCCGGAACCCGGAACAGTCGACGAAGAAGTCAGCCTCCACGGGCTCTCCATCCTCGGTCGACAGGGTCACGATATCGCCGTCCGGCGCCTGGGTGACGTCGGTCACCCTGGCCTGCCGGTGCTTCACGCCGCGGGATTTGGCAAACTCCTTCAGGTACTCGCCAACGAGGTGCGCGTCGAAGTGATATCCGTAATCGCTGACGAAGGGAAAATTTTCGTTAGGTATAGGACCGAGGCGCTCCTCGGAGAGACGCGCCGTCAGCGAAAAGCGGTCGGGATGAGCGTGCACGTTGACGCCCTGGCGCCGAGCCAGGGTATTGAAGAAGAAAGCGGTCGTCGTGAATTTATCGACCTGGGACACGAATGGGTGGAAATAGTGCTCGAAGCCGGGCTTCGTCGACCAGTCCACGAAGGAAATGCCGTTTTTGTAGGTCGCGTTGCATGATGGCATCCACTCCGACTCGTCGACACCGATCGTATCGAAGAATAACTTCAGCCGCGGCGTCGAACCCTCTCCGACGCCCACCGTCCCGATATCGGGGGATTCCACCAGGATGATGTCAACGTCCTTGTCTGCCCAGCGGTCGATCAACGCGCTGGCCGTTATCCAGCCTGCCGTACCCCCACCCAGAATTGCGATGCGTTTGTCGACCTTCAAGTCGGGGTTCATAGTTACTGGCTCCTCATCCATCGGGCCACGATGTATACCACACCGCGGGAGTCGCATCGTGCGGACGGCCACATTGATCATTCTTGCGCTACTGGTCGCTGCATGCCAGCCGGGCTCATCTCCGGACCCGCAGGACGCCGGGCGCAGTGACCTTACGGTTCTGACCCTCAACCTGCACACCTACCAGGAATTCCGCAGCGAAGGCGTACCCGAGTCGGAATTGACCGACGAACTGGCGCGGGAACGGATCAATTCCTACGGCCCGCTATTCGACCGCATAGCAAACGCCATTGACGAGATCGACCCTGACATCGTCTGTTTTCAGGAAGTCGGGGAATGGTCTGGTGGCAACACGCATGACCCTGATTCAATCGTGTTCGGTGCGTCGGACAGCAACATGGTCCACCAGGTCCTGCAACGTCTGGACGAGCCCTACTTCTACAGCATGGACTGGTCCCACTACGGATTCGATGTCTGGCTCGAAGGCTCGGCGATCCTGAGTAAACACCCGTTTATCGATACCGGATCGCGATTCATCAGTAATCCGGACAACGGCCGTTACGAGTACTGGAAATCACGAAACGTTCCGATGGCGCGTATAGATCTTCCCGGATCGGGTCGCGTCAATGTCTTCTCGGTGCATACCGGATGGTGGGACGACGACGAAGAGCCGTTTCAGGATCAGTATAGGAATCTCCTGGCCTGGGCAGGGGAAGTTGCGAGCCCGCGCGAGACAACGGTTCTATGCGGCGACTTCAATGTTCCCGCCAATAGCAGGATGCAGGAGTTCATGACGAGAAGCACCGGCTACTCGGATCAATATGCACTGGCCAACCCCGACGGCTCGCTCGACGTAACGATTGGCGGTGCTATCGATGGCTGGGAAAGCAGCGAACGCGGTCAACGCATCGATTACATACTGATGAATGATGATAGTCCTCTTAAAGTAAAAGAAGCTCGCATCATTTTCACGGCAGAGATATATGGAATCGTCTCGGACCATGCGGGAATCTACGCACGGTTTGAACGTCGGCCGGCGCCCTGAATACGAATTCAGGGAATGAATACGTATTCATATGGTTGCGGTCGTTGCGCCACCTCATTAATTTTCCAGTCAGCCAGCCGGGAAAACACCAAACGGCTCAGGGGGAGCCGAATCAGCCGGCACGTGTAGCGACTTGTATCGATGAATCAGCCAACTAGCGGACAAGCCATACCGGCGCGTCGCCATGCGGGGGTGTGCATGCACATCACGTCCCTGCCCGGCCCTTATGGCATTGGGGAAATCGGCCGGCATGCGCGCGAGTTCATCGACAAGATGCGCAAAATGAAACTCGCGGTCTGGCAATTCTTGCCTACCGGACCAACGGCGTACGGCGATTCTCCCTACCAGCCGCTGTCGACGTTTGCCGGCAACGAGATGCTCATCGATATCGCAGATCTCATCATCCGGGGCTTCCTCACCCAAGACGAGGTCGTCGAGCTAACGACGTTGCCCGAGCGTAGTGTCGACTACGGCGCGCTTATCCCGATCAAGAATCGCCTGCTGGCTCGTGCGGCCGGACGATTCAAGGACAAGGCGGACGACGAGCTAAAAGCGGTGTACCGGCGCTTTCTCGAAAAACACGACAAGAAATGGCTGCACGACTACGCGGTGTTTCGCATACTGAAAACGCACCATGGTGAACGCCCATGGCCCGAGTGGCAGCCCGAGTACGTCCATCGGGATGAAGCGGCACTGCGAGAACTCGAAGAATCGGCGCGACTGGAGATCGAGCTCATTAAGATCGTCCAGTGCATTTTTCATTATCAGTGGAATACATTGCGTGAGTATGCCCGCCAGAATGGAATACGCCTGTTTGGCGACATGCCTATCTGCATCGCGCTCGACAGCGCTGACGCCTGGGCAAATCGCGATATCCTGCAGATTGACAAGGATGGCCTTCCTGCCCACGTCGCCGGCGTACCGCCCGATTACTTCAGCGAAGACGGCCAGCTCTGGGGAAACCCTCTGTACGCATGGGAAAACCATGAGAAAACCGGCTACAGCTGGTGGATCGACCGCCTGCGCGCATCGGCAGAGCTCGCCGACCTCGTACGCATCGACCACTTCCGTGGTTTCGAGGCGTACTGGTCCGTGCCCGCGGACTCCGAGACCGCGAAGATAGGTGCCTGGGAGCCCGGCCCCGGCGACGCAATCTTTGACGCCATGCGTGATGCGCTCGGCGACCTGCCAATCGTCGCCGAGAACCTCGGTGTCATTACGCCGGAAGTCGAAGCTCTCAGGGAGCATCATCAGATTCCGGGTATGCATGTGCTGCAGTTTGACGTTACAGACGACAAGATCGACCTGGGGGATATTGAAGAGAATTCCGTGTGTTACACGGGGACCCACGACAACGACACGACGATCGGCTGGTTCCATGGCAGCCCCGACGACAACCGCACGCCGCAGCAGATAACGGATGCACAACAGGCGGCGCTCGCGGCAACCGGCGGCAAGCCCGAGACCATCCATACCGACATGATCAGAGCCGCGTTCGCCACCGACGCCCGCATCGCCGTCGCGCCGTTGCAGGACTACCTCGGCCTGGGCTCGGAAGCCCGCATCAACACGCCGGGGACCTCCAGCAACAACTGGCGCTGGCGCGTCCTTGACACGCAATTGACCGGCAAACTCTGCGACAATGTCGCGGCAATGGTAGAAGCCTCGGGGCGCGCACCGGCGAGTAGCTAAACGCCAGCGGGCCTCTGCCATGCCTGACACGAAACTGTTGCGGAGACCCCAGGCAATGATGAATCCCGGCGCAGCCGATGACGTACGTTTCGTAAGTCGCCTGACACGCGAAACGGTCGCACTGATACTCGCGGGTGGTCAGGGCTCGCGCCTGTACGAGCTAACGAAGTGGAGGGCCAAGCCGGGCCTCCACTTCGGCGGCAAGTACCGCATCATCGATTTTCCGTTGTCGAACTGTATTAATTCGGGCGTGCGGCGTATCGGTGTTCTCACACAATACAAGGCGCATTCCCTGATCCGGCACCTCGTACACGGCTGGTCCTGGTTCCAGGCCGGCGCCGGCGATCGTGAGTTCGTCGAAATTCTGCCGGCCTCTCAACGCGTTGGCGGCGAGTGGTACCGGGGCACCGCGGATGCCGTGTACCAGAACCTCGACATCATTCGAACTCACAGTCCGCGCCTCGTGCTGATTCTCGCCGGCGATCACGTCTACAAGATGGACTATGGTCAGTTTCTTGCTGCGCACGCGGAGCAAGAAGCCGACATGACCGTCTGCTGTCTCGAGGTGCCGCTGGCGGAAGCCGCCGGAGACCTCGGTGTGATGACAGTCGATGAGAACGGACGGGTCATCGCCTTTGCGGAAAAGCCCGAAAAGCCGACGCCAATTCCGGGCAAGCCGGGTCTCTGCCTCGCCTCGATGGGAAACTACGTGTTCAACACGGAATTTCTTTACGAGCAGGTCATCAAGGACGCGGATTCGCCCGACACACAGCATGATTTCGGCCGTAATATCATCCCGTCGATAATCGACAAGTACCGCGTCTACGCGTATCCGTTTCGCGACCCGGAGACTAAAGAGCAAGCCTACTGGCGCGACGTCGGGACGCTTGATGCATTCTGGGAGGCGAACATGGAACTCGTCTCCGTATCGCCGCAACTCAACCTGTATGACAAGGTTTGGCCGATATTCACTCATCAGCTGCAGTTGCCACCTGCCAAGTTTGTATTCGACGAACCGGGGCGGCGGGGCGAGGCCATACAATCCATGGTGTCAGGCGGCTGTGTGGTGTCGGGCGCTCATATCCGCGGCTCGCTGCTGTTCTCGCGGAGCCGTGTCCGCTCCCGCAGCGAGGTCACGGAATCGGTATTGCTACCCGACGTGGATGTCGGCGAGGACTGTCGAATTCAGCGCGCCATCATCGATCGCGGATCCGTCATCCAGGCAGGCTCTGTCATTGGCGAAGACCACGACGCGGACCGCGAGCGCGGCTTCCGGGTAACGAAAAGCGGTATCACGCTCGTGACGCCGGACATGCTGGGCCAGCAGCTGCATTTCACGCGCTAGACGGGAACGACGTTATCGATACCAAGCAAGTCCTGCTCATCGCAGCCGAGAATGGATCGATTCCCGGGGGCAAGGTCGGCGGCGTGGGTGATGTCGTTCGCGATTTGCCTGTGGCGCTTGCTGCACACGGCTGGTGCACGACTGTGCTGACGCCTTCCTATGGAAAATTCCACACGATGTCGGGTGCGACCGAATTGGCGCCCGTGCAGGTCATGTTTCGCGGTGACACGCTAACGGTCAGGGTATTCGAGCTGCCCACGGCGGCGACACTGGTCCGCACCGTTTTGTTCGAGCATGAGCTATTAGCTCCCACGACGCCGGGGCGCGTCTACCACGACGACGGTGCGGCACGACCCTATGCCACGGACGCCAACAAGTTTTCCTTGTTTTGTACAGCAGCCGCAAGCTGGATCGATGCTCTGCCGACCGCGCCCGACGCAATTCATCTGCACGATTGGCATGCTGCCTACCTCCTCTTGCATCGTGAGTACTCGTCCTCCGCCGCATCGCTTAAGCAGATTCGCACCGTATTTACGATTCACAATCTCGCCTACCAGGGACAGCGCCCGTTGCGGGGTGACGAATCGTCGCTGGAGGCGTGGTTTCCGGGAATGAATTACGACGCCGACGCCATCGCAGACCCACAAGCCGACGACTGCATCAACCCGATGGCTTTCGCAATTCGCCGCGCAGATAGCGTCAATACAGTTTCGCCGACCTACGCGAAAGAGATCCAGAGTCCCAGCGACGCCGCGAGAGGTTTCTTTGGCGGCGAAGGGCTCGAGGAAGACCTGGTTGCGGCCGCAGAGGACGGCCGCCTGCTTGGCATCCTCAATGGTTGCGAATACTCGGCCAGTCTCGGCCGCAGGCCCGGTTGGCAACGCCTCGTCATCGCCGCCCGCGATGCGGCGACTGCCTGGCTCCAGGACGACCCTGATGCTGTCGTTCACCAGCTGGCAATCGAGCGCCTCGCGGCATTGCCCAAACGACGGCCGCTACACGTATTGACCAGTATCGGCCGCATCGTGTCGCAGAAAATGCAGCTGTTTCTGCAGCCGCTCGCCGACGGGCGCAGCGCGCTGGAGCACATGCTCGAGAAACTGGACCATCAGGGCGTTCTCCTGTTGCTCGGCAGCGGCGAAGCCGGTTACGAGGAACAACTTGCGCGGATCGCCGTTGAGAATTCGAATTTCGTCTTTCTGCGCGGCTATGCCGAGGCATTGGGCGATCTCCTGTACCAGGGCGGCGATCTTTTCCTGATGCCGTCGAGCTTCGAACCCTGCGGCATCAGCCAGATGCTGGCCATGCGGGCCGGCCAACCTTGCGTGGTGCATGGCGTCGGCGGCCTCCGTGACACAGTCGACAACGACGTGAGTGGGTTCGTGTTTGCGGGCGATACGGCGGAAAACCAGGCGGTGGCGTTCGTCGATACGGTCGAGCGCGCTCTGCGACTGCGACATGATCATCCAAACCGTTGGCAGACGATGCGCAAGCGTGCGGCCGCTCGACGTTTCGACTGGGCGACATCGGCGCAACACTATATCGAGCAGTTGTATGGCGACGATCGCAGCTGATACGCAGAACAACCGGGATGCTTATTCGGCGCTCGTCCGCGGTCGTCACGATGACCCGTTCGGCGTGCTCGGTGTGCATCGCGTCGGCGCAGCCCGTATTGTCCGAACACTGCAGCCGCATGCGAAAAGCGTCGCGATCGTCGACGCCTCGGGTTACGTACTCACTGACATGGAGCGAGTACACCCTGACGGAATTTTCGCCGCGATCATGCCGCCACGAATACGCCGCTATCGATTGCGTATTACAACATCGACAGGCGATGCTCACGATATCGAGGACCCGTACCGATTCGCACAAACTCTCGGCGACCTCGACCTGTACCTGCTCGGCGAGGGATCGGACAAGAACATCTACTCAAAACTAGGCGCCCAGCTCCGTACGGTCGCGGGCGTGCGCGGCACGCGATTCGCCGTTTGGGCGCCGAACGCGTCCCGCGTCAGTGTCGTCGGCGACTTCAATGACTGGGACGGGTGTCGCCACGTGATGAGACTCCACCCCGGCAACGGACTCTGGGAGATGTTTATTCCCGGCGTCGCGAAGGGTGCCAGGTACAAATTCGAATTGCTGGACAGCGACGGACAACTGCTACCGCTGAAGAACGATCCTTTCGGCCACTGCCACGAACCACCGCCCGGCAATGCCTCCATCGTGTACGACACCGCCTATCGCTGGAACGACGCTGCGTGGATGGAGCAGCGCTCGCCAATTCCTGCGCTCGATCGTCCCGTCAGCATATATGAGGTTCATCTCGGCTCCTGGCGCCGCAAGGCCGACGATAGCTACCTGAGCTATCGTGAACTTGCCGACGAACTAGTCTGCTACGTCACTGACATGGGCTTCACGCACATCGAATTGCTACCCGTCTCAGAGCATCCGTTTGACGGTTCCTGGGGATACCAGCCGATCGGCATGTACGCGCCGACTCATCGTTTCGGCGATCCCGACGACTTTCGCTACTTCGTCGATTGCTGTCATGCCGCCGGTATCTCGGTCATCGTCGACTGGGTTCCAGCGCATTTCCCGCAGGACGAACACGGCCTGCGTCGTTTCGACGGCACAGCACTCTATGAGCACGCGGATCCACGCAAAGGTGAGCACGCCGACTGGGGCACGCTGATCTTCAACTTCGGCCGCCGCGAGGTCATCAATTACCTCATCGGCAGCGCCCTGTACTGGATCGATGAGTTTCACATCGACGCGCTGCGCGTCGATGCGGTCGCCTCGATGCTGTACCTCGATTACTCACGCGAAGACGGCGAATGGCTGCCAAACGAACTGGGCGGCAACGAAAATCTCGAAGCCGTGGATTTCCTGAAGCGCCTGAACACCGAGATCCATGCGCACGGAGCGTGTTCCTACGCTGAGGAATCGACGGCCTGGCCGGGCGTATCGCGACCGGTTGACGCAGGCGGCCTCGGCTTCACGTACAAGTGGAACATGGGCTGGATGAACGACACCCTGTCGTACATGGGCGAGGATCCAGTGCACCGAAAACATCACCACGACAAAATGACGTTCGGCCTCGTGTATGCCTTCAACGAAAACTTCGTGCTGCCGTTGTCGCACGACGAAGTTGTGCACGGCAAACGCTCGCTTGTCGGTCGCATGCCGGGTGATCACTGGCAGCAATTTGCGAACCTGCGCGCCTATCTCGCGTGTATGTACGCACACCCGGGCAAGAAACTGTTGTTCATGGGCTCGGAACTCGCACAGCACCAGGAGTGGAGCCACGACCGCTCGCTCGACTGGCACCTTCTCGAACATGCACCACATCGGGGCATGCAAGCGCTCGTGCGGGACCTCAATGCGCTCTATCGGGGCACTCCCGCGCTGTACGAGATCGACTTTGCGGACGCGGGCTTCGAGTGGATAAACTGGGATGACCGTGACAACAGCGTGTTGAGTTGGCTGCGCCGCGATGCATCCGGTAACTTCGTGATATGCGTCTCGAACCTGACGCCCATCGTCAGGCATGATTTTCGCATTGGAGTGCCTGTGGCTGGAACGTATCGCGAATTTTTGAACACGGATGCCGAGCGCTACGGTGGCAGTGGTATCGACACCGGCGATCTCGAGGCAGACGCAGTTGGTAGGCACGGCCGTGACCACTCGATCACATTGACGCTGCCGCCCCTCTCCACCGTCATTCTGGGGCAGCCGTCCTCTTAGCGCCCGTCAGGAGTTTTGCATGACCAGCAAGTCGGACAAGTCCCTGGATGTAGGCGACATCGAACTTCTGCAGACGCCGAGTCTGCCGATGACTGCCGACGCGATTCTCAAGGACTTCACGCACTACTTCGGGCGCATGCTGGGTCGTCGCACGATTCGTACGAAGTCGCCGTTCCTGTACCAGGCAGTCGTCTACACGGCACGCGATCGGCTCATGGAACGCTGGGCAAAGACCCGCCTTGCGATGGAACGCGACCACGTACGACGCGTGAGCTACATGTCGCTCGAATTCCTGATGGGTCGACTATTGCACAACGCACTCCTGAGTATCGGCATCGAAGACGAAACACGCGAAGCACTGAATCGCCTGGGTCTCGATCTGGAGACGGTGTTCGATCGGGAATGGGATGCGGGCCTGGGCAATGGCGGCCTTGGCCGGTTGGCCGCGTGCTTTCTCGATAGTTGTGCCACCCTGTCGCTGCCGGTCGTAGGCTACGGTATTCGCTACAACTACGGCATGTTCCACCAACGGATCGACAACGGCTACCAGATCGAGGAGCCGGACCCCTGGTTGCGTGAGGGCTTCCCGTGGGAAGTCGAGCGCTTCGAGTTCGCGCAGACCGTGAAGTTTGGCGGGCACACGACGACCTACAAGGACGCGTCTGGAAATACCCGTTACCGCTGGGCGGACACGCATGACGTGCTCGCGATTCCTTATGACGTTCCCGTGCCGGGCTATCGCAACGACATCGTCAACACCTTGCGACTGTGGTCGGCTGCGGCGACCGACGAATTCGATCTCGAGGAGTTCAACGCTGGCAGTTATTTCGATGCCGTGGCCTCGAAAAACGAGGCCGAGAACATCACGATGGTGCTATACCCCAACGCGACCACCGAGAGCGGCCAGGAATTGCGCCTGCGGCAGCAGTACTTCCTGGCATCAGCCAGCCTGCAGGACACTTTGCGGTACTGGAACTATCACAACGACGGCGATCTTGACGGGTTTGCCGACAAGAACTGCTTCCAGCTCAACGATACACACCCCGCCATTGCCGTCGCCGAGCTGATGCGCATCCTGATCGACGATTACGACCTGGGCTGGGATGAGGCCTGGGACATGACGCGCGGCACGATGGCGTATACGAATCACACGCTGCTTCCAGAAGCGCTCGAGATGTGGCCCGTCTCGATGTTCCGGCGCCTGCTACCGCGGCTGCTGGACATCATTTACGAGATCAATGCGCGCTTTATCGCGGAAGTTAACCAGCGTTGGCCTGGCGACACCGACCGCATACATCACATGTCCCTGATCCAGGAAGGACCCGAGCCGATGATCCGTATGGCGTACCTGGCCATCGTCGGCAGTTTCTCGGTCAACGGTGTCGCCGAACTGCACTCCAGGTTGCTGAAGGAGGGCCTGTTTCGTGACTTCGCCGAATTGTGGCCCGAAAAATTCAATAACAAAACCAATGGCGTTACCCAGCGCCGCTGGCTTGCCGCGTGCAATGGTGGATTGGCTGATCTGATCACCTCGAAAATCGGTGACGGCTGGGTAACCGAACTCACGGAACTCGAGCGTCTGCGTGAACTCGCCGATGATCCTGATTTCCAGGGAGAGTGGCGCGAGATCAAGCTTGCAAACAAGCGTCGTCTCGCCAGCACGCTCGAAGAGCGAACCGGCATCACTGTAACCGACGGCATGATGTTCGACGTGCAGGTGAAGCGTATCCATGAATACAAGCGGCAGTTGCTCAATGTCCTGCACGCAATTCACCTGTACGACAGGATTCGCCGTGGCGAGGGTGAGAGTTTCGTGCCACGAGCGATTGTTATCGGCGGCAAAGCGGCGCCCGGTTACGCGATGGCGAAAAACGTCATTAAGTGCATCAACAACGTCGCGCGGGTAATTAACTCGGACCCGATGATGAAAGGGCGTTTGTGCCTGATGTTCTACCCGGACTACAACGTCTCCGCGATGGAGATCATCTGCCCGGCCGCGGACCTGTCTGAACAGATCTCGACGGCAGGCAAAGAAGCGTCAGGCACGGGCAATATGAAATTCATGATGAACGGTGCCGTGACAATCGGCACACTCGACGGTGCCAACGTCGAGATTCGTGAAGCTGTCGGTGAGGACAATTTCTTCCTTTTCGGTCTCACGGTTGAGGAAATCCAGGCGATGCGTGGCCAGTATGATCCACAGGCGATTATCGATGGAGACGAAGACTTTGGCCGCGTAATGCACTTGCTGGATAGTGGTCACTTCAATCGCTTCGAGCCCGGAGCGCTGGATGACGTCATCCAGTCGATTCGCGAACCGGCAGACCAGTGGATGACCGCGGCGGACTTCAGGAGTTTCGTCGACGCGCAACGCGAGGCCGATGCAGCCTATCGCGATATCGATGCCTGGACGCGTATGAGCATCCTGAACACCGCTGCATCGGGCCGATTCTCAACGGACCGTACGATGCAGGACTACAACGAGGACATCTGGCATCTCGAGCCAATTCATCTTGACGTTAAATGATGGAGACTGGTAGCCCCGCCCCGCTCGGCGCGACGCCGGATGACAGCGGCGTCAACTTCGCCGTGTATTCGTCCGTGGCCGACGCTATCGAACTTTGCCTTTTTGATGCATCGGGCACCGTCTCGGCCACACATCGACTGCCGGCTTGTACTGATGACGTCTGGCACGGCTACCTGCCTGGCTGTAAACAGGGTCAACACTACGGGTACCGCGTGCAAGGCCCCTGGCAGCCCGAGGCAGGTTTGCGATGCAATCCTGCGAAACTCCTGATCGACCCGTACGCGCGCGAGATCGCCGGCGAATTCGTCTGGCACGACGCCGTGTTTGATTATGCGCCTGGCGCCGACGTTGCCACGATTAGCGAGGCAGACAGCGCTGACTATGTGCCAAAGTCCGTTGTCTGCGGCCCCCTTGAGACAAGGCCGGGCTCCCGCCCGCGTGTTCCCTGGTCGAAGACCGTGCTCTACGAGACAAACGTGCGTGGATACACGATGCGACACCCTGACGTCAGCCATCGTGAGCGCGGGACCTTCGCGGGCATGCGAAACGAACAGGTGCTCGACTACCTGAAATCGCTCGGCATCACGACCGTCGAACTCATGCCCGTGCACGCGTATGTCGATGAACATCATCTCGCCAAGCGCGGGCTCCGCAACTACTGGGGCTACAACACGATCGCTTTCTTCGCGCCGATGCCGCGATTTGCAGGCGACAATCCACGCGGCGAATTTCTCGACATGGTGAATGGCATTCACGATGCCGGCATGGAGGTAATCCTCGACGTCGTATACAACCACACGGGCGAGAGCGATCAATCGGGGCCGACCATAAGTCTTCGCGGGTTCGACAACCAGGCGTACTACCGACTCGAGCCGAACGATCCCGGTGCTTACGTCAACGACACCGGTACGGGTAATACGCTCAATATGGACCATCCGCAGGTGCAGGCACTCGTGCTGGACAGCCTGCGTTACTGGTCAGGCGACCTGGGTGTCGACGGCTTCCGCTTCGATCTCGCGACCGTGCTAGGTCGCCACGGCAGCGGTTTTTCACCGGATCACCCGTTGTTGCAGGCTATTAGTGACGATCCGCAACTCGCCGACATCAAACTGATCGCCGAACCCTGGGACCCGGGCCCGGGCGGCTACCAGCTGGGGCAGTTTCCCGGACGCTGGGCCGAGTGGAATGATAAATACCGGGATACCGTGCGCCAATTCTGGCGTGGCGATGAAGGCGTGAGTGGCGAGTTCGCGCGCCGCCTGCACGGTTCGGCGGACATTTTCGATCACAGAGACCGGGCACCCTATGCAAGCGTCAATTTTGTGTCGAGTCACGACGGATTTACGCTCGCTGACGTCGTTAGCTACGAGCATCGTCACAACGAAGCGAACGGCGAAGATAATCGCGACGGACACACGCACAACTGCAGCTCGAATCACGGCGTCGAGGGAGATACTGACGATGTGCGGATACTCGAAGCACGACGCCGTCACCGGTTGAACTTGCTGGCCTCGCTGTTGTTCTCACAGGGCACTCCGATGCTCCTCGCGGGCGATGAATTCGGCAACTCGCAGGCTGGCAACAACAACGCTTATGCACAGGACAACGAGACGGGCTGGCTGGATTGGGCCAGGCTTGACGAAGATCCGCAGTTTGCGTTGGAAGTGCGCGAACTGATTCACCTGAGAAACGAGTGGCCGTTGCTAAGCCTGCCGGAATACCTGCACGGTGAAACCGAGATCGGCTCGTCGTCAGTGAATATCAACTGGTTGAACGCCGACGGCAGTCAGATGGACGAAGAAAGCTGGTCGGGGCCTGCACCCTTCAAGGTGATGTATGCCGAGTCAGCGCGGGACGGCGTGAAATCCCGGGTGGCCGTACTATTCAATAACAGTAATGAGGAAGTCGGTTTTCGCCTGCCCGCAAGCGAACCGGCGACGGGCTGGCGCGTCGCCTGGTCAATAGACGATGTAGCAGTCGCGGACGACGGGTGCTCGTTTGTAGCGCCGGCGCGCTCTATATCTTTACTCATTGCGGACTAGCTCGCAGATAGCTAGGTAGTTCCACGCATTGCCGATTCGCGGCCGTTAGCGCTCAAATAGTCTAGTCTTGAAGGGACGGACCTGTATTTCCAAGGAGCGCGCCATGCGTAAGTACATCGCATTGATTTCATTCACGTTTTTGCTTGCAATCTCGTCTTCGGTCTATGCTGGTGACTATGAAACCGGTCGTAGCGCCTACGACGTCGGCGACTTCGAGAAAGCCATGGCCGTCTGGGCACCCGCCGCTGAAAGTGGCGATGCAAACAGCCAGTTCGGCATGGGGCTCCTGTATGCCAACGGCTATGGCGTGCCGCTTGATGACGCGCAAGCACTCAAGTGGTACATGCTCGCGGCCGAACAGGAACACGGCCAGGCGCAGTGCAACATCGCCGTCATGCATGCCAACGGCTGGGGCGTTCCAATGAGCGAGACCGAGGCGATGAAGTGGTACCTGCTCGCGGCGGAGAACGGTGTTGTGGACGCACAGGTCAATCTCGGCACGATGTACCAGAATGGCTTCAGCATCGAGAAGGATGAAGTCGAGGCATTGAAGTGGTTCACGATTGCCGCGAAGCTGGAAGGAAACGAGGGAACCGGCGCAAAAGACAAGCACGAATATCTTGCGGAGCGTCTGTCGGCGGAAGACCACGCCGCAGCAGATGACCTGGTCGACGCCTGGTTCGACGATCACCAGACCTTGCTGGCTAATCAGAACTAGCGCAACTATTTGAAAAAAGGGGTCAGAACGCTTTTCTACGGAAAAGGATTCTGACCCCTTTTTCGTGCCTTTTTCGTGTCAAGCGGAAAGTGGCAGCATCGTCGTGTACTTGACGCGCTGCAGGACAAACGTCGAACTGGCGGAACGCACGGCCGGGTGCTTGAGAATCTCGGACTGCAGGAAATCGGTGTAGGTCTCCATGTCGGGCACCATGACGTGCAGGACATAATCGCGATCGCCTGCCACGCTAAAACACTCCGTAACGGCAGCCAGTCCGGCAACATGATATTCGAAACTCTGCCGGTTCTTGTCCGTGTGTTCGGTCATCGATACGGCAAGCAGCACCTGGATGTGAAATCCCGCCATCTGCGGGTCGACGAGCGCGACCTGGCGCTCGATAAGGCCGCTCTCCTCGAAGTCACGAATCCGGCGCCAGGCCGAGCTGCGCGACATGCCCGCGATCTCGGCCAGGTCCGCCTGCGCGCGGGTAGCGTCACGTTGCAGGGCATCCAGCAGGCGCCGGTCTGCTTTCGAAAGATTCATTTGGGCAATTTACCAGATTATTGAGTAATTACTGAGTAATTTGTTACGTTCTATGGTGTCTGCTGGGTATTTTTGAACACATAGCTCGTAAAAAATGCGCAAAATGTCAGGGTTCCCCGATTACGCAGGAGACTCCCATGCCGGATCTGTTCGAAAACCCGATGGGTCTCGACGGCTTCGAGTTCGTCGAATTCGCATCCCCGGAACCAGGCATTCTCGAGCCCGTCTTCCATGCGCTGGGCTTTGAGGCCGTGGCGCGTCACCGCTCGAAGAAAGTCACGCTCTACCGCCAGGGCGGCATCAACTTCATCCATAACGAAGAACCCAAGAGTCACGCGATGTATTTCGCGCAGGAACACGGTCCCTGCGCGGCCGGCATGGCGTTTCGCGTCAAGGATGCGCACGTTGCTTACAGCCGTGCGCTGGAACTCGGCGCACAACCTGTTGAAATACCCACCGGCCCGATGGAACTGCGCCTGCCAGCAATCAGGGGCATCGGCGGTGCGCCACTGTACCTGATCGACCGCTATACGCCGGGCAATACGATCTATGACATCGATTTCGAGTTCTTCGATGGCGTCGAGCGGCACCCCGAGGGTTGTGGCTTCACCGAGATCGACCACCTGACACACAACGTCTATCGCGGCCGCATGGAGTACTGGGCGAAATTCTACGAGGACCTTTTCAATTTCCGTGAGATTCGCTACTTCGATATCAAGGGTGAGTACACGGGACTGTTATCGAAAGCGATGACAGCACCGGACGGCCGTATTCGTATTCCCTTGAATGAAGAAGCGTCGAAAGGCACGGGCCAGATCGAGGAATTCCTGATGGCCTACAACGGCGAAGGTATCCAGCACATTGCGTTGTCCTGCGACAACCTCTTCGAATGCTGGGACCGGCTCAAGGAACGTGGCCTGCCGTTCATGACGGCGCCGCCGGAAGCGTATTACGAGATGCTCGAAGAGCGCCTGCCCGGTCATGGTGAACCGGTCGACGAACTGCAGTCCCGCGGCATCCTGCTGGACGGCAGCACGGAAGATGGCGAACCAAGGCTCTTGCTTCAGATCTTCTCCGAACTCATGATTGGCCCTGTCTTCTTCGAGTTCATCCAGCGCAAGCAGGACGACGGTTTCGGCGAAGGCAATTTCAAGGCCCTGTTCGAGTCGATCGAGCGCGACCAGATTGCGCGCGGCGTCGTGTCGGCCGAAGACGCATCTTAGGAGTCGATTATGGAACTCAAACGCATCCACCATGTTGCTTATCGCTGCAAGGACGCCAAGGAGACCGTCGATTTCTACCAGCGCGTGCTGAACATGGATTTCACGGTCGCGTTCGCCGAGGACAAGGTACCGTCGACCAAGGAACCCGATCCTTACATGCATGTTTTTCTCGATGCCGGCATGGGCAACGTGCTCGCATTTTTCGAATTGCCGACGCGTCCCGAGATGGGCCGCGACGAAAACACGCCCGAGTGGGTGCAGCACATCGCGTTCGAAGTCGAGGACTACGACGCGCTGCTCGCAGCGAAGGAACACGTTGAGTCCGAGGGCATCGATGTCATCGGCCCGACGAACCATGGCATCTTCCAGTCAATTTACTTTTTCGACCCGAACGGGCATCGTCTTGAACTCGTTGCGAACACGCAGACGCAGGAACAGATTGACGAACTCAGACGTGTCGCGCCCGACATGCTCGAGGAATGGAGTCAGACCAAGAAAGCGCCACGCCATGCCGCGTGGCTGCACGAACTCGAATTTACCGGAACTGAATAGTGAAATTAGCTTCCCTGAAAGGTGGCCGGGACGGCCAGCTCGTTGTCGTATCCAATGACTTGTCACGCTACGTCGGCGCAGAGCAAGTCGCCAATACGCTGCAAGAAGCACTGGACAACTGGGCTGAATCCGAGCCGGCACTCGCCGAGATCGCGGCAAGCCTGGAAAACGGGGCCGGCGAGGACTTCGACCCGGCAGACTGTAAAGCACCGTTACCGCGCGCTTACCAATGGGCGGATGGTTCCGCCTACGTCAATCACGTCGAGCTTGTCCGAAAAGCCCGTGGCGCCGAGATGCCCGAGAGCTTCTGGACCGATCCGCTGATGTACCAGGGCGGCTCCGATTCGTTCATCGGGCCGCGCGACCCGATCCTCGCTGCAAGCGAGGACTGGGGCATCGACTTCGAGGCGGAAGTCACGGTCATTACCGACGATGTGCCGATGGGCGTGAGCGCCGAGGATGCACTGTCGCACATCAAATTAATCATGATTGTGAACGACGTATCGCTGCGCAACCTGATTCCTGGTGAACTCGCCAAGGGCTTCGGCTTTTTCCAGTCGAAACCGTCGAGCGCATTTTCTCCCGTTGCTGTCACGCCCGACGAGCTTGGCGACGCGTGGCAGGCAGGCAAGCTGCACCTGCCGCTGTTGTCATTCCTCAATGGCGAGCCATTCGGGAAACCGGACGCTGGCGTCGACATGACGTTCGATTTCGGGCAGCTCATCGCCCATGCCGCAAAGTCACGTCCGCTGGGCACAGGAACGATCATCGGCTCGGGCACAATTTCCAACAAACTCGACGACGGTCCCGGCAAACCGATCGCGGAAGGTGGCGTCGGTTACTCGTGCATCGCGGAGATCCGCACGATCGAAACCATTGAATCCGGGAAACCAAAGACTTCATTCCTCGAATTCGGCGACCGCGTACGCATAGAAATGAATGATGCCGAAGGCAACTCGATCTTCGGTGCGATTGATCACGAGGTCGAGCGGTACTAACCTGCCTGAATGACGATCAAACTCTACACCTACTGGCGCTCGTCCTCGGCTTATCGCGTTCGTATCGCGCTCAATCTCAAAGGGCTGGAATACGAACCGGTTCTGATATCGCTCGCACCCGGCGTGCATGAGAATCGCCAGGACGAATACCGCGCGATCAATCCGCAGATGCTGGTGCCCTTCTTCGATGACGGCAAAGTCGCGATCGGCCAGTCGATGGCCATCATGGAGTACCTCGAAGAGACCTATCCGGACGTCCCACTGTTGCCCGCAGCGGAGCCTTTGCGCAGCAAGGTACGCGCATTCTGCGACATCATCAGCTGCGAAATTCAGCCGTTGAACAACCAGCGGACGCTAGCCTACGTCAACAAAGTGCTGGGTGCTTCGGATGAACAAAGCAAAGACTGGTATAGCCAATGGATCACCGAGGGCTTTCGTGCCGCCGAACAAATCTCGGTAAGTTACGCACACGCCGGGCCGTACACATTCGGCAAAGACGTCACTCTCGCTGACGCCCTACTCGTTCCGCAGATGTACAACGCACGACGCTTCAATGTGCCGCTCGACGAGTACCCTCGCCTGGTTGCCATCGTCGATGCCTGCAACGAACTGCAGGCGTTCATCGATGCTGCCCCCGAAAACCAGCCCGACTGCAACTAATAAAGGGGTCAGATTCCTTTTCCGCGGAAAAGGAATCTGACCCCTTTATTAGGCGCGCGCTCGCGAATCCCGCTTGCGATCGACCTCGGTCAGGAGTTTCTTGCGTAGCCGCAGGCTTTGCGGCGTAACTTCCACCAGTTCATCGTCGTCGATGAACTCGAGTGACTGCTCCAGTGACAAACGGATCGGCGGTGACAGTACGAGGTTTTCATCGGTGCCCGCCGCACGAATGTTTGTCAGCTGCTTTGCCTTGGTCGGATTAACGACCAGGTCGTTGCCGCGACTGTGAATACCGATGATCATGCCTTCGTAAACCGGTTCGCCGTGGCCCATCATGAGACGACCACGCTCCTGCAGGTTGAAGAGCGCATAGGCCAGCGCCTTGCCTTTGGTCATTGAAACCAGCACGCCGTTGTTTCTCTGCCCGAGATCTTCGGTGAAATAGCGGTCGTATTTTTCGAACACGTGATACATGAGTCCCGTTCCAGACGTGGCGGTCAGGTACTCGGTCCGAAAACCGATCAGGCCTCGTGTCGGGATTCTGTAGTCGAGGCGCACCCTTCCTTTACCATCGGGGAGGATCGCGAGCAGTTCACCTTTACGATCCGCAAGCCGGGTCATCACCGCACCCTGGTAAGTCTCCTCGAGATCGACGGTGAGTTGCTCCCAGGGTTCTGTCTTGACGCCATTCTCCTCGTGGAGGATGACTTCGGGCCGTGACACTGCCAACTCGAAACCTTCGCGGCGCATCGTTTCGATCAGTACCGAGAGATGCAGCTCGCCCCGTCCGGAGACTCGAAACTTGTCCGGGTCTTCAGTCGAGTCTACCTGCAGCGCGACGTTGTGCTTCAGTTCCTGCTGCAGACGTTCATCTATCTGGCGGCTGGTCAGGTACTTGCCTTCCTTGCCGGCGAACGGCGACTTGTTGACCTGGAACGTCATGCTGATCGTTGGCTCGTCCACGGCCAGCGCGGGCAATCCTTCAGGCTCGTCCCTGGGACACAGCGTGTCCGAGATTGCGAGATCGTCGATACCGCTAAAGACGATGATGTCCCCGGCGTTCGCGCGCTCTATTTTCTTACGTTCCAGCCCGTGGAAACCGTACAACTCAAGCACCCGCGCATTGCGCACGGACTCGTCCGCCGCAACGATACTGACCCGCGAATTCGCCTCGATCTCGCCACGTTGAACCCGGCCGATGCCGAGTACGCCGACGTAAGGATCGTAGTCGAGACTCGATACCTGCAACTGCAGCGGGCCGTTGGCATCGACGGACGGCGGCGACACCTCGGAGACAATTGCTTCGAACAACGGCGTCATGTCGCCTTCCCTGACATTGGATTCGGTACTCGCGTAGCCATCCAGCGCGGAGGCATAGATCACCGGAAAGTCGAGCTGCTCCTCGGTAGCACCGAGACGATCGAACAGGTCAAAAGTCTGGTCCAGCACCCAGTCCGGACGCGCACCATCGCGATCGATCTTGTTGATCACGACCAGTGGCACGAGACCACGCGCAAAGGCTTTCTGGGTCACGAATCGCGTTTGCGGCATCGGGCCTTCGACGGCATCGACGAGCAACAGCACACTGTCGACCATAGATAGCACGCGTTCGACCTCCCCACCGAAATCCGCATGCCCGGGCGTGTCGACGATGTTGATCCGGTAGTCCTGCCAGCGAATGGACGTGTTCTTCGCAAGTATCGTGATGCCACGCTCGCGTTCCAGCTCATTCGAGTCCATCACGCGGTCGGGAACCGTCGCCCGCGGCCCGAGCGTGCCGGACTGCTGCAGCAGCTGATCGACCAGCGTGGTCTTGCCGTGATCAACATGGGCGATGATCGCGATGTTTCGCAATCGTTCGATATCTGACATCTGGATTACCGGGACGGCGCAGGAAGGGCGCGGATTATAAGGTTGGCTGGCCACTATTGATACAGCTGTCCTGCCCCTAAGAGACTGGACTTGTTATTACCATGGTACCTTGGTAACATCTTTCTCGTTCACTAACTAATAAGGAGCCTGACATGAACAAGACACTCGCAGCCGCGGCAGCAGCCGTGGTAATGGCACCGGCCGGTGACGCGGCGACCGGGTTGACGAGTATCACGCGCACTGGAACCGTGCACCTGGACTCACCGCCGGAGCACGTCTTCCCGCTATTCACGGCGCCGGGCGAACGGCTCTGGGTCCCGGGCTGGGACCCGCAGATCCTGACAAGCGGTCACGGCCTCGAGAGGGGCTCCGTGTGGCTGACGGGCAATGGCGACGACAGGACGATCTGGCTCGTGGTCGATTACGACCCGGAATCGCTGCACGCACGTTATACGCGCATCACCCCGGAATCCCGTGCCGGCTGGGTTGAAGTGTTCGCGCGCCCGGATGGCGAGGGTGGCGCCGAGGTGGAAGTCACGTATCAGCTCACGGCGCTGAACGAGCACGGCGTCGAGGTTCTGGCCGAGTTCGATGAGGAGAATTACGCGCAGATGATGGCGGAGTGGGAACGGTTGATCCGTGAAGCCGACATCGAGTACCCGGTGACGTTTGCTGATTAGCGCCCGACCCGATAATGTGCGGGCGTTGATCGTGGCGTAAATCATCCTGGTGACAACAACGCGAATTGAGCTTGATCCGCCCTACCTGATATTCCTCGGTGACGTCGGCGACGACGGTCATGCGAAGACCGGCTTCGGCATGCTGCACTGGCGTAATGAAAGTTGCGCCGGGCAGATGCGGTTGCCGGAATGCAAGGTCGACCTCGGTTTGCCGGAAATGAATGCAGAGCAGGCCGTTGCAGCAGGCATTCGCACTGCGGTTATTGGCGTGGCACCGACGGGAGGGCAGATCGTTGATGCCTGGCTGCCGTCTTTGATCGACCTGGCCCGGGCAGGCATCGACATTGCCTCGGGCATGCACTCGAGACTGAGCGACATTCCGGAACTCGCTACGATCGCCAGGGCCTGCGGTGCGCAACTCATCGACATTCGCGTACCGCCAGCTGGACTTCCCGTTGGCAGAGGCATCAAGCGAACCGGCAAACGGGTACTTACGGTCGGAACGGACTGCGCTGTCGGCAAGAAGTACACGGCACTCGCCCTCCATCGGGAGCTGGAGCAACGCGGTATTCCAGCGACGTTCCGGGCAACCGGCCAGACCGGCATCATGATCGCCGGTAGCGGCATCCCGATCGACGCCGTCGTCGCAGACTTTGTATCGGGAGCGGCCGAAGTGCTGAGCCCCGATAACGACGCCGACCATTGGGACGTTATCGAGGGCCAGGGAGCTCTGCTGCATCCGAGCTACGCCGGGGTCACGCTCGGCCTGATTCACGGCTCGCAACCCGATGCCATTGTGCTTTGCCACGATGCGGGTCGCGACGAGCTCCTGGGAATGGAAGGTCACTTTCCGGTACCGCCGATCGACGAGGTCATCGATGTCGTGCTGCAAGCAGCACATGTGACAAACGCGGATTGTGTCTGCGCTGGTATCAGCGTAAACACGTCGACGATGGTGGACGGCGAACGCGATAAGTACATGGCAGAGCTTGAAGACAAGTACGGCCTGCCCTGTGCGGACCCGATCGCGACAGGCATGGCCACGATCGGCGATGCACTGCTGGAGACAGACACATGAAACGGCAAGTTTCCTGCCACATCGAATCCTGGACGGCACTGATTCCGTTTCGAATCTCTCGCAATGTATGGCACACGTTCGATGGCATCGTCTGCGAAATCGGACAGGACGGCCACATCGGTCGCGGCGAAGCGCTCGGTGTCTATTACATGGGCGAAAGAAACGAGACGATGCTCGCGGACATCGAGTCCGTGAGGATCAACCTCCAGGATGGTGCGAACCGGGACGAATTACTGGACCTGTTGCCACACGGCGGAGCGCGCAATGCGGCTGATGCCGCGTTGTGGGACCTCGAGTCGAAACTCACCGGTAAATCAGCCTGGGACGCGGCCGGCGTTGCGAAAGACCCGATCGAGACGGTTTTCACGATCGGCCTCGAAGCCGAACCCGAAGAAATGGGTGCGAAAGCTGCTGCCGCGACCGACATGGACCTGTTCAAGGTCAAGCTCAACAACGACCGCCCGGTCGAACGCATCACGGCAATCAGGGAGGCACGCGCAGACGCGCGACTGGTCGTCGACGTCAACGAAGGCTGGACCTTCGAGCAACTGCAGGATGTCGCGCCTCGATTAAAGGAACTTGGTGTCAGCATGATCGAGCAGCCCTTGAAACGTGGCGAGGATGATGTCCTCGAAGACTATGCACCGCCATTGCCGCTTTGCGGCGATGAATCCTGCCTGCACCTGGGTGAACTGGACCAGGCCGCCGAGCGCTACCAGATGATCAACATCAAGCTCGACAAATGTGGCGGCCTGACGCACGGGCTCCAGCTCGCCCAGGCCGCCCGTGACAAGGGGCTCGGCGTCATGGTCGGCTGTATGGGCGGCACCTCCCTCGCGATGGCGCCCTCTCACGTCCTGGCCCAGGTGTGTGACTTCGTCGATATTGACGGCCCACTGCTGCTCAGGAACGACCGGCTCGGCGGCTTTATCTATGAGCGGGGCTTCGCCTCCATCCCCGATGGGCCATTCTGGGGCATGCCCCGAGGTGCAACCAGCTGATCCCTACTCGCCAGTGAATGAGTACAACGACAGTCGGGCAGTCATCTTTGACGTCGATGGAACGCTTTCCGAGACCGAAGAGACCCATCGCAAGGCATTTAACCGGGCATTCGAGCATGCCGGGCTATTATGGCACTGGGACCAGGATCTCTACCGTGAACTGCTGGGCGTCACGGGCGGTAAGGAGCGAATTCGGCATTTCATCGAAAATTATGGGGCCGAGGGCGCGTCGAAGGACAACCTCGACGAGTTCATTCGATCACTGCATGTGGAGAAGACGAAGGCCTACACGCAGATGGTAACCAGCGGTGAGGTCGTCCTGCGTCCGGGAATTCGGAAACTCATCGCGGACGCAAAGGAGCTTGGCAATCGCCTGGCGATCGCGACGACGACTACACCGGCGAATATCGACGCGTTACTTGCGGCAACTTTCGGTAGCGAGGGCCACGATCTCTTCGAAGTAATATGCGCAGGCGACAGCGTGCCGAACAAAAAGCCCGCCCCTGATATCTACTTGCTGGCGTTAGAGAAACTCGGAGTGCCAGCCAAACGCTGCCTTGCAATCGAGGACTCGAGAAACGGCCTGCTATCATCCCATGCCGCAGGCATCGCGACGATCGTCACGCCGGGTATTTATACCGGCGACCAGGACTTCTCTGAAGCGGTGCTCGTCGTCGACAACCTCGAATCGTTTGACCTGGCGACGTTTCACCTGCCCCACTGACGCTAACTGCCGTGATTGAAAGAATGCAAACACTAAAGAAACGCGTTGCCCGTGAACACCTGACCATGGCCAAGATGATTGGCATCTACTGCTCTGCTCACCACGACGATTCCGGGGACACCCTGTGTACTGAGTGCGAGGCGTTTCTGAATTACGCGGAGCGGCGTCTGCTGAAATGTCCCTACGGAGAGGACAAACCGACGTGCGCGAACTGCCCTGTGCATTGCTACAAACCCGCGCAGAGGGCAAAAGCCAAAGAAATTATGCGATATGCAGGCCCACGCATGCTGTTTCGTCATCCATTCCTCGCCATCGCTCACCAACTCGACGGTTTTCGCAAAGCCCAGCACCCGAAGGAGTTGACGCGCGAGGAACGGAAGCGGTCGAAAACTGATTGATGCATTCAACCTGGCCGAGAGCGGAGCGACCGGCCTTGCGGTAAGCTCGATGGTTCAGACTTAAAGAACGGACCTACAAACAGTGGCCCTGGATATCGACCGGCATTTCCGGCGTGAAGATTTCAAGCGCTACGCACTGCAGTGCGGGCTTGCGGGTCTCGTCGTGCTTGTCCTGCTGCTGGTGCTCGATGCGGTCACGCAGACCGTGTTGATTGCAGCCCTCGGTGCGAGCGCCTTCATTGCCTTCGCCGTGCCACGATCCCCACATTCCGGTCCACGTAGCATGATCGGCGGTTATGTCGTCGGTATGGTCGCGGGTTCTTTTATGTCCGTACTCAATACGCTGATTGACGTCTCGGCAGGTGCCGACCATGCCGTGATGGTCATCTTCGGCGCCGTCGCCATATCACTGGCGATGTTCACGATGGTGGTGACCCGCACCGAACATCCGCCCGCTGCGGCGCTCGCCCTCGGGCTCGTTCTCAACGAGTGGAGCCCGCTTACGCTGGTCGTGGTGCTGGCCGGGGTCATCGGGCTCAGCATTATCAAGCAACTCGTATTGCCGGCTCTGCTCGATCTGATTTGACGCTAAGCGGGCGTTAGGTACATCCCAGAATTGACGCGCCCTCACTTTAGGCACATAAAGTCTAGTTACATTCGATCCCGAGGTTTTGCCTCACAGGAGGCGCACAATGAGTACCAATGTTTCCGATGTTGTTGTCCATATTGATGAGACACTGCCACTTGAACAGTTGAAGACGCTTGAGGATCACATTCATAAAATGGGTGGCGTAGTAAGCGCCTGTAACCGGGACGACCAACCTCATCTCATTTCGGTTACCTATAATCCCGAGCAAGTGAAATCGCACGATATTCTCGTAAAGATCATCAACGAGGGAGTTCACGCCGAATTGGTTGGTTTTTAGAGCCACGTTGTCGGAAAAGCTGGAAATTCGCGAGAGCACACCAAGTGATTTGGGTGCAATTGAGTCACTGTATCCGGAGGCGTTCCCGGACGAAAATCTGATTCCGCTTGTGCGGGATTTGTTAGGGGACGTGGCCGTCAGGATTTCCCTTGTCGGCGCGATTGACTCGCGGATTGTTGGACATGCGATCTTTACGAAATGTGGTGTGGTAGGAAGTAACGTCGACGCCGCGCTACTCGGGCCACTGGCTGTCGATCCCGCGTGCCACAGACGTGGCTTCGGGAGCGCGATCGTGCGCGCCGGCTTACAGCGTCTGCAGGAAATGGATGTGAGCCTGGTATGCGTACTGGGTGACCCCGCTTACTACGAGCGTCTCGGGTTTCGGCCGGAGTCTCTGGTTGAGCCGCCATTTCGCTTGCCGCTTGAGTGGAATGGCGCATGGCAATCACAAATTGTGGGGGACATAAAAAAGCCCATTTCCGGAAAATTATCCGTCCCCCGACAGTGGCTCCAGCCAGCCTTGTGGGCTCCTTGAAGTTTCCGCGATACGCCCGAAAGCATCCGTTTATTGAAAAAACCCTGCCAACCACATGATTAGCAGGGCCTTGCTATGTTGGTGTTGATGGGTACTATCGAACTTGCATCGTACTCAATTGATTAATAAAGACTTATTGGTATCGCCTCAACGCAGCTGCCCCCAGAATTGCCCCCGGTAATCACGGCTGTAATCGGACGTTAAACTAAGGCTCCGCGACTCTTCACCTTACATCGGAAGGCCGCGCATCTTTTCTGATTTCCGATCGCAAATTGAAAGACGTTTCCGTTAAACGTCCTTGGATCTGCGCGTATCTTGGCAACCTCACCAAGATATCTAAAGAGATCATAATGACAACCACAACGATTTGGCGGCTTCCCGAGGTACTGCGGCAAACGGGTTTATCGCGCTCCACGATCTACGAAATGATCAGTCGCGGAGAATTTCCTCGCCAAGTAAAACTCGGCAGACTATCCGGCGGAATTCAGAGCAGCAACGACATGCTCTGGATCATTCTTAATCGCAGTCAATAAGGCGGCCGCCGGACCATCGGGTCGACGTCGTCCTTGCTCCCAATTTCGGAGTGTACCGACGGAAATATGAAAGAGGCCTGCAAACTTTTCCTGGGACAAACCAGTGCTCTCGCGGATCTCGCGCACGATATCCGACGATACCTCAAACGTCCGTGATGGCTTGCGATCACCACGTATAATCTCCGCCGCCTGGGATGCACTTTTAATCAGTTCTGCAAATAGTTTATCGTCCATAGTCTCAATCTCTACTTCAGCTGCCTGACAACATCGGCAAGTTGTCTCTTCTGAGCAGTCGTTAAATCGTCAACAGATCGATGGTCGTAAGCCAGGCAGTGTTGCGCAAGGACGTTCGGAAACGAGCCCAATTTATTAGAGGGAATTATCCAAGCGCCTCAAGGCCTTTCTGCTCGACCAGGTTCAGCAGCTTCAGTGATGCCCCGCTAGGTCTTTTCTGGCCCTGCTCCCATTTCTGTACCGTCGATGCGCTCGTATTCAAGTAAGCGGCGAACACCGCTTGGCTTGCCTTGTTGCGCATGCGAAGTCGCTTGATCTGGGCCGCACTCAAATTCTTCACTGGCGATAGGCACAATACATCAAACTCGCGCATGGTCTTCGTGCCCATCGCGCCGGACTTGTGCAAGCCCTTAGCCGTCTCATGCACGGTATCCAGAATCTTAGTTGCCATCGTTGTCCACCTCGATCTCGATCAATTCACCGGCTTTGATCGCTTTTGTCAGTGATGCCGCCGGACAATTTAGTAACTCCTTCGCTAGCAGCTTCAAGGCTTTCAGTTCCTTGTCGCTGATGTTGGCCCGCTCGTTCTTTGCAAATCCGTAGACGAAAAACGCCTTTTCGCCTTGCTTGAACGCCAACAGGGTGCGCGCACCACCGCGCTTCCCACGACCGGGCAACGCTACCCGTTTCTTCACCACCTGGCCGCCCAGGTGAGCATCGATCAGGCCCCGCTCCATCTCCACCACCGCAGAAGCGAGTGCTGCGTCAGCCAAACCGTCGGTGCCCGCCCACCGGGCAAACGCCTTAGTCTTATAGACCTGCATCGATGCTGCTCATCATTAGACCCTAACTATAGCACTAAGTGCCATAGACTCGTTCACATTATTTGCCGAGATCAGAGGAGCTGGGGGCAACTGCAAATTCTCCTATTGGAGTTGCCCCAAAGTTGCCCCCCAGATGGTCGTTGCTACGTAGAAAAGCCACGTTAACCTATTGATTAACATGTCTTTTTTCGATTTGGTGGTGATGGGTGGAATTGACTCGCGCCATCCATGGCGCTCGCCCTCCGGGCGCTTTCAGCGTCCAAATTTGCTCCTGCAAATTTGTGAACCACCTTCGGTGGTTCAACCCCACATCAAGACAAACAAAAAACGCCCCACGAGGGGCGTTTTCTTGTTTGTTGGTGGTGATGGGTGGAATTGAACCACCGACCTGCGGGTTATGAGTCCGCCGCTCTAACCATCTGAGCTACATCACCAAATTTTCTGCTCACCCATCTGATGGGTGGAATTGACTCGCGCCATCCATGGCGCTCGCCCT
>Ga0070727_10000893_pt1 | contig 33541 bp, 31 predicted proteins | sample tdAd472_FD_66722 | JGI IMG/M metagenome (GOLD analysis project Ga0070727, IMG submission 66722) | Marine sediment microbial communities from the Atlantic coast under amendment with organic carbon and nitrate - tdAd47.2 | ecosystem: Environmental > Aquatic > Marine > Coastal > Sediment | place... | reverse complement strand
TGATGACAGTGAATGGCTGGATGAGGAAGGCTACAACGCTTATCTGGAAGACGAATGTTAGTGAGTAGCGTCTTTTTTAGTGTTCTGTAAGAAGTTCGTTAAGTAAGTAGGAGCGATTTCGGCTCCGTTTTCATTTTAGTTATTTAAGATGGGTAGAGTTGATGTCGCAACAGGTGTCACAACAAGAGAGCAGTTTGGCCGAGCTAGCGTCAAACGATGAATTTATAGCGCGCCATATCGGGCCGAATGAATCAGAGCAGCAAAAAATGCTGCAACAGCTGGGCCTCGATAGCATGTCGGCTTTGATCAAAGAGGTAGTTCCCGCTACCATTTATTCGGATCAACCGCTGGCAGTTGGTGCAAGTTGCTCGGAGCAGGAAGCGCTTTCTTATTTGAAGTCGGTTGCGAGCAAAAATAAGCTGTACCAATCGTTGATCGGACAAGGCTATTACAACTGCTATACGCCGAATGTCATTTTACGTAACATCTTGGAAAATCCAGGCTGGTATACCGCTTATACGCCTTATCAGCCGGAGATTTCTCAGGGACGGCTGGAAGCCTTGCTAAATTTTCAAACCATGATTTCCGATCTTACCGGCATGGATATGGCGAACTCTTCGCTGCTAGATGAGGCGACGGCGGCAGCGGAAGCCATGACGCTGTGTCAGCGTATGAGCAAATCTAAAAGCTCAGTCTTTTTTGTTTCCCAGGACTGTTTCCCGCAGACTATTGAGGTGGTCAAAACCCGCGCCAAACCGATTGGAATTCAAGTCGTGGTGGGTGATCATCGGACTGATTTAGCGGCACTCGATTGTTTTGGTGTGCTGTTGCAATACCCGACTGCTTCCGGCGAAATCTACGACTATAGCAGCACTATCGAACAGGCGCATGCCAATAAAGCACTCGTGGTGATGGCGGCGGATTTGCTCAGTCTAATGCTATTGAAATCGCCCGGTGAGTTAGGCGCAGATGTCGCGATCGGTTCCAGTCAGCGTTTCGGCGTTCCGCTCGGTTTTGGTGGTCCGCACGCGGGCTATATGGCAACCAAAGAAGAATTTAAGCGTGCCCTGCCAGGGCGAATTGTGGGCCTGTCGATTGATAACCAGGGTAACCCTGCTTATCGGTTGGCGTTACAAACACGGGAACAGCATATTCGTCGTGAGAAAGCGACCAGTAATATTTGCACCGCGCAGGTGTTGTTAGCGGTCATGGCGAGCATGTATGCGGTATATCATGGGCCTGATGGATTAACCCGTATAGCGCAAAGGGTTAATAAACTTACCCAGATACTGGCCGCAGGGCTAACTCAATTAGGTTGGCGTGTTGCCAGTCAAAGCTATTTTGATACCCTGCTCATTGACACTGGAGATCGCACCCAGGCAGTTCATCAGGCGGCACGAGCACAGCAAATAAATTTGCGAGAAATTGATGGTTCAAGTATTGGTATTTCCCTTGATGAAACCGTTAAAGCGCAGGATATAGAGCGTTTATGGGCGATATTTGCCCTCGATCAAAAGGTTACCTTTGATGTGGAAGAAATTCAGTCTCGGGTATCGGTAGCATTGCCACAGCAGCTCCAGCGCACGAGTGCGGTATTACAGCATGAATGCTTTAATCGCTATCACTCGGAAACCGAGATGATGCGCTATTTGCGCTACTTAGCGGACAAGGATATTGCGCTCGATCGAGCCATGATTCCGTTAGGCTCTTGTACCATGAAGCTGAATGCGACGGCGGAAATGTTGCCTATTACCTGGCCTGAGTTCGCGCATATTCATCCTTTTGTGCCGTCAGATCAAGCTGCCGGTTACTTGCAATTAACCACGGAGTTAGAGCAAATGCTTTGTGTGGTGACTGGCTACGACGCGGTTTCCTTGCAACCCAATGCCGGCTCACAAGGTGAATACGCTGGATTGTTGGCGATCAAGGCATATCACGAAAGCCGGGGTGATGGGCATCGAAATATCTGTCTGATTCCCAGCTCAGCGCATGGCACTAACCCCGCATCAGCGCAGATGTGCGATATGAAAGTTGTGGTGGTGAAGTGTGATGAACGGGGTAATGTTGATCTACACGACCTCACTGCCAAAGCAAAACAGCATAGCGAAAATCTCGCTGCAATTATGGTCACTTATCCTTCGACACACGGTGTATTTGAAGATCAGATTAAAGAAGTTTGTCGCATCACTCACGAGCAAGGCGGTCAGGTTTACATGGACGGCGCTAACCTAAATGCAATGGTTGGGCTATGCCAGCCGGGGCAATTTGGTGGCGACGTGTCGCATTTAAATCTGCATAAAACCTTTTGTATTCCGCACGGTGGAGGTGGTCCCGGTGTTGGGCCAATAGCCGTCGGCAAACACTTGGCGACGTTCCTGCCAGGGCATGACACGTTGCGCAAAAATGGCGAACAATTTGCGGTTGGCCCGGTCTCTGCGGCAGCCTGGGGCAGCGCAGGAATCTTACCCATCAGTTGGATGTATATCAAAATGATGGGTGCGAGCGGCCTACGGCAGGCGACGGAAGTAGCGATTCTTAACGCGAATTACCTAGCAACCCGACTACAAGAGCATTATCCGGTGCTTTATACCGGCGTAAATGGTCGCGTCGCGCATGAATGTATTATTGATTTACGCCCGATTAAAGAAAGCTGCGGGATTACGGTGGATGATGTGGCAAAACGGCTGATTGATTTCGGCTTTCATGCCCCGACCATGTCGTTCCCAGTGGCGGGAACCTTGATGATAGAACCGACGGAGAGTGAGTCTCTTGCTGAGCTGGATCGGTTTTGCGAGGCGATGATATGCATCCGTGAAGAGATTCGTGCAGTGGAAAGCGGCGAAGCCAATGCCGAGGATAACCCACTAAAAAACGCACCACACACCGCCCAGGTTTTAGTCGCCAATGATTGGGGACATGCCTATAGCCGCGAGCAGGCGGCTTATCCAGTGCCAACTTTAAGAGTGAACAAATATTGGTCGCCGGTGGGACGAGTCGATAATGTCTATGGGGATCGGAATTTGATTTGCTCTTGCCCCTCTATTGCAAAATATGAATAACATGTAGATTGTTGTCCGATTTAAATAAAGTTTGTGAATCGACACCGCTGAAACCCGCATTTTAAGGGTCATAATTCTAATAAAGATTGTGAACTAATTGAATTTGAAAATCATCTCCAGAGGCGCTTTTTAATAAAGATTGTGAATGAATTCAAAACTGAATTTCGGATCCAATTCCGAGGACAGTTTACTTAATTCAGTACGAATCAATCGAGTCTGACCCCTTTGATTACCCTTTAATTATATACTGCACTCCAATTTTTTCCTTTGCTTCAATTTTCGAAGCACAAGTTACCGTAAAAATAGACTCAGGGCTTCGCTCATGGGGGCGTAATGAATTTTCTACTTATAGAACAACTACTCAAGTCAGTCTCGCTATTGCTTAGCAATTTATTTGCTTTTTCATAGGAAAGATTTTCCGGGAATGGCCTTCCATCTATTCTTATTAAATCCTTACATACCACCATTTTAAATGAATCGTTAAGAGCATAGTTTGATTGTAGTGACCACTCATTACAACCAAGCACTGCGCAGGAAGATACAAATAATGATAAAGAAATCACACTTATGAGCCTAATCATCTCGGTAAAGCTCTCCATAACTAGACACAGGTAACCCAGCGCTCAAAGAAAGACCAGTATATGCCCCAGCAATCGGCATTCCAATAAAGCTCAAAAGCTTCAGCCGCTATTTGCGATTGAAACGGTCTAAAAAAACCAGTTTCCCAATCATAGCGCCATGAGTTCTGAAAATCATGTGTGAAACCAACTCGATTTATAAACTTAGAGGCAAAGGGGTATCCATCATAGATTTTGGCTGCACCTTCTGGGGACATACCAAATCTAGTGCCTAATTGTGAGTTGGCATCCAATACTGATCAGTAGAGGCGCTAGATCAATAATACAGATGCTACGCTAACTTTTTGATAAACCAGTTGTTTGGGAAACGGTCCTGATAATTTTTCGACGCCAACTGCGGCAAATATTGTATGCCACCTCACATTCAGATAGTCAATTTCCAATCGGTGTCAATAATTAGGCACCCTCTTCGTTGTCATCTTTGTGACGGCAGGGTTAAACCATATCTTAGCCCCAGAGCTCAAGCTAAAGCTTGTTGCAGATCAGCAATCAAGTCGGCAGAATCTTCCAGTCCAATCGAAAGCCGGAGCATGGCATCGGAAATCCCTCGTCGGGATCGTTCTTCCTCTGTCTGTCCATGATGGGTGGTCGTGCAGGGTTGAGTGACCAGGCTTTCAGCTCCGCCGAGGCTGGGTGCAAGTGCGAATAAACGTAACCTGTCGGCTACACGAGTCGCTTTGGCACCATTACCTTTTACCTCAATGGTCATCATGCCTCCGAAACCATACATCTGTTTCTTCGCAAGGCCGTGCCCAGGAAAATCGGGTAGCCCAGGGTAATAGACTCGGGCAACTTTTGGGTGCTTGGCCATCGCTTCGGCCACCGCTTGGGCACTGGTGTTGTGCTGTTGAACTCGTACAACAAGAGTACGCAAACTACGTAAGAGAAGAGAGGCGACTTCCGGTGCAATCGTAGAACCGAGGTTCTTACGCCAATCCCATATTGGAATCAACAGCTCCTTTGATCCCATCAGAGTCCCGGCAGTGAGATCGCTGTGTCCACCTAAAAATTTGGTGGCGCTTTGTACGACGAAATCAGCACCGAGTTCCAATGGACGCTGATTGACGGGAGAGGCGAAGGTGTTGTCGACTGCCACCTTAGCGCCATGCGCGTGGGCTTTGGCGCAAATGGCTCGAATATCAAATATTTCGAGAGTGGGGTTAGTTGGTGTCTCAAAAAAAACAAGCTTTGCACCATCAGTCAACAGCTCGTCCAGACGTTCAATTTCATTACCGAGTATTAGGTGAGTACGAATTCCCAACAAGGGTAGTTGGGCTGACAGAAGTTCCAAAGTACCACCATAAGCGTCACCAATACAGATAATCCCATCCCGTCCATGAGTCAGAAAGAGAGCAGTCTCGGCCGCCATACCGGAACAAAAAGCCCAAGCCATTTCCGCATTTTCCAGACCAGCCAGCGTTTCTTCCAGAGCAAAGATGCTCGGATTTAATCCATAACGAGTGTAGAGGCTACCAAGCTTTTTGCCGTCTATTACGTCAAGCAGGTCTGCGGTGGAGGAAAAGGCAAAGGTGGTGGTGTTATAAATTGGGGTGTGCGGGCTACCATGGGCATCTTTGCTGGAACTGCCGTGGATAGCGCAGGTTGCCAAAGATTGCAGGTGCTTGCCGGGCATGATGGTCTCCTTCTGAGGTACCAGTGATTACAGGATGGTTTGATTTGTCAGTTGTTTCAGGTTTCGATGGGTTGGTCGTTCGCTTTTACCAGAAAAAGCGCCATGTGTGGACTAAAAATTTCAGTCAGATCAAGGCCTACTTTAGTGATATTTATACCAGAGTGGGAGTAAATTTACCTCCCAGTCTTCTATATAGAGATATTAAACTCACTTAGAGGCGAACCATAAGTACAAATTTTATTACCATCGGGGTCACGCAAGTAGGATACGTAGGCATTAGGCGCAAAACTACGTGGACCGGGCTGGCCTTCGTCTGTTCCCCCGTTGGTCATACCTGCGAACAAACGTGTCGATAAAAATCTACTCAGTCCAAATCACTGGCGTCATGTCGCTCGGGTAGCTGTAATTCTTCCTCGCCCCAGATACGATTGACCCGTCGTCCCCTTTGTACCGCAGGGCGTTGGCTAATTTCCTGAGCCCAGCGTACTACGTTGGTGTAGGACTTTACATCCAGGAACTCGCCCGCTTCGTAGAGTTTTTCTTTAACCAGGGTGCCGTACCAGGCGTAGTTGGCGATATCAGCGATATTGTAGTCGTCGCCACAGAGATAACGACGTGAGGCCAGGTTGCGATCCAGCACGTCCAGTTGCCGTTTTACTTCCATGGCATAGCGGTTGATAGGGTACTCTAACTTTTCTGGCGCATAAGCGTAGAAGTGGCCGAAGCCCCCTCCGAGAAAGGGTGCGCTGCCAATCTGCCAAAATAGCCACGATAAACATTCCGCTCTCGCAGAGGGTTCCGTTGGCAGGAACGCGTCAAACTTTTCGGCTAGGTAGACCAGGATCGCACCCGATTCAAATACTCGGGTCGGCGGTGAAGTGCTTTGGTCAAGTAGTGCAGGGATTTTGGAGTTCGGATTTATCGCTGTAAATCCACTGCCAAACTGATCTCCTTCATTAATATCGATTAACCAAGCATCGTATTCTGCTCCAGTTTTACCCAGTGACAGCAGCTCCTCCAATAATACGGTGACTTTCACTCCGTTGGGTGTTGCGAGCGAGTACAATTGTAATGGGTGCTTTCCAATAGGCAGCACTTTATCGTGTGTCGCCCCGGCTATAGGTCGATTAATACTGGCAAATTTGCCGCCACTTTCCTTGTTCCAGGTCCATACACGGGGGGGAGTGTACTCGTTTATTATACTCATGTATCTGTAGCCTCATTTGCGTTGAGTTGTTGAGACGGTGATTGCATTCAGCTATTCAGGTTGCTCTTCAGATAAGCTCAATAGATGCGCGGTTTAGCTCAACCGTTATTCAGCAGGAGATTTTCCGATTTAGGGGGTATCGATTTGCGCATTGCGAAAATTTAATGGTGTAGTGCTTACTTCCTTACTGAAAGTGTAGCTGAAGTTCGAGCTATCAGTATAGTCGGGATGCTTTGATATCGCGATACCAAGGAATATTTGACCGTTCGTTCGGAACCAAGGTTCATATTTATTCACTACGATACAAATAATAGATAACCTACTATGGCAACCCCTAGAGCAATAAGCACTGATGCTATTACTTTGTTCCTAAATCCAGCCTGATCGTTGGATAGTTCTGCTGGCTTTGCCACAATGCCTCGGTTTTCTATAGTATCGATATCTAACTTGGAGCGTAAGGCCTCCACAAATTCCCCGCCAATGGCATCCGCTTTTTTCTTCATGATACCTTCTCCGAACTTGCCCAGCCGCCCCATGATTTTAATGTCAGACCGGTACAGAACCTCTGTTTGAAGTTCGTTTATAGTATTTAGATGAAGTTCGGTAGTTGCGTTGATGCGACTAGCGCGCCCACCTTCATGCCCAGTTGTTAAGTAAGATGCGAAGCAGGGAGGATGTTGTTCGGTTGCCTCTACATTGACATTAAATATCGTCTTAATTGGCCCCACCTGTACTTTTATACCGGCCTTATATTTATCGTTTCCAAGTTCTTCAACATCCTGACAACCGGGTACGCATTCTGCTACTTTTTCTGGAGTCGTAATGAACTCCCATACATCCTTTTGTGGGGCGTTAACTTCAAAAGTCTTTTCTATTATCATGTTGCTTTTCTCTCCAGATTGATCGCAGAGGTATCATCTTTTCGCAATACAGGCTTTGCCTGTAGCGAATGGCCCGCTGAGGATGTGTGACGCGTTTGGTCTAAAAATGATCGAAGGTCTGCGGGTCAATGGGCGGGTACTCTATCTTACTGTGACACAACTTTAGTTGCCCCAACATCTCCGCCGTCTTGATAGAAATCACATGCGGATCGACAAACATAACACCCAGTTCATTTTCCATGCGCTCGCGTGCCCCTAGCGCTAACATACTAAAAATCGTGGCACAAGCAATGACAATACACTGCGCGCCCTCTTGCTCAACCTGTGGCCGTGCAACGGAAATTATTTCTGCTTCCCATTGTTCGGGCGAATAAGGAATATCTATGCCATCCGCGCCTATACGTAATGATCGGTTCATACTGCGTATTGATGTCATACGTTCTTCACAACCACATTCCCTGATGGCTCTCAAGAATATGGGGTTCATCTTGTGATTAACTGACACCACTCCAAAACTTCGTGCCAATTGATACACCAAGTTGTAAGTTGCCGTCGCTGCACCAACCACAGGAATATTCACTGCACCACGCGCAATTGTTAGTCCGAAATCGCACATGCCATTGAGCACAACTGCATCACAGCCTTCACGTTCAGCTTGTAGCGCGAGCATAGCCGCTTGTGGGCCTTTCAGTTCGATATCACCGGCAACTTCCAACAGGCCATCGGTTGCCCCCATTACTATTACTTCTGTTTCTGGCGCCACCAGGCTTTCTATTTCGGTCACAATTTCCGGGTATATTTCACCTGGCATGATCACTGCTAGCTTCATTTTCTTCACCTCTGACTTATAACTTTTCAAGTGCCGTCAAAATTTTCTCCGGCGTGATGGGTAAACTGCGGATACGTACACCGGTCGCATTATAGACTGCGTTTGCAATTGCCGGAGCAGGCACAATAAGTGGAGTTTCACCGAGCCCCTTGGCACCAAAAGGCCCCGTGGGTTCAATCGATTCGATAAAGATACAGTTGATTTTGGAAGGCATTTCTACGGCTGTCGGCATTTTATAATCGAGGAAATTACTAGTTAGGCATGCACCAGTATCCTGATCAAACTGCATGTGTTCCATCAGCGTAAAACCGATACCCTGTTGTACAGCACCTTCCACTTGCCCCTCGGCTGAAGTGGGGTTGATTACCTTGCCAATATCGTGAGCATAAGTGACCTCAAGTACACTCACTTCTCCCGTGTCTGTATCGACCTCCACTTCAACAAACATGGCACAAGGCGTGGATGGATTGGACTGCGGCGCAGCAGATGCGGTGCAAAGAATGGTGCCCTTGTCCTCGATCTTACCCTTTTTTATACTTTCAGGGGTCAATTGCACTAAGGCTGACTCGGTGTATTGGGCAATTTCTGCTACGCTGAGCCGCCTTGCTGGTACGCCTTTGACGAACACAAGGCCCTCTTGAATCTCCAGATCCTCCGAGTTGGCCTCCAACATACTGGCGGCAATTTCCAGTATTCTTTGTTTCGCTTGAGAGGCGGCCTTTTTAACTGCATTACCTGCTGAATAGGTTGCACGGCTGGCATGAGTAGGTGGTTCGAAGGGTAAAATATCAGAGCTGAGATGGTAATTCATTTTTACCTGGTCGGCCTTTAGGCCTAACTCTTCGGCTGCAATTTGGCACATAGTGGTAATCTGTCCGGAGCCAATATCTATCGTTGGTATAGATAATGATGCCGTTCCATCGGGATTGATCCGCACTATTGCACCTGATTGCTCTGGAATATCAGGGAAACCCACACAACCACTGACCCATAGCGGTTGAGAGGCCATGCCGATACCTCGTTTTTTGCTGCCTTGCGATGAGCCTGCAGGCATGCGCTTATGAAAGCCACTTTGGGCGCTACCCTCGCGTAAACATTCCTCGTAGCGATAAGACTCCAGTTTGAAGGCGCCAGGAGTGAAAACATCCGTTATTGGATTGGGGTCACCCGCTTGATGGGCATTTTTTAAGCGAAATTCAATTGGATCCAGATTCAATGTTTCGCAGATTTCATCGATTTGTGATTCTGTGGCAAAACAACCCTGTACACCACCAATCCCTCGATAGGCTCCCGCTCGCATATTGTTTGTTAGAATTGCTTGTCCGGTAAATTTGCGATTTTTACAGCGGTAGGTTGTGTACGCGCCACCAAGAGCGCAAATCATCATGGCCTCAGGACCGTAAGTTGCGTAGGGTCCACAATCTGCTATTACGTGGATTTCACGGGCCGTTATGGTGCCATCATTTTTAACACCCGTTTTCAACGTCACTTCCATGGGCGTACGCGCATTGGTAATGAAATCCTCTTCACGAGAGTTTTCCATTCGAACGGGCTTTCCTGTTTTCTGACTTAGAATAACAGCCAAGGGTTCTGCGCTACTGATTTCAGTTTTGCTCCCGAAACCACCACCAATATAGTGGGGTTTAATGACAGAAATATCGCTCAAGGGAATATCCAGAATATAAGCTAGCTTTTCTCGTAAGCCAAACACATGCTGAGTAGAACTGTGAATAGTAACTTTGCCGTCAGCACTGGCATCGGCAATACTCATCCAAGGCTCCATGTAGCAGGTGTGAACCCTGTGGGTAGAGTAGGTGTTTTCAAAAATATGGTCAGCTTCGGCAAAGCCCCGTTCCAAATCGCCTTCCTCTATGACTGGGCTCAGACAGATATTGTTTTCAAACTCGCGATTGATCTGCGTGGCACCTTCCCTAATCGCATCATGCATATTAAAGTAATGCGGTAGTTCCTCATATTCGACATCGATTAATTTGATAGCCTCTTCAGCGATATCCAAGGTAGTTGCTGCAACAGCGGCAATCGGCTCACCGGTATAGCGAACCACATTGTCCAACACTCGCACATCTCTGACACCATCAGAATACATATCTTTGATATAAATCGGCGCAAACGCTTTTGAAGGAACGTCTTTTGCTGTCAAAATAGATTTAACGCCGGGTAATTTTTCCGCCGCTGACGTATCAATACTGAGAATGCGTGCGTGGGGGTACATGCTACGCAACATTTTTCCATATAACATGCCATTGAGTTTCATATTGAAGACGTAGCCACGCCCGCCAGTGACTTTATCCAGTGCATCCGGGCGCCTCATCCTAGTACCAACCACTCGAGTATTGAGCTTATTTCCCATCGTATTTATTCCTCTCGTTGGTTAGGCTATTTTGTTTTCAGCAACCGATTTAACGGCGTCAACAATCTTTTGGTATCCCGTGCATCTACAAAGATTGCCCGATAAGGATTGTCGAATCTGTTTCTCTTCCGACCCACCACCTTCGTCAATATACTGTTTGGCTGACATCAGAATTCCACTGGTACAATAACCACATTGAACGGCCCCTTTGTCTATAAATGCTTCCTGCAAGGGGTGCAGACTCTTCCCTTTACTAATGCCTTCAACGGTGGTGATTTCGCAATCCTGGGCAGAATGAGCAAACATCATGCAGCTATATACAGCTCCACCGTCAATATGCACTGTGCAGCAACCACAACCACCCGCGTCACAGCCACGTTTTGGGCTATTTAACCCAAGTTGATCGCGCAACACACTAAGTAGTGTTTCCCAAGGATTTGCTGCAATTTCATATTGGTCATTATTAACTTTTAAAGTAATTAGTTGTTTCATATGCTATTCCCTTGAACCTTAAGTACTCTTTGGTAGGATCGCTGTAAGCTCCGAGTCGTAAAAACCTTTGCCATCGCACTTCGATAGGCAGCACTAGCACGATGATCAGAGATCGGGTCGATATCGCCAAGCACTAACTCTCCCGCTTCTTTAAATAGCTCCTCAGAGGGGGATTGGTTTTCCATTAATTGTTCAGCCGCCAGTGCTCGAACCGGTGTGCCGGCAACACCACCACCTAGGGCAATACGGACATTGCAACAATTGCCACGTGAATCTAAAGATAAACTAGCCGCTACATTAACTAAGGCTAAATCGTTAGCATTGGTTTCCAGTTTTAGAAATGCGCTGGCTTTGTTCGCGTTTGTTTTTGGCACCATTATCCTGGAAAGAAACTCATTGGATCCCAGTACATTTTCAAACGGACTTAATGCAAACTCACGAAGCGATATATCCCGCGCACCATTAGTGCCTTCAATTTGAAGGTCTGCTTCCAATGCTAATAGAGCCGTGGGCAAATCAAAAAAAGGACAAGCCGTAGCAATATTGCCACCGATAGTGGCAACGTTCAGAATCTGTTTTGGTGGATAGGTGAGTGCATCAGCGATAGCAGCAAAGGCTGGGTTCGTATTAAAAAGAGAGGTTCTTGCCAAATCGATCAATCGAGTGGTTGCGCCAATCTGGTAATTAGCACTGTCTTCAGATACACCTGTCAGCCCCATGCCCCTAATATCAATGAGTGCCTGTACGCCCCACAGCAAATCGCGTGCTGCCAAACCGTGTATAAATGAACCTCCAGCCAAAATTAGGGCGCTATCCTCATAATCGTTAAGCAGGCTTACTAATTCGCTAGAATTTGTCGGTTTATAAAATTTTTCTAGGCTGGTAAGAGACAAAGTCTTCTCCTCTATTACCGTTTAATTGGCATTAATATGATTAGAGAAGTTTTATTCTATGTGGGACTGTTACGCACTCGATACTACCCGAAAGAGTAGTAAGTGTAATGTTTGAAGAATCTAATGGATTTTTGAAATGTAGTTTAGAGACAGGCTTGAGCCAAAATCACGCAACACGAATTACTCAAAATATTAGAGAAATTTCATCAATTGAACGCGATTCTTCACCTGATAGTGATCATAGAGGCGTTTAATATGATACTTGACGGTATTAACCGAGATATCCAGTTTGGAAGCAATCTCTTTATTGCTCGCACCATTAATTAATTGAGCGGCAACTTGTTGGGCCTGCGGTGAAATCCCGCTCTCATCATCATTGCTTGAGAATGTTCCCAGTCGCGCGAGTACCTCAGATATTTCCTCACAAAAAAAGCTCAAGCAATCTAGATCAGTCACCGACAGCGGGCCTGACTGCTCACACCGCCCCAGATTAAACGTGCCAATCACGCGCCCCTTCATTATTACAGGCGCAATGACTAGGTTTTCATAGCCATGCTGATTGCTTAATTGGTAAAGAGGAGAGCTTCGCCACTTGTCTAACCCGGTTACACGGGCACAGTCAACAACGCACCTTTGTTCTATGCAATAGCGCATAAGCTGATCATGAGGGCGCAAACGTTCGATTGCCTGCATAAAATTGCGCGGCACATGCCAAGGGTATCTCTCGATAATTTCAAATTGTTTGTCTATCAGGTAAAAGCAACAACCATCGGCGCTAAACAGCTCCGGTAGCGCATGCAATATAGCGATTCGTAGCTGATCCAAATTATTGCTGCGATGAAGCGCCGCTATTGCTCGTGCCAAGGGAGGGATGCTTTCAGAATGGGGCATCGGCTATTATTCTCAGATTTACAAAAATTTGTTGGGTAATGCTAGTTTCAACCCTCTTAAGCCAGTTGGTTAAACTTACTTATTAACAAGCTTTCTTACCAATCGATCGGTGGTTGGGTGAAAGCTTTGATCGGTGTTAACAGTCCGGCTTGCAGATATTCATGCTCAGTAATACATTCCAGCGAGCCTTTAGTGGTTAACGCAATGAAGAAAGACTCGTAACGAGGATATCGTTCTATAAATCCACCACCGGTGTGAACACTAACTAGTTGGAAGTTTTTAAGGATAAACCCTCGAACTTCAATATTCAGATTATCTGATGTATTAGCAGGCAGTAATTCTCGCGGCGCTAAGCCTACAATTTGTTCCATTTTACGAACGTCAGAAGGGTTTTTCTCGTAGATTACCTGATCATCGGAAATTGCTAATTTATATTCAGTATCTGAGGTATTCTCATCTGTTGCCATCTCGATCACACTATGCAACTGCCTCATAAAGAGCAGAGTATACTCCTGTTAATGCCGATTGAAATTGAAAGCATATTCCAAAACTTTCTGTTTCAATCTTTTAAAACGAATCTGGTCAGATTAATCGATTGGATATGCAGTACTAGTACATACGGTACGAATGCCAAAAGCGGTCTTAATTCTCGCCACTCCAGGTAGGCTGGAGAGATGATTTTTATGTAGTCGTTCATAATCACTGGCGCCGCCGGCAGCCACTCTTAACAGATAATCAGCCTCTCCGGTCATCAGATAACATTCCATAATCTCCGGGTTTTTGCGCACGGCGGCTTCGAAGGCTTCCTGGCACTGGACGCTCTGACTGTTGAGCGTAATCTCTACAAAAATAATTGTTGGCCTGCCAATTGCCGCCGGATTTAGCAACATCACATAACCGGCAATGACTCCCTGCTCTTCCAGTTGTTTGACCCGCCGCAGACAGGCGGAAGGGGATAGATTAATTCGTTCCGCTAAATCCGAATTACTTAGCCTGCCATCACTTTGGAGAGCACGTAGTATCTTACGATCAGTTGAGTCTAGTTTCATAAATAGAATTTTATGCGAATTAATTTAATAAATTAAGCAATAAGTTGTTTTTTTATATATAAAAGTAGTTGAATTTGCAATCACCTATAAATCAATTTCCAGTATGCTTTGCAACAGTTTTGGTCATCCATCAATGGAGCAATCTTCAATGAAAATTATCGTTCTTGGCAGTGGTGTAATCGGTGTGACGAATGCCTATTATCTCGCGAAGGAAGGACATGAGGTTACCGTAATCGATCGTCAGCCTGAACCCGCGATGGAGACCAGCTTTGCCAATGCGGGAGAGGTTTCGCCCGGATATTCGGCGCCTTGGGCGGCCCCCGGTATTCCGTTAAAAGCTGTTAAATGGCTGATGATGAAGCACAGTCCTCTGATCATACGCCCTTCTCTTGACCCTTCTATGTGGTCGTGGAGTCTTCAGATGCTCCGCAATTGCACTATGGCAAGATATGAACTCAATAAGAGCCGTATGGTACGATTGGCAGAATACAGCCGAGATTCCCTCAAAGCGTTACGTGCAGAAACGGGGGTTCAATACGATGAGCGCAGTCAAGGCACCTTGCAAATGTTTCGCTCTCAGAAACAATTAGACTCGGCTGCAACCGACATGGCTATTCTGGACAGATTCGCAGTACCTTACGAATTATTAGATCGGCAAGGATGTATTGCGGCGGAGCCTGGACTCGTGCATGTAAAAGAAAAAGTGGCCGGTGGTTTGAGACTGGTTAATGACGAGACAGGCGATTGTTTTATGTTCACTCAGGCGCTTGCCAAAATGGCTGAACAAATGGGGGTTCAATTCCGTATGGGTATCAATATCCGCCGTTTGCAGATAGAGGGTGGAAGGGTCAGCGGTGTCGAAACGGATACAGGGGTTGTGCGGGGCGATGCCTATGTAATGGCCCTCGGCAGTTATTCTTCTCTTTTACTTAAGGCGGTAGGCGTCAAGGTGCCAATTTACCCGGTGAAAGGCTACTCCATCACATTACCCATTGTCGATGCGAGTGCGGCGCCCGTATCTACTATCATGGATGAAACACATAAAGTTGCAATTACCCGGTTGGGTAATCGTATCCGCGTTGCCGGTACGGCAGAGATTACGGGTTACAACAACGAACTCAAAGAATGCCGACGTGAGACCGTTGAGCATGTGGTGTCAGATCTATTTCCCAAGGGTGGAGATTTATCCAAAGCTGAACTTTGGTGTGGCCTGCGCCCCATGACGCCGGATGGCACCCCTTGTGTGGGAGCAACAACTATTCCCAACCTTTATCTTAATACCGGTCACGGCACACTGGGTTGGACGATGGCTTGTGGCTCGGGCCGTCTGCTGAGCGACCTTATATCCGATAAGAAGCCTGAGATTGATACCGAGGGGCTTTCCATTCATCGCTATGCAGCTTAACAGTCTTGATATGAAAATTGACTAACAACAGGTCGGGGTACTGAAAATAAACTTCAGATTGTGCGCTGATTGAGCATACGGTATCCCGGCCTTATACAGAATTATCGACTTTGCCCAGTGCTTAAAATTTTTCTAAAACTTCGGGATAAATGACCTAAATGGCACGTCCTACAAGAATATCGATTAGCCTTGAGGCAATTCGTCATAACTATGCCCTTGCGGTTAGGCAGGCGCCGTTATCAAAGTCGATAGCGGTTGTTAAAGCGGATGCCTACGGTCATGGCGCAGTAGTAATCAGTAAGCTCCTTGAGCCACAGGCTCCGGCCTTTGCGGTCGCCTGTATCGAAGAGGCAATAGCGTTGCGTGAAGCAGGAATTAAAAAACCGATTTTATTGCTTGAGGGCATTTTCTCAGCCGATGAAGTGAACCTGGCATCTATGTACAACTTCTGGTTGATGGTTGGCAGTCAACAACAGGCAGATGCGGTCATTAGCGCCAAAATTCCCAAGCCAGTGGTTGTTTGGATTAAGGTAGATACGGGCATGCATCGGCTAGGCATATCTCCAGTTGATGTGAAAAAGGTTTACGTGAACTTAGCCGATAGCGCCAACGTCAATTCAGAAATAGTGATAGCCACACACTTTGCTTGCAGCAATGAGCGAGACAGTCATTTCACCCACGAGCAAATAAACCGCTTTCAACGAGCGATAGCAGGGCTTCATGCGCCGGTCAGCATGGCTAACTCAGCTGCCATACTGGGTTGGGAAAAAGCCAGGGCGGACTGGAATCGTCCCGGCTATATGCTGTATGGTAATTCGCCTTTTTCAGACAGTTATGAAGCATGTGACTCACTTAGGCCTGCAATGACATTTCAATCGGCTGTCATCAGTATCAGAGAGATTGAAGCGGGCGAATCAGTGGGTTACGGTTTACAATGGCAAGCTGATCGAACCACAAAGGTTGCCACTGTCGCGGTTGGTTATGGGGATGGTTACCCGCGAAATGCTGCCAATGGCACGCCTGTATTGGTAAATGGGCAACGCGCCCCTTTAATCGGATGTGTTTCCATGGATATGATAACCATTGATGTTACTGATTTGGCAGAGGTTAATATTGGTGATGAGGTGATTCTTTGGGGCAAACAATTGTCGGTTAATGAAATCGCGAAGTCGATGGGAGCTAGTGGATATGAATTGCTAACACGCATGCCTAGACGTGCACCACGAATTTATACGGACCATTAGCTCGCTAATTAATCACACAGTAGTTAAGTATTAAAGAGTTATCGGCCGTTATGTTGGGTTATTGATAACCCGCTGTATTTAGAGCTGGCGACCATAGATTTAAACGTATTCAAGTGGGAGATTCGTTGTACTTTTGACGGTTTCCATAACAAAGTTGCTATTGAGGCTGTAGAGGCTAGCCTCTTCGTTCAACTGTCTGTAAAGCCGACTATAGCCATCCATATCAGTGACTACCGCTTTAATTAAGTAATCCATATCGCCAAGCAGCCGATGTATTTCTAATACTTCAGGTATTTCTTTGACGACCCGTTCAAATTTATCTAAGCCATGCGGGTCGTGGCGGTTGGTGCGTACCACCAGGAATGTTGTTAAGGGTAAGTTTAGTTTTGAGGAATCCAGCAGCGTAAGTCGTGCTGTAATGATTCCATTCTTCTCCAGTTTTTGAATTCTTTGTCCGCAAGCACTTTTTGAAAGCCCAACTCGGTTGGCGACAACCGTTACAGGCAAAGTAGCGTCTTGTTGAAGGATCGCGAGAATGGCTTTATCAAATCTGTCCATATGTGAAAGTCTGTTTGAAGCTTGGTTCTATAGTTAGCGTCTATTATCGAAACGGGAGCTCCGACAGAGCCCCCGCTGGAAAAATAACAGGTCTATGCCTGTTGACGCCGTTTATCTTTTTTCTCAAGGCGTTTTTCTTTCAGGGTTTTTTTCGGCTGTTTCTTTTCTTTCAGTTTTGACATGTCAATACTCCATAGAGCGTTTTCACGGGAAAGCATCACGCCTTACCACTTTGATCAATTTAATACTCATTTCATCATCGCCTTCGAAACATGCATGGCTATATCCTCCTTTTCCTTTTCAGGATTGATTCAGGTTATGAGATGGCGAGAATACGAACCTGTAACTGGGAGCCCAGAAAGTTCACCTTTACCTTGTCGCCAATGCCACATCCCATAAGACGTCTGCCTAGAGGCGAAAAGCAAGATAGCTGGCCTTTCTCTAACGTCTTTATTATTGAATCGACCAGTGTGAAATCTGTGATTTCACCGGTCAGCAGATCTTGCAGTGTTACAGTTGATTGAAGTGAAGCCCGGAGGGGTTCTCTCTGGGCTCTATGCTGTTGTTCGATCGCAGAAAAAGTATCTGCAAGTTGCGCTGGTGATAACGTAAAATACAGCGGTGTAGAAATAAAATAGTGTTGTATGCAGCGGTTCAGTGATGATTGAATGCGTTGCCTGATTCCCCTGTTCAAGACAGTACTCCTTCACGACCAGTAAGCGGTCGTCAAATTTAAATGAGTAAAAAACTAAAGGCTTACGGCGGGCGCAAGAAAGCACCCGTTAGATGGGGAAGGTGAGAGAAACTCTCCAGGAAAAAAATCGAACCAACTTATACATCACAAAAACTCTGAGGGTAATATGCCTGATTGGTGATCTCGTAAAACTGAGTCTACCTAGTAAAAAAATAAAGTCAAATTGGAGTCTTTTTCGGTACATAATGATATTAAAACGACCTGATTTTAATGCATGCTGCATGGATAAAGACCATTTTGAATAATCCGTATAAAACAATACGGGTGTCTATGAGAATAGTGTTATGTGGGATATTAGATTCGCTGGCGTAAAGAGTGATTCGGCTCATTGTGCTTGGATTAGAAACGTCTTTCGCCAATCGTTGCTCGGAAATTATAGCCGTAAGAAAATAGTAGAGCGGGTATGATCTGTGCGAAGTCAGAATGATATTAGAGACCTTTATCGTTACGGTAGCGAGTATTTAACGTCAATGGTATGGAGTGGTCTTAAAGCTTTCGGATTGGTGAATGCTTTCCAGTATCAATAGCCTTTATCATTTGTTGGGCCTAATAATATTAATCGGTTAAGCTGAACAGAGGTTGGTTCTCTGCAAGTGTAGCCACGGCCTGCGAATTGATTTTTTGTGCCGTCCAGTGCTGTTGTCGTACATTTCGCCGTGGCGGTAATGACGTTCGATTATTTGGTTCCGGCGTCAATACGAACGCATCGATAGGGCGTTAATACCGTTTGCACTAGGGTATTTAGGAGCTAAGAATTAGGAATGAAGTATGCAGCGCTATAAAATTATTCACCGCACTTACTATAATTATTCTGGAGATGTGACTCTAGGGCCGCACAACCTGCGCTTGCGCCCCAGGGAAGACCATGAATTGCGAATTGAGTCTTTAAAACTAACGATCACACCTCCAGCAAATCTGCTTTGGCATCGGGACGTGGAAGGGAATTCAGTCGCTATAGCAACGTTTGATTTACCTGTTAACCAACTGGTGGTGGAAAGCGAGGTTATTATCCAACAGTACAATGAGGCGCCACTCGATTTTTTAGTGGCTGACTATGCGATTAATTATCCCTTTTCCTATCAGTCGGATGATAATGTCCTGCTGTCTCCCTATAGGGCGTTACCCGAGCAAGCGACCATCGTAATGGTCAATCAATGGATTACAAATTTTTGGCAAAGCAGCGAAGAAATCCAGTCCTACACGCTGTTACAGCGCCTTGCTGAATATATTTATCAAACCTTGGCCTACCGCGTGCGGGAAGAACCCGGCGTACAAACGGTACCTCAAACACTATCCTGCGGCACCGGCTCTTGTCGAGATTTTGCATTACTTTTTATGCAGGCGGCGAGGTGTTTGGGACTCGCTTCACGCTTTGTTAGCGGCTATCTGCACGCCCCTTTATTAGTTAATGAAATTGGATCAACCCATGCTTGGGCTGAGGTGTATTTACCCGGGGCCGGTTGGAAAGGTTTCGACCCCACGATTGGAAAAATCGTCGGAACGGATCATATCGCCGTTGCGGTAGCAAGGCTGCCTGAGTCAGTGCCTCCCGTAGCGGGTTCATTTATTGGCACGGCGGATTCGAGTCTTGAGGTGGGGGTTTGGGTTAGTAAATGCTAGGCAACCTCTTTAACTCTTTAAATGTGATCTAGTGCCAATTGCCGTAAATAGTAATGCCACTTCACAGGCTCAGCTCTTGACCCCTGGGAGTAACAATCGTCACCACGGTGGTGGCTCAAAAATTATTTCTGGATATCCTCCATTACTTTATAAACCAGACTGTCATCAATATCATACTGGTCGGCGGCGCGGCGCAATACATCGTCATCCCATCGAATATTCTGTGGATTAACAGGGGTATCGGCACTTTCCCAGCCCCGCTCTCGTCTAACGAGCAGGCGAAGCACGTCCGGGCGGTCATAATGGCCCACGCTATCAAGAATGGCTTTTACGGCCTTAATCATGTCCGCCTGTAGTTCTCCATAGATAATTTGGGAGCCATACTGTGGCTCTACCAGCGGTACGCCTAAGGGAGAAATAATAGCGCTGCCACCATGGGCATAACTGGTATTCATTTTTCCTTTATAGGGGAAGTCGTCAGGAATATCTTTCTCGTCAATGAAGCTGCACGCTTGAATCACAAAGGTTCCGGCTTCCATAGCATGGGCTCGGGCAGCGAAATTTCCCCAGAAGTATCCGGCTTTATCCGGTTCTTCCAGTTGTGGCCCGGTATGCAGGGCAAAAGAGCCGGGAAATACGGCGATGTGAATGTGTTCTCCCTGGGCGGCCATTGCGGCCCGGGCCGTCGTCATTAAATTTTCACCGCAGATTAAGCCGCCGATTCGGCCAATATCTGTTTCGAAGACAACGAGATCGCGACCGTCACCCTGTCCCCAAAACATTCGTTCTGTAAATGTTGGGATGAGTTTACGATGTTTGCCCAGCAAATTTCCCTCGCGCCCGATAAACAGGAGCGTATTGTAGATGGTTTGAGCGCCAGGCCTTGAATCCATTTCGTTACATCCCATCACGACATGAATGTTGTTATCACGAGCGGCATTGGCGAGTCTTTCGGTATCTTCGCTAGGTATCAATACCGCAGCATCATGAAAGCGTACCCTGCCGTTGACCCATTCCGGCATGTTGGAGTCCCAGCCTTCAGTCCAATAGGGGTAGCCGGCCAGCCAGACTTCAGGAAAGACAACCAGTTCGGCGCCGCTGTTGGCGGCTTCTTTAATGGCTTCCACAGCGCGCGTAACACAGGCTTCGCGATTGAGGAATTGGCAGGAGATTTGTGCGATGGCGACCTTAACTTGTGGTCGTCCACCAAGAATGGGCTGTTTCGTTTTCATGATGTTTTACCTAGGTTTTAGCATAATCTGGTGGCTAAGTTTTGCAAACGCATCTATTTGAACATTCTAATAGTAATAAAAACTATCCGAATTCAGAAAAAATCATTCATCTAGGGAAGATGAAATGGCGCTGATAGATTAAGGGAGGAGAGTTGCTGATTGGACAGCTTTTGTTGAAAATACAGAATTAAACGGTAGCGGCCATTGACATAGAGGTTGCGTCATTAATAATGGAAGTTAGATAATCAAGCATTGCTGTCGATGATGTTGCACTTCAGCTTTGCTAGAGAGTGGTAAAAATGAAAGAAAGTAAGTCCCAAGCAATCCGGTTTGATGCGGATATGCTCAAAAAATATGATACTTTTGGACCGCGGTATACATCCTACCCAACCGCCATTCAATTTTCCCCAGAGTTTAACGAACAGGGTTATCGTGCCGAACTGGCAGAAAGTAATCTGCAGAGCAATCCGTTATCGCTTTACTATCATATCCCCTATTGTGAGTCGCTCTGCTTTTATTGCGCCTGTAACAAAATCATTACCCATACCTTTGATAGGGCTATTCCTTATCTTGAGCGCCTGCACAAAGAGATTGCTATGCAGGCAGCTTTAGTGAGCGATCAACGTCTAGTGAACCAACTCCACTTTGGCGGGGGCACCCCTACTTTTCTAAGCGATGAGCAATTACAGCAATTGATGTTGGTGACAGAGCAGCATTTTAAAATGGCGCCAGTGGATCAGCGAGAGTTTTCAATTGAAGTCGACCCTCGTGCGGTACGGGGAAATACCATCGCTATGTTGCGGAAGTTTGGTTTTAATCGTGTCAGCCTTGGGGTTCAGGATTTTGATGAAAAGGTACAAAAGGCGGTTAATCGCCAACAATCGGTTGAGCAGACACAGACCGTGTTGGATGCAGCACGACAGTCAGGTTATCAATCCATTAATATGGATCTCATTTATGGTTTGCCGTACCAAACAGTAACCAGTTTTAATCGGACTCTCGATACTATCATCACTATGCGCCCAGAGCGTTTGGCAATCTATAGTTATGCTCACCTGCCGCATCGAGTCAAAGCGCAAACCTTGATTAAAGCTGAGAATCTGCCGGATGCAGTGACAAAACTTGGCCTGTTGGAACTGACCATTAATCGTTTACAGGAAGCAGGCTATGTGTATATCGGTATGGATCATTTTGCCTTGCCTGATGATGAGCTGGTGCGAGCAAAAGAAAAAGGCACATTGCAGCGGAATTTCCAAGGCTATTCCACTCATGCGGACACCGATATGATTGGTATGGGCGTTACTTCTATTGGTAAAGTCAACAACGCCTATAGCCAGAATGAACGGTTTGAGAAGGGTTATTTTAAAGCGATAGATGCTGGGCACTTAGCGGTGTTCCAGGGTTACCGTTTAAGCGATGACGATAAATTGCGCCGTACAGTTATTCAGGGGTTGATGTGCCAGGGTGTTGTTGATTTTGAAAACATCGAAAAGCAGTACCAAATTGATTTCAAATCTTATTTTGCAGAGGAATTAAACCGTTTGCTGCCTTTGGAAGAGGATGATTTGGTAACGCTGAGTGATCAACAAATAAGCGTTCAGCCTTTTGGTCGTTTATTACTGCGTAATATCGCTATGGTATTTGACGCCTATCAACAGCCAACAAAAGAACAGCGTTTTTCGCGAGTTATTTGAGCGCGAAATTATTGGTCAGGGTGTCAGGCTTCGATATTTATTCCAATGTTGTATCCTCAGGGAAAAGTGCCTCAATCGGAATGTCTGGCGTGTGTTCATAACGCGGATCAAAATCAACAGCAACTTGGTTTTCTGGAACGGCAGTGATGAACTGTGCCTGTTCCGTAACAGGTAGTGGGGAGACCTGGGTTTGACGGTAACGGATAAACAGGGCTAACAGAATCAGTATCAGGGAAAAACCATAGAAAAATGCGGCAGCTGAAATTTTTTCCATTAAGACAGAGCCTCCCAATGGACCAAGGATACTGCCAAGCCCATAGCTGAGCATCAGGGCCGAACTGGCGGCTACCCGCTCTGAACTATCGACTAAGTCATTTGTGATCGCGACAGAAATTGAATAGATGCTGGCACTTAAGCCGAGCACCAGCGAGGCAAGTAATGCCCGTAGCAAAAATTCCCAGGTAGTTCCGAGGCCAGATAACAGGCTGAAAAAAGCTGCTAGCAGGCAGACCAAGAGCATAATGGTGCTGCGCTGCATGCGATCACATATCCAGCCAAGCGGCCAAGCAAGCAACATGGCGAAGGTGACTGCCGCGAACATTAACTGTGAAACTTCGGCGGTACTTAAGTGCGTCATTTTGCTGAAAAGAGGAACCAGCGCATAGAAGGAGCCGAGTAGCAACCCGGCACAAAAGGCTGAGGTAAGCCCCAGTGGCGCTATTTGCCAAAGACGGATAAGCGGCATACGTGTCTCTTGCTCTAATTCTGGCGATTGCAGGCGGGACAGAGATAGCGGGATCACTGCCGCAATGAGAAGTAGCGTGGCCAGTACAAATGGCGCGGCCCCGCCAGCGCCACTGACGCCAACTAAAAGTTGAGCCATGGCGGAGGCTGAATAAGAGGCAATTAAGTAGAAAGAGAATAGTGTGGCACGATTTTGATTGGTCGCTACAGCACTAAACCAACTTTCAATGGTGATGAGCATACCGGCGACAGTGAAGCCGCCAATCGCTCGTAATCCTGCCCAAACATAAATATTTTCGATGAGGGGGTAGCTTGCTGCGGCCATTGCACAGGCACTGGCCAGTGCGGAAAATGTCCGGATATGGCCGACTCGCCTTACCAACGGGACGGCGTAAAGTGCGCCGACGGCAAACCCAATCGAATAGCAGGCCATAATGAGGCCTACATTTAACGGATTAATACCAGTGTCTCCGAGCCGGACTCCCAATAGAGTGAGTAAATAGGCATTGCCAGCGGTAATCAGCATCAGGCTAAGAAATAATGTCAACAGAGAGATAACCAATAAACGCATACTTTCTCCATCAGAAGCAGGGTCGAAATGGTGGATTAGACCTTTGGGGTACAATTTTAAGGGTAACCGGCTATATTATGGTGGTGAATTTTCGGTGGGTGTTTACCCCTGTTTTTAGCAGGCCATATAATGTTAGGCAGCGTGCTCTGCAGACCTCTGCAGTTTGTATTAAACGGTTATTCTGTTTGAATCCCCGTCCGATCTAAAGTCCCCACATCCAATACCGGGGATGCGTCAATATTGTTGGCATCCATCATTTGCGCAACCCGTTGTACGGCAGAAATGATCATGTTTTGTTCCCATTCCTCAAGTTCCGCAAACTGACGAGCAAAGTGGTCTTGAAGAGGGATAGGGGCATTTTTTAATATGTGTGTCGCCTTATCTGTTAGGTTTGCGTGAACCTTTCGCTTATCCTGCTCAGAACGTTTCCGATAAATGAGGTGACGTTTTTCCAATCGATCAAGAATGGAAGTTACTGTAGCCTGGCTAAGACTAACCTCGTTCGCCAATTCACCAATAGTCACTTGGCCTTTATCCCTAATGGCTTGCAAAAGTAAAATTTGTGGTGTTGTTAGGCCGGTTGTTTTGACCAGGTATTTTGAATGTAGGTCGGTTGCTCTGATGACCCGTCGTAAAGCAACTAATACGTCTTCAATTTGATGCAAAGTAAAACCCTTTGTAAAATTCAAGGGGTATTATAAACCGGAATGCTGATCTCCCGTGTGGTTTCTTCATCATCAATAAAGTCAATGCTTGATTTCTGTGTCGATGTCGATAGGTAAAGATGGCCGATGATGTATAAACCTGAGCAAGCAGTATCAATATAAAAATATTTAGTGTACAATGTAAATGGTTTTGATGTAAACGCCATATTGCTTGATGTATGGCGTTTTTTTATGCTATTTGCTTAACTATTAAAAATTTTTATTTAGTAAACTAAATAAAAAAGGGATAAATGACAATCGGTTTAAATTATATTGACCTTCGACTTCCCAGCAGTGAGGATGGTCCAAAGCTGTACCATCTTGTGGCGCAATGCCAACCACTTGATATGAACTCAAGATATTGCAACCTACTGCAATGTACTCATTTTGCAAGCACCTCCGTTGCGGCCGAAAAGGATAATGCGCTTGTCGGCTTTATCTCCGCACATTTTATTCCTGAGCGATCAGATACCTTGTTTATTTGGCAGGTGGCGGTAGACAAAGGTTGCCGAGGCCAGGGATTAGCCACCCGGATGCTAGAGCATATTCTTGATCGCCCCCAATGTGCTCAGGTGCGTTGGCTGGAAACCACCGTGACGGAATCAAATCAGGCATCTTGGGCCTTATTTGAAAGATTAGCAGTGGCACTCGGCACTGAGCTGAAACGTACGGTCATGTTTGATCGACAAAGACATTTTGAGGGGAAGCACGATACAGAGCTATTGGCGAGAATTGGCCCTATTCGTTTCTAAAAGTGGGTAGAAATTCTCTATGGATAACTTACGGAAAGCTATTTAAAGGAAAATAACGCATGAAAATTTTTGAAGAGATCGAATCGGAAGTACAGAGTTATGCGCGGTCATTTCCCCGTGTATTTAATAAGGCGCAGGGAGAGTTTCTCTATGATGAGGAGGGCAATCAGTACCTTGACTTTCTAGCGGGCGCAGGCACCTTGAACTATGGGCATAACAACCCTTTATTTAAGAAAAAGTTACTCGATTACATCAATAGTGACGGTATCACCCATGGCCTGGATTTACATACCCGAGCCAAAGGTGAGTTTCTTGAGACGTTCAATGAGAAGATATTAAAGCCGCGTGGTATGGATTATGTGATGCAATTTACCGGCCCGACAGGCACCAATGCCGTCGAAGCAGCACTTAAATTGGCGCGTAATATTAGTGGGAGAGAGAATGTCATCTCCTTTACGAATGGGTTTCATGGCGTCAGCTTAGGTGCTTTGGCGGCCACCGGTAATTCCCATCACCGAGGAGCCGCTGGGGTTTCACTCAATGGAACCAGCCGGATGCCCTACGATGGTTATCTGGGGGATAATATTGATACGATTGATTATCTGGACAAAGTGCTATCCGATTCCAGTAGCGGAATTGATTTGCCCGCAGCGGTTATAGTCGAAACCGTTCAGGGCGAAGGCGGTATCAATGTGGCCTCGGTCGAATGGTTGCAAAAGCTGGAACAGGTTTGCAAAAAGCACAAGGTCTTTTTGATTGTTGATGATATTCAGGCGGGGTGTGGACGCACGGGAACCTATTTCAGTTTTGAAGAGGCCGGGATTCAGCCGGATATGGTTACCCTCTCTAAATCATTGGGTGGTTACGGGTTACCTTTTGCCGTTGTGTTGTTCCGGCCAGAGCTGGATCAATGGAAGCCTGGCGAGCATAACGGTACATTCCGGGGCAATAATTTTGCCTTTGTGACGGCCAAAGCTGCAATTGATTGCTATTGGTCAGACGAGAGTTTTACGAAAGAAATCAAGCGCAAAGGGCAATATATGTCAGAACGGCTTAACACCATTGCTGAAAAATATGGTGAAGGAAATTTTACAACCCGTGGCCGGGGCATGTTTCAGGGTCTCAACTGCGTTAACGGTGAGCTAGCGGGAGCCATTACGCATAACGCGTTTAAGAATGGTTTGATTATTGAAACCAGTGGCGCAGATGATCAGGTTGTTAAGTTTCTTTGTCCGTTAATTATTAGTGATGAAAACCTAAAGAAAGGTATTGATATTGTCGAGCAGGCGATTAAGGAAATCTGTGCCAAAGAGGACTCAATCCCCGAAGAAATTAATTATTTTGAAGAAGATAGAGAAATAAGCTGCCTGTAACTTTCCATCAAAGCGTGGTACGGAAAAAAGAAATCATACGAATTTGGCCTGGCGAGCGGCAATTGTTGCCACAAGGGGTGGAGGGTTGCTGTTTGTTACTGTGCTGCGTGGTGGGTAAAGGATACCTAAGGTTGATGTCAGAGCCAGAACGTCAAATTTTAAGGCAAGGCGATCAACTTCTTATTAAGGGTGGTGAAATTGCCACTGTCAGTGGCATCAAAAAAATGATTATTGAAATTGAACATCTAGCGCATGAGGAAATGTAACTGTGATAGTGAGAGATTTAAACAAAGCCGAACAAACTGAGCGTCGTATTGTTTCCCCCGACGGTAACTGGGAAAGTACCCGCTTGTTGCTTAAAAGTGACAACATGGGGTTTTCTTTCCATATCACCACCATTTATGCAGGGGCAGATTTTCAGATGCATTATAAACACCATCTGGAATCTGTGTATTGCATCTCCGGGGAGGGTGAAATTGAGACGGTTGAAGATGGCAGGAAATACCCAATTAACCCTGGCACGCTCTACAACCTGGATCAACACGATAAACATAGATTGCGTGCATTTAAGGAAATGAAATTGGCCTGCGTATTCAATCCACCGCTCAATGGCAAAGAAGTGCATAACGCAGAAGGCGCCTATGAGCTGGCCGCCGCAGCATTAGTAGAATAGGGAGAATAGGAAGAAATGACAGTAATGACCGCTACAGCAGAAAATCGGTATGGTAAGCCTAGTGATCGCTACCCTTCCCGAGGTGTACAGAAGGCTCAACTTCTCGACCGCCAAGACCCCATTGTTTATGCGCCAGAAACAAAACCAGCGCCCATTGATAAAAAACTCATTGAGCAATATAACGATCAGGGCTTTATTGTTTTGGAAAACGTTTTTAACCCTGAAGAAGTGAGTCATTTTCAGCAAGAACTGGATCGGCTTAGAAAAGATGAGGCGGTCAAAGCATCGGGAGAGACGATCACTGAGTCAGACAGTGGAGAGGTACGTTCTGTGTTCAGGGTGCATGAAGTCAGCCCTCTCTTCAATAAACTATCGAGGGATATTCGGTTGCTGGGGCTGGCTGAATATTTACTCAATGATCAAATATATATCCATCAATCGCGCCTTAATTACAAACCGGGATTTCGCGGCAAGGAGTTTTATTGGCATTCGGACTTTGAAACCTGGCACGTAGAAGATGGCATGCCTGCGATGCGCGCTTTAAGTATGTCTATCACGCTGACCGAAAACGATGAAAATAATGGCCCATTAATGCTGATCCCTGGATCCCATAAAAAATACGTGGTCTGTGAAGGCGAAACACCCAGGCAGCATTTTAAAGCCTCGCTAAAGAAACAGGAATACGGCATACCAGACGATAAAAGCCTCAGTCAACTTGCTGCCTCTGGTGGTATTGTCGCGGCAACAGGGAAGCCCGGGAGCGTCATTGTTTTCGATTGCAATATTATGCATGGCTCGAACGGTAATATTACACCTTACCCACGCTCAAATGCCTTTTTCGTATATAACGCCATTAGTAACCGCGTGACGGAGCCTTACTGCGATCAACCACCTCGCCCTGAATATATTTGCAGCCGAAAACATATTGGTGTCGTAACAAACACGGTTGCTGAGACCGCTCATGAATAGCCGAGAGAGCAAAGCGCTCAAACGACAAATTTGTGCTCGTATTGCTAGCTTGGAGGTGCAACTAGCGGATTTAAAGCACAACCGACAAAAGCTGGTTAATCAATCGGATGATGAATCGGCAACGATGGATATAAAAATAACCTCAGCCGTCAATTCCCAAGTTACCGATAGTGAACAGCTAGAGTTGGCGCAATTAAAAGAAAATTTACAATGGCTTGATACCGAGGAAGCGGGGTTTTGTAGCGAATGTGGTTGTGCCATTCCCATCGCTCGCCTCCAAGCAGTGCCTGTGACGCGCTTGTGTATTGGTTGTGCGGGATAATGAAAGGAGCTTTATGAATTGCCATAGCGTAGAAAAAATTGGCGGCACCTCGATGAGTGATTATCGAGCTGTGCGCGATAATATTGTGCTTAAGCCTACCCGGAAAACTACCAACTACCAGAGGGTATTCGTGGTATCTGCCTATGCCGGTATCACCGATGCATTATTGGAGCATAAAAAATCAGGTCAACCTGGGCTTTACGCCCTGTTCGCGGGCAGCGAAAAGGATGAAAGCTGGCTTGTTGCTTTACAAAAGTTAAGGGAGAAATTTCAGGCTATTAATGCCGGATTGTTTAACGATGAAATGGCATTGCAGCGTGCTAACCAATTTATTGGCGAACGTCTTGATGCCGCCGAAGCGTGTTTAGAGAGTTTGCAAAAACTGTGTGGCCACGGACATTTTTCATTAAACAAGCACTTGGGAACAGTCAGAGAGCTGCTGGCAAGTATTGGCGAGGTGCATAGTGCCTGGAACACCGCGACATTATTACAACGTGACGGGATCAATGCTTGTTTTGTGGATTTGAGTGGCTGGAATTCAGATCGCCATATTTCGTTGGATGAGCTTATTCTGGAGGCATTTAGGGAGATTGATTTATCCAAACAACTCCCTATTGTGACCGGATATACACATTGTAAAGAAGGCTTGATGGCAAGTTTCAATCGTGGTTATAGCGAAATGACCTTTAGTCGAATTGCCGTGCTCACCGGTGCAGCGGAAGCAGTCATCCACAAGGAATTTCACCTGAGCAGTGCTGATCCCCGGCTAGTGGGGGAAAAGAATGCGGTGCCGATCGGGCGTACCAATTACGATGTGGCCGATCAATTGGCGAATCTTGGAATGGAGGCCATTCATCCGAAAGCGGCAAAAGGGTTACGGCAGAATAATATTCCGTTAAGAGTCAAGAATACCTTTGAGCCTGAGCATGCGGGAACATTAATTACCTCCGATTATGTGAGCAACAGTCCCTGTGTTGAAATCATAGCCGGGTGCAAAGGTATCTATGCCTTGGAGCTGTTTGATCAGGATATGGTCGGACAAATCGATCTTTATGACCGTGAGATTTTAGCGGTATTGCGTCGTTTTAAAGTGCATTTTTTGGCGAAAGATATTAACGCTAATACGATTACGCACTACCTTTCGACTAACTTGAAAACCATGAAACGATTACAAAAAGTGCTGGAAGAGGTCTATCCAGATGCTGAGCTTAATCAGCGAAAGTCAGCTATCGTCTCGGCTATCGGCAGTGATATGAAGGTAACAGGAATTCTCGCCCAGGCGGTTACTGCCCTGGCTGAACAGAAAATTAATGTGCAAGCCATGCATCAGTCTATGCGGCAGGTAGATATGCAATTTGTCGTTGATGAAAATGATTATGAGCTAGCGATTAAAAGTCTTCATCAATGTCTGGTTGAGGTACACGAGCACGGAAAAGCGATTTGTCTTGCGTGATCAGGCCAGGGTTGTTCGATGGATTACCATTGCTCCAAGCATTCTTGACGGCTGAAAAAAACAGTAAATAAGGACGGCATGACTGCCGTTAAAGCCATAGGGTCACTCTTGGAGGAACTCGGTTCAAGTGATGCCAAACCAACAGACCAAGAAACCTGACCCAATCCGAATTCAAGGTTAAGCCTATGATAGGTCAATCCACCTCCACGCAGATTATCTTTTCCTTTCTCGGATTCATGCTGATGTTTACGGCGATTGGCTTATCGTCAATCTTTAAGAGTCGGGGAACCCGGCATGATTATTATCTTGCGGACAGCACTGTTCAACCTTGGCTGGTTGGTTTGTCGGCGGTGGCGACCAACAATAGCGGCTACATGTTTATCGGGGTTATCGGTTATACCTATGCGACAGGGTTAGCTTCAATTTGGTTGATGGTAGGGTGGATTGTTGGTGACTTCTTGGCATCGTTGTTTGTTCACTCACGGCTGCGCCAAGCAACGGCAAGTAGTGGGGAAGTCAGTTATGCTGGTGTGCTGAGTCATTGGTATGGAGGTGATCACGATAAGCTGCAGCGCCTCATCGGGATTATCTCTTTGATTTTTCTAATGGCCTATGCCGGTGCACAGTTGATTGCGGGTGGTAAGGCGCTGCATGTGTTGTTCAATTGGCCGCTTTGGGCCGGTGCCGTCATAGGTGCAATAATGGTGGCGCTTTACTGTTTCGCGGGTGGTATTCGGGCGTCCATCTGGACTGATGCTGCGCAATCGAGCGTGATGCTGATTGCTATGGCGCTGCTGTTAGTTGTTAGCCTAGTGGCGCTAGGCGGCGTTGATAGTGTTATTGTTAGCATGGGAAAAGTGGATGGTTTTCTTGATTGGTTCCCTAAAGATTTAGCACTGCCAGGAGTGGCCGGAGGAGTGTTGTTTGCTGTCAGCTGGTTATTTGCAGGATTATCAGTTATCGGACAGCCGCATGTGATGGTTCGTTTTATGGCGCTTGATGATGACAACAATATGCGTAAAGCGCGCTTTTGGTACTACTTATGGTTTTCAGGATTCTACAGCCTGGCAACAGCCGTTGGCTTGCTGTCACGTCTGTATCTGGCTGATACAGGTAGTTTCGATGCGGAACTTGCCTTACCCACGATGGCGCTTGAATTACTGCCGCCGATATTGGTTGGGCTGATTCTGGCAGGAATCTTTGCCGCCACCATGTCCACTGCGGACTCGCTGGTGTTGAGTTGCTCTGCTGCCGTTACCCATGACTTATTACCGAAAAATATTGAGCGCCCCCTCTTGATCAAACTCACCACTATTGCCATTACCGGCTGTGCGTTGTTATTGGCGCTAGTCAATAACCAAAGTGTTTTTAGCCTGGTAATTATGTCTTGGTCAGGGCTCGCTAGTGCCTTTGCACCATTGCTCATAGCTCTTTGTGTGGGTTGGAAACCTGGGCAGGTGTTGAGTATTGTGGCGGTCATTTTGGGTTTATCTGTGGCGCTATTTTGGCGGTATATGGGTTGGCAACATGCGGTTTATGAAGGTTTGCCGGGTATTTTGGCTGGGGGTGTTGTGATTGCCCTTGGTCAAATTAAGTTTGCGCGAGGCAGATAAAAATTTCAGTAATCTGGAACTCCGATCCAATACTTGTTGAGCTAAATCGAATACGCGGGGATGATGGCAAATTCACAACGCTCTATCTATAATGATCAGCGAAGCAGCCCACTAATTGAGACACCTAACTAAGCTACCTGCCTATGTCGACCTCCATCGTATTAACTGTGATCACTAATGACCGTCCCGGCATCGTAGAAACCCTATCGCAAACCTTGGCGTCACACGGTGGTAATTGGACAGAGAGCAGTATGCTGTCATTGGCCGGGAAGTTTGCTGGGATTTTGATGGCAAGTGCACCGGATGATCAAGTGGATGATTTGATAGCTGACTTAAAATCATTGAGCTTAGCTGGACTACAGATTGTGGTGGAGCGAACTACGGCGCTACCACGACCTGAAGGTGGGCGGGAGTTCTCTCTGGAGTTAGTGGGTCAGGATCGCCCTGGGATTGTACGAGATATTACCCGGATATTGGCGAAGCATCATATTAATGTCGAAGAGCTGGACACTGAGTGTCAGGACGCATCGATGTCAGGTGAGAGCCTCTTTATTGCCAACGCCCGCTTATTGGTGCCATCCACTACCTCGCTCAATGCTGTGCAAAATGAGCTGGAAGATTTAGCGAATGAGTTGATGGTGGATATCAAGCTGGAAGAATAGCTATTGTATCAGGTGATGATCGTTGAAATAGCTAAGCGACCATCACCTGTCCATAGAACTACTGAATTAATGTCTCATTCAATATCGCGTTCAAGGTAGCACTAGGGCGCATTACCTTCTTAACCGTCTCTCTTTTCGCGTGGTAGTAGCCGCCCAATTCAGCCGGGTGGCCCTGAGCCTCACTTAACTCACGGATAATCTGTTCTTCATTTTCAGCGAGCTTTTTTGCGAAGGGAGCAAATTGAGCAGCAAGTTCCGAATCCTCGGTTTGAGTCGCTAACTCCTGAGCCCAATACATGCCCAGATAAAAGTGGCTGCCACGATTATCCAATTCACCAGTTTTGCGAGATGGTGATTTGTTATTGGTGAGTAATTTTCCAGTAGCAGTATCCAGGGTTTTGGCTAGGATTTTTGCTCTGGGGCTATCCTGTTTCATTCCCATATCTTCCAGGGAAACAGCTAGTGCTAAAAACTCACCTAAGGAATCCCAACGCAAATGGTTTTCTTCTTCAACCTGCTGCACGTGTTTCGGGGCGGAGCCACCCGCGCCGGTCTCATACATGCCGCCACCCGCCAACATTGGCACAATGGAGAGCATTTTAGCAGAGGTACCTAACTCTAAAATTGGGAATAGGTCGGTTAGATAGTCACGTAGAACATTACCAGTAACGGAAATGGTGTTTTTGCCGCGGATCAAACGCTCCATCGAATAGCGAATGGCGTAATCATAAGACATGATATGAATATCCAGGCCTTCGGTATCATAGGCTTTGAGGTACTCTTTTACCTTCTTCGCCAGCTCCATGTCATGAGCTCGCTCTGCATCGAGCCAAAACACGGCTGGAGTGTCGGACAAGCGCGCACGACTGACCGCGAGTTTAACCCAATCACGTACGGGTTCATCCTTGGTTTGGCAGGCGCGCCATATATCGCCCTTTTCCACCTCGTGTTGCATCAAAACCTTGCCGGTGCTATCGACGATACGCATGACACCATCCTGCTTGATTTCGAAGGTCTTGTCGTGGGAGCCGTATTCTTCCGCTTTTTTGGCCATCAAGCCCACGTTAGGTACGCTACCCATGGTGGTTGGATCAAACGCGCCGTTGGTTTTGCAGAAGTTAATCACCTCCTGATAAATGCGTGCGTAGGTGCTTTCCGGCATGACGGCTTTGGTGTCTTTGAGCTTGCCATCTGGCCCCCACATTTGGCCTGAACTACGAATCATGGCAGGCATTGAGGCATCGACAATAACATC
>Ga0070727_10000892_pt1 | contig 33581 bp, 25 predicted proteins | sample tdAd472_FD_66722 | JGI IMG/M metagenome (GOLD analysis project Ga0070727, IMG submission 66722) | Marine sediment microbial communities from the Atlantic coast under amendment with organic carbon and nitrate - tdAd47.2 | ecosystem: Environmental > Aquatic > Marine > Coastal > Sediment | place... | reverse complement strand
TCAACCCGCTATCTGGGCCGGATTCGGCCCGAAGTGGAGATGGATCCGACAGTCAGACTAACAGTGTAAACCACAACGGATTGTAGTCAAGGACCCGATGTGACTCAACATATTGTGGTTAACAGGTGAAAAACAGGATGACAAGCTGTGGATAACCCGTGGACATCCGCGGCGGGCACAGCGGGCACGGCCGGGGTCAGACCCCGAAGGGCTCTGACCCCCTTGCGAAGGGTCCGACCTCCGTCCGCGGCCGTGTACTATCGTTCTCCTGACACCCAGAGATTGCACATGAGCAACGATTCCGCAGAAAAAGCCCGCCTCGCCGAGCTGGCCGCATTTCTCGAGGCCCACCCGGACGTCGATCACGTGGATGCCTGCCTGGTGGACCTCTGCGGCATCATCCGCGGCAAGCGCTATCCCCGGGGCGATCTGGAGAAGCTCTTCCGCTCGGGCCTGCAGTTTCCCTATTCCACCTACCTGTTGGATGCCACCGGAAACTGTGCCGACCCTTGTGGCCGCGGCATCAGCGACGGCGATCCCGACGGCGTCTGTCTGCCGATTCCGGGCACCCTGGTTCCGACCCCCTGGGTCGGTCCGTCGGCGGCCCAGGTGCTGGTGAGCATGTCCGAGGAAGGTGGCGGCCCCGCAATGATGGAGCCCCGCAACGTGGCCGCAAGGGTGCTGGAACGCTTCTCCGAGCTCGGGCTCGCGCCCACCGTCGCCTTCGAGCTGGAGTTCTTTCTGCTGGACGAGGTCTCCGACGGCAATGGCCGGCCGCGGCCGCCGCTCTCACCGCTGACGGGGCTCAGGGACGAGAGCACCCAGGTCTATGGCGTCGACGAGGTCAACGGGTTCGCGGATCTCTTCGGCGACGTGGAGCGTGCCGCCGCCGCCCAGAACGTCCCGGCGTCGGTGACCACGGCGGAGTTCGCTCCCGGGCAGTACGAGATCAACCTCCGACACGTGGACACGCCCCTGGTGGCGGCGGATCATTGCGCGCTCCTGCGCCACATCGTGAAGGGAGTGGCGAGGCGTCGGGGGGTGCGCGCCACGTTCATGCCGAAGCCGTTCCCCGACTGCAGCGGCAACGGCATGCACGTGCACATGAGCCTCGCGGATGGGGACGGGCGCAACGTCTTCGACGACGGCAGCGCGGCGGGCAGCGAGACGTTGAGACAAGCAATAGGTGGCATGCTGGCCACCCTGGCCGATGCCATGGTGGTCTTCGCCCCCGGCATCAACGGCTATCGCCGCTTCGGGCCGCGGCTCTACGTGCCCGTCACGAAGAGCTGGGGAATCGACAACCGATCGGTTGCCCTGCGCATTCCCGCCGGTCCGGGCGCCAGCCGGCGATTCGAGCATCGCGTCGCCGGCGCCGACGCCAATCCCTATCTCCTGCTGGCGGTGCTGCTCGCCGGCATCCATCACGGCCTGACGGGTAAGATCGATCCGGGCCCGGCGTGGTCCGGCAGTGCCTGCGAAGCGGTGGACGAGGACATACCCTTCGATCTGCCGGCGGCAATCACCCGCATGCGCGCCTCGGACCTTCTGCGGGACTACCTCGGGGATACCTACGTGGACCTCTACTGCGCCACCAAGGAAGCCGAGCTCGCGAGCTTCCTGGACGACATCACGCCCCGGGAGTACCAGTGGTATTTGTAATCGTCGCCGCTTCGGCCTGAGCATTACGGCGTGGACCACTTTCGACGATCGACGCTCAACTATTTTTCGGCCGGCGGACTCGACCGGGCGACGCTGCTGCGCCCGCGAGACGGCTGGCTGGAGGAGCGTCTGGCGGATCCGGCGACCCGCATCGTCCCGGTGTGGCGCTCGCGCAATCTCCTGCGGGGCGGGCATCTGCCCCGCCCCGTGTTGTTGTCACCGGCGGCGCTGCGGGACGCGGGTTTCGATTGCGGCGACGCGATCCTGCTCGGCACGCTCTCCGAGGTGGCGTACTTCGCCCTCGATCTGGCCTGCGACGAGGGCGCGCTGTCGTCTCTGGTCCCGGCCGATGCCGATTTTCGCGAGTTGCGCGACGCCGGGCCCCTGCTCGAGGCCGACGCCGGCGCGATGCTCGCCTATGCTCGGGCCATCACCTACTGGCACGTGCGCCACCGCTATTGCGGCGACTGCGGCGCCGTCACGCGCACGGCCGAGGGTGGTCACCTGCGTGTGTGCAGCGACCCGGCCTGCGGGCAGCGGCATTTCCCGCGCACCGATCCGGCCGTCATCGTGCTGGTCCTGCGCCGGGACACGGCCGGCGAGGAGCGTTGCCTCCTCGGCCGGCAGCGGGAGTGGCCGGAAACGCTGTACTCGGCCGTCGCCGGGTTCGTCGAGCCGGGGGAGAGCCTCGAGGACGCCGTGGTGCGGGAGGTGGCGGAAGAAACGGGCATCGCGGTGACGGAGGTTCATTACCATTCCTCCCAGCCGTGGCCCTTCCCGAGTTCGATCATGCTCGGGTTCACGGCGCGCGCCGCCGGCGACGTCATCCGCCGTCACGACGAGGAGCTGGCGGACGCGCGCTGGTTCAGCCGCGCCGAGATCGTTCAGGCGATGGCCGAGGGGCGTCTGCGGGTGGCGCGCCGGGTCTCAATCGCGTATCGCCTGCTGGAAGACTGGTTCGATGCCGGCGAGCTCGGTCCCCTGGTGAGCCACCTGCCGAAGTGACGTCCGCCGGTCTGTAGGTTGGGCGAAGTGACGTCCGCAGCGCCGGTCAGCGCCCGAACACGTCGATCAGGACGAAGAACCACACGGTGGCGCAGATAACGAGCGCCAGGAGGACCGCGGCGCTGCCCGTGTCCTTGGCGCGTTTCGACAATTCGTGATGGTCTTCCGAGATCCGATCCACCACCGACTCCAGCGCGGAGTTCAGGAGCTCCACCAGCAGCACCAACATGACGCTCGCCAGCAGTAACGCGCACTGCGTCCAGGTAAGCGGAGACCACAGAGCGAGCGCGACCGCCAGCGGCATCAGCACCGCCGCCAGGGCGAGTTCTTGGCGGAAAGCCGCCTCGTGACGGTAGGTGGCGGCGAGACCGTGCAGGGAGTAACGGGTGGCGTGCCAGATGCGTCCGAGTCCGAGGGCGCTCGTGGGCCCGTCGTCCGCCGCCACCGCTAGTTGCCGCGGCCGAGGTTCGTGGTGCCGAGCAGGCCGTGACAGGTGAGTCGGTGCTTGAGGTTGAGCATGACGGCGGTGGCGTCCCGGCAATTGGCGGGCACCAGTATGCGCGTGCCGTTGGTGGCGAACAACAGATCGGGGGAGCGCACGAACAGGCGGCCGGGCTGGTCGCCGTCCATGTGCACCAGGGGCGAGGATACCGGCAGGTTCACAAGCAACCGGGCTTCCTTGTCGTGGCTGCGCTCCTGGTACTGATACAGGTGCAACACTTCGCGCACGAGGATGGCCACCAGCTCGTAGATCCCCTCGGGCTCGGCGACGTTGTCGCTGACGACGCCCACGGCGGCCAGGGGATCCCGGAGCCGGGTCAGGGTTTCGCGAACCTCGCCGTCCTCGTACTTGACCCGGTAGAGCGTGCTTTCGGTGCGGCCCGGATCCACCGATGGGCCGGGCAGGATGGGGCGGCGCGCCGGGTTGAGGGGCCTGGAGCTCGCGCGCCGCTGGTCGAAGGCAGACAGCGGCGTGGCGATGGAAAAGGGGTCCTCGCCTTCGGCGCCGGCGCGCATCGGCGCCGGGTTGGCGTCCAGGCTGAAGCTCGCCAGGTACACGGCGTAATCCGTCTCGGGTCCGCCGTCGCTGACCGCGGGAGCGGCGCCGAGAAAGGATCCGAGCAGCAGCGCGTCGTCGTCGTCGAGCTCCGTGAGTCGGCGACCCTCCCACGCGTCGGTGCAATAGGCGACGTTGTACAGGCGCACGTGATTGGCCATGGGCGCGGCGTCTTCGCCGCAGGGCAGCATCGCGGTCAGCGTGTTCCAGGAGGCGGTATGCATCACCCCGTCGGGTGCCGTCTCCACGATGTGATCGTTTTTGATGGAGCGCACGGCCGCCAGCAGATTGTGGAATGCGGTGCCCAGCGCGCCCCGCTGGGCGCTGTCGATGACGCCGCGGGATTTCAGATGGGCCAGCCTGCCGGCGATGAGCGCCTGGCGGTGCCCGGCATCGGCGGCCCGGGTCACCCATGCCTCGAAGCCTTCTTCGTCGACCTTGGTTCCGTGGCCTCTGTGATAGGCCAGCGCGGTGAGGAACATGGCGTCCAGGTACCCGGACTCGGCCGCGCGGCGCATCCAGGCGAAGTAGCTGGCGAGGTCTTTTTCAGTGCCGATGCCGTCCTCGTAACACAGGGCGGCATTGAACATGGCCGCGGGCTCACCGTCTTCCGCCGCCGATAACAGCCATTGAAGATACTTGTTGGTGTCGACCTCGACGCCCTTGCCGACTTCGTAGGCTAACGCCAGGTTGAATTTTGCCCGCGTGTCCCCGGCGCCCGCCGCCTTGCGGGTCCACTCGAAGTAGCGGGCGGCATCGGCGTCGCGGCCCGTGCCGCTCCAGTACGCCATGGCGAGATTGAACATGGCCCGGGATTCGCCGGCCTCCGCCGCGCGGCGGGTCCACTCGAGGAAGCGCCCGGCGTCCTGACGGGTACCCTTGCCCTCGTCGTAGGCCAGGGCGAGCTGCATCATCGCTTCCGGGTCCCCGGCCTCGGCGGCCTTGCGGATCCAGGTGAAAAAATTGTCGGCGTCCGGCGGAGTTCCTTCGCCTCTCTCGTAGGCGAGCGCCAGGTTCGCCATGGCCGGGGCGTGCCCCGCCTCGGCGGCCTTGCGGGTCCACTCGAAATAGCGGGCGACGTTGCGGCGCGTGCCCTCGCCCTTCTCGTAGGCGAGCGCCAGATTGAACATGGCGCTGGGGTGCCCCGTCTGCGCCGCCTTGCGGGTCCACTCGAAGTAGCGGGCCGCGTCCGGATGGGTACCGATCCCCTCCTCGTAGGCGAGCGCCAGGTTGAACATGGCCCGTGCGTGGCCGGCACGGGCGGCGCGCCGGGTCCACTCGAAATAGGCCTGGTCGTCGGCCACCGTGCCGGTGCCATTGCGGTAGGCCAGCGCCAGGTTGAACATGGCGCCCATGTGTCCGCCTTCCGCGGCCTTCTGGGTCCAGTCCAGATAGGCAGGCATGTCCGCGTAGGTGCCGCGGCCGTGGAAGAAGGCCTGGCCGAGATTGAACATGGCGCCGGCGTGGCCGGCCTGGGCCGCCTTCAGCGTCCACTCGAAGTACTCGGAATCGTCCCGGGTCTGCTCGTCGCCCTCGGCGTAGCTCAGCGCGAGATTGAAGATCGCGTCCGGATCGCCTGCTTCCGCCGCGCGCCGGGTCCATTTTGCGTAGGCTTTCTGGTTCGGCGGCGTGCCCTTGCCTTTGCTGTAGGCCAGCGCCAGGTTGAACATGGCGCCGGCGTGTCCGGCCTCGGCCGCCCGGCGGGTCCACTCGAAGCATTGGCCCAGATCCGGCTCGGTACCCGTGCCGCGGTCGTAGGCCAGGGACAGGTTGTACATGGCGGTGATGTCCCCGGCCTTCGCCCCGGTCAGGGTCCACTCGAAGAACTTGCCGGCATCCGGCTCGATGCCGGTGCCGTTGAAGTAGGCCAGCGCCAGGTTGAACATGGCGCCGGTGTCGCCGGCCTCGGCGGCCTGGCGGGTCCACTCGAAGAAGCGCTTGGCGTCGCCGTGTTCGCCCTGGTAGTAGACCCGGGCAAGGCGGAGCATGGCGTCTGTGTCGCCCTGCTCGGCCTTGTTTGTCAAAGACCTCAGGTCTTCGGCTTGATTCATGAAGCACCTTGACGGGCGGCCGTCGGCCGGGCGGGGGCCGGCAATCTCGTTCTTGCGCCCGGGATCCCATCGGGAGCCTCTTTATATAGGTCAGATTGCGGATTTCATCCGTGCTCCCGGTCACTGTTGGCCCCATTGGGACCGGCGCGGCCCGGGGATGGCCAGGGAGTGGCCAGGGAGTGGCGAGGTCGGATGGGAGGGTGAGACTCAGGGGATCTGTTCGGTAATGACCACGGACACGGTGCCGCCGTCGGCCGCGGCCACGGGAGTGCTGAATCCCTGGAGATCGCCGCTGCGGGGGGTAGCGGTGCCGGTGCTGGAGATACGCGCGCCCACGATCACCCGGTCGGCGTCCGAGAGCCTGCCCGCCGGGCCCATGGCCATGGAATCGTCCAGGGTGACGGTGAGGGGCAGATCCCCGGCGCGCCGGCGGACGGCCGCCAGGGGCATGGGCGGCCCGTCCACGGAGCGGGCGAAGATGAACAGGGTCTCGGTGCCGTCGAGCCCCGTCACCAGGGCATCGGCCACGGTTACGTTGACCGTGAGGCTCGCCGTGCCCGGCGGCGGCGCCTCTTCCGTCGCTGCCCCTGGGGGAGGCGGGGCGGCCCCGGCGTTGGCGATGAGCCCACGCAGAACGTCGGCGGCCTCCGAGTCGGCGGGCTGGCGCTCCAGCAGGCTCCGCCAGCGGTGCACCGCGAGATCCCCATCGCCCCGTTGCATGGCGGCGAATGCCCCCAGCCAGAGGGCCTTCGGGTAGGCGGGGTCCAGGCGCAGCGCGGTCTCCAGGCGTTCCCCCGGCATGCCGAGGAAGTTCTGCCCGTCCCGCAGCGCCTCCGCCTCCGCGAGATCCGTCAGAAGCCCGGCGCTGTCCCCCAGCAGATCGTGGGCGGCGGCATAAGCGTCAGCCGCCTCGCCGTAGCGCTCCAGCGCCATGTAGGAACGTCCCAGTAGAAGCCAGCCCTCGCTGTTCCCGGGCTCCGAGCGCAGTCGTTCGGCGAGGCGCGCCACCATGGCCTCCACTTCCGGCGCGACCCCGTCTCCCGCCGGGGACGCAGCGGGCGGCGGTCCGGCCACCACCCTGGCGTCGAGGGCGCCGGGCTCGCCCAGGCGCTGATACAGGGCGATGGCCAGCAAGGGCACGCCGACCCCCACGGCGATGGCCAGCCACGGGCCGGAGCCCCGTCTTCGAAGGGTGGCCGCGGGCCGGCCGGCCGGCCCGCCATCGTCTCCCGCGGCGGCCCCTGAATCGGCAAGCAACTCCCGTGCGAGCTCTGCTCTGGCCTGGGCCAGGTCGGCATCGGCGAGGGCTCCGACGCGGTGCTCCTCCTCGAGCGCCGCGATCCGTGAACGGTAGACCTCCAGGGTGTGGTCACCGCCGCCGGTGGTGCCGCGGCGGGTGCGGAGCAGGGGAGACAGGAGGATCGCCAGCGTTACGACAATCAAGGCGAGCGCGGATAGCCAGAATACGATCATCCTGCGTCTCCGCGTCCGTAGACCGATATCTTCACGGCAACACCTGTTCGGGGCAGCGGGACTCTAGACTCTCAGCCCGCGAGCGGCAAGTCAGCGCGTCGCGCGCCTCGGTCGCGCCCTCAGACCAGATCGAGTATGGTCCCGGCCACCAATCGGACGCGGTCGCGGGGAAACCCATGAGTAAGAGCAGGCTACTGCTGGTCGTGATCGTCGCGGCACTCATCGGCGCATTCTTCGCGTTCGACCTCGGTCGATTCGTGAGCCTGGACGCACTCCACGCCCAGCAGGATGCCGTCGTCGCCTATCGAGACGAGAACATGCTCGAGGCGGCGATGATCTTTTTTGCCGTCTACATCGCCGTCACCGCGTTGTCGCTTCCAGGTGCCACCGTAATGACCCTGGCGGGAGGCGCGTTCTTCGGGCTGCTGTGGGGCACGGTGTTGGTGTCCTTCGCCTCCACCATCGGCGCGACGCTCGCCTTCCTGCTGGGAAGATTCCTGTTCCGCGACGCCGTTCAGAGCCGCTTCGGGCAGAACCTGCGCGCCGTCAACGCGGGCGTTGCCCGGGACGGCGCGTTCTATCTCTTCACCCTGCGGCTGGTACCGCTGTTCCCGTTCTTCGTCATCAATCTCGTGATGGCCTTGACGCCGATCCGCACGCTTACCTTCCTGGTGGTCAGCCAGCTCGGCATGTTTCCCGCGACGGTCGTGTACGTCAACGCCGGTACGCAGCTCGCGAAGATCGACTCCCTGGCAGGCATCCTCTCTCCGGGACTCATCGTTTCATTCACCCTGCTGGGATTGTTTCCCCTGATCGCGAAGAAGGCCCTGGAAGTCGTCAAGGCGCGCCGGGTGCTACGCAAGTTCGCGAAGCCGGAACGCTTCGAGCGTGACATGGTCGTCATCGGCGGCGGGTCCGCCGGTCTCGTGAGCGCGTACATCGCCGCGGCGGTGAAGGCGAAGGTTACGCTCATCGAGAAAGGCGCCATGGGCGGCGACTGTCTCAACACCGGTTGCGTGCCTTCCAAGGCTCTCATCCGCTCGGCGAAGTTCGTCGCCGAGGCGAAACGCTCCGAGCGCTACGGTATCCGCAAGACTACCGTCGAGTTCGACTTCGCCGAGATCATGGAAAGGGTGCAGCGGGTCATCGCGACGATCGCGCCCCACGACTCGGTGGAACGGTATACCTCCCTCGGCGTGGAGGTGATCGAGGGGGAGGCCCGGATCACCTCGCCCTGGAGTGTCGAGGTCGGCAAGCGCACCTTGACGACCCGCAGCATCGTCGTGGCGGCCGGGGGCAGACCCTTCGTGCCGCCGATTCCCGGCATCGACGATATCGACTATCTGACCTCGGAGAATCTCTGGGATCTGCGGGAGCTTCCGGAACGCCTGGTGGTGCTCGGAGGCGGACCCATCGGTTGCGAGCTCGCGCAGTCATTCGCGCGCTTCGGAAGCCAGGTTACCCAAGTGGAGATGCTGCCCCGCATCCTGATTCGCGAGGATCCGGAGATCTCCGAGATGGTCGCCGCGCAGCTTCGCGAAGACGGCGTGGACATACGGGTGAATCATCGAGCGACGGCGTTTCGCGTCGAAGACGGCCGCAAGCTTCTCGCCGCCGATCACGACGGTGAGGAAATCCGCGTGGAGTTCGACGCCCTGCTGGTGGCCGTCGGAAGGGTCGCCAATACCGCGGACTACGGGCTCGAGGAGCTCGGCATCCCCCTGACCAAATCGCGGACCCTGGAAGTCGACGAGTGTCTGCAGACGCGGATTCCGACGATCTATGCTTGCGGCGACGTCGTCGGTCCCTACCAGTTCACCCACATGTCCGCCCACCAGGCGTGGTACGCGTCCGTCAACGCGCTGTTCGGCAGCTTTCTCAAGCGTTTCCGCGTGGACTATTCCGTGGTGCCCTGGGCGACCTTCACCGACCCGGAAGTCGCGCGGGTGGGGCTCAACGAGGACGAGGCCAGGGAGCAGGGTATCGCCTTCGAGGTGACGACCTACGGTATCGACGAGCTGGACCGGGCGATTACCGACGAGGAGGCCCGGGGCGTGGTCAAGGTGCTGACCGTGCCCGGCAAGGACCGCATTCTCGGCGTCACCATCGTCGGCGAGCACGCCGGCGACATCATCGCCGAGTACGTGTCGGCCATGAAGAACAAGGTCGGGCTCAACCGGATTCTGGGCACCATACACATCTATCCGACCCTGGCGGAGGCCAACAAGTACGCCGCCGGCGAGTGGAAACGCGCCCACGTGCCCCAGAGAGTGCTCGCCTGGCTCGACCGCTACCACCGCTGGCGCCGCGGCTGATAAACCGATAATTCCCCCTAACTGGATCTGGAACGATTCCGGTCAACATTGTTATCCTTTCACCTGCGTCGAGGCCGCACAACAACGACAATCCGCCCGCGAGGGTGGCGGAGCGACGGCGACGCCAGCGAAGGGAGGTTCAGGCATGAAGCAGCACAGGGAGCATCCTCTCGGGGTTCCGACAATGCCCGGAAGCCGGGCGACGCCGGCCCGGGTCGAGCATGGGTTGCGGCCCGCCAGGGTTACCGCACTCGATCGGCTGCTGGTGAGCCGCCTGGCGAAGGCCATGGGTTCTCCGGCCGTTGCATATGCATTGTGGGACGGCGCAGACGCGTATACGCCGGCCGATCCCACCGAGACCGTCGGGCGCATCACTTTTCGCGATCGCCGTGCGTTGATATCGAGCATCTCTTCGCCCGAACTCGGCTTCGGCGACTGTTACAGCGCCGGGCGCATCGGCATCGAAGGCGACCTCGTACGAGTGCTCTTCGCGAGCTTCCGTGCGATGGCGATAGGGGGGCACATGGCCGGCAAGCGCGGCCTGTTCGGGCGCCTGCCAAAGCCCCAGGTGAACAGCCGTGATCGCTCCAGGAAGCACATCCGTCACCACTACGATCTGGGCAACGATTTCTATCGCCTGTGGCTGGACGACAACATGGTTTATACCTGCGCTTACTACCGCAGCCAGGAGGCCAGCCTGGAAGAGGCCCAGTTGGAGAAGATGCACCATGTCTGCCGCAAGGTGCGGCTCCAGTCCGGTATGCAGGTGGTCGAGGCCGGTTGCGGCTGGGGGTCCCTGGCCATGCACATGGCCGAGCATTATGGCGTCCGGGTGAAGGCCTTCAACATCTCCCACCAGCAGACCGTCTACGCCCGGGAGCAGGCCGAGGCCAGGGGACTGGCCGACCGGGTGGAGTTCATCGAAGACGACTACCGGAACATATCCGGCAAGTACGACGCCTTCGTATCCGTCGGCATGCTGGAACATGTCGGCAAGGACAACTACAAGACGCTCGGGGATGTCATCCATCGCTCGCTGAAGCGCGGCGGCCTGGGCATCGTTCACAGCGTCGGGCGCAGCTTCTCGGCGCCGCCGAATGCGTGGCTGGAGCAGCGCATCTTCCCGGGCAGCTACCCGCCGAGCCTGCGGGAGATGCTGGGCATATTCGAGCCCCATGAATTTTCCATCCTGGACGTGGAGAATCTGCGCATTCACTACGCGAAGACCCTGATGGAATGGCTGCGTCGTTTCGACGACCACGTGGATGAGATTACCCGCATGTACGACGAGTCATTCGTGCGCGCGTGGCGGCTCTATCTGGGCGGTTGCGCGGCCGCGTTTCTCGCCAGCACCATCCAGCTCTACCAGGTGGTGATCGCGCATCCGGACGACAACCGTATCCCGATGACCCGGGAGCACGTGTATGGCCGAGACGGACCCGACTGGAACTTGTAGCACGGGGCCTATGCAACATTACGATGCAGTGATCGTCGGCGGCGGACCGGCGGGATCCGCCTGCGCGCGAAAGCTCGTGCAGGCCGGCCGCAAGGTCGCCATCCTCGATCGCGAAGAGTTCCCCCGCACCAAGCTGTGCGCCGGATGGGTCACCCCGGAGGCGGTCGCAGATCTCGAGCTGGATGTGGACTCTTATCCTTACCGTTTCAGCACCTTCAAGTACATCATCGCCCACATCAAGGGACTCACCTTCAAGCTGGATACGCCCCAACATTCCATCCGGCGATTCGAGTTCGATGACTTTCTGCTCAAGCGCTGCGGCGCGGACGTGCACGTCCACAATGTTAAAACCATCGAACGCGACGGCGCCGACTATGTTATCGACGGGGCGTTTCGCGCGCCCTATCTCGTCGGCGCGGGCGGGACCCGTTGCCCCGTGTACCGATTGCTCTTCCGCGACGCGAATCCCCGCGCGCGCGAGCTGCAGGCGGCCACGTACGAGCACGAGTTTCCCTACGAGTGGGATGATCCCCACTGCCATCTATGGTTCTTCGACAAGGGGCTGCCCGGGTACGCCTGGTACGTGCCCAAGTCCGATGCCTACCTGAACTGCGGAGTCGGCGGCATGGCGGAAAAGCTCAAGGCGAGGGGCGACGACATCAAGAGTCACTGGAGGCATTTCACCGGCGTTCTCGCGAAGCGGCGCCTGGTCACGGACTTCGAATACGCGCCGAAGGGTTACAGTTACTATCTGCGGGGAGACGTCGATGTGGTGCGCATCGAGAATGCGTTTATCACGGGCGATGCAGTCGGTCTCGCCACCCGCGATCTCTGCGAAGGGATCGGTCCGGCAATAAGAAGTGGACATCTCGCCGCCGAATCGATGCTGACCGGCAGCGAGTTTTCCCTGGAGGCTATCAGCGCCTACAGCGCCGAGCATGCCATCGTACGCAAGCTGCTCGACTACATGTTCGTCAATCGCCGCACGCGTTCCTCGAAGACGGGCCCGCACAAGCCCACCGGTTCCGCCGGAGTCCGCCAGCAAGCACAGCCGTAGGGCGGCACGGTGCGCCGGCAAGCGCGCCACTTCGTACAATGCTGAAATTCGAAAACGTCGATCTCCTGCGCGGCGGCCGCACGGTGCTTCGTGACGTAAGCCTCGACATTCATTCGGGCACCAAGGTCGGTGTTGCCGGGCGCAATGGTGCCGGCAAGAGCAGCCTCCTGCATCTGATCACCGGGGATCTTCACGCGGATTCCGGCAGCGTCGCCGTTCCCGGAGGCTTGCGCATCGCCCGGGTCGCCCAGGACCTCGCGGTCACGGATCGCATCGCGGTCGAGCACGTGCTCGATGGCGACGAGGAGCTGCGGCGCCTGGAGGGTGCGTTGCGAAAAGCGGAGGAGGCGGGCGACGGTCAGCGCCAGGCTCTAATCCACGGCGAGCTCGAAGATATCGATGCCTACACGGCCCCGGCGCGGGCCGCCCAGATCATGCGCGGACTCGGCTTCCAACGCGCCGACGAGGACGCTCCGCTCGCCTCCTTGTCCGGAGGATGGCGCATGCGCCTGCACCTCGCCCAGGCGCTCATGTGCCGTTCGGATCTGTTGCTCCTGGACGAGCCGACGAACCATCTGGATCTCGACGCGGTCATCTGGCTCGAAGGATGGCTGCGGGACTATCGGGGCACGTTGCTTCTGATCTCCCACGATCGCGAGTTCATGGATCCGCTCGTGGGGCACATCGCGTACATCGAAGGCGGCTCGGTGCGCATGTATGCCGGCAACTACTCGGCGTTCGAGCGACATCGCGCGATGGAGCTTGCGCAGCGGGAGGCAAATCAGCGCAAGCAGCAGCGGGAGGTCGCCCACATGCGGCAGTTCGTGGATCGCTTTCGCTACAAGGCGAGCAAAGCGCGCCAGGCTCAGAGCCGCCTGAAGGCGCTGGCGCGCATGGAGGTCATCGCCCCGGCCCATGTGGACTCGCCGTTTCATTTCGATTTCGCTTCCCCCGAGCACTTGCCTGATCCGCTGCTGCGGCTCGAGTCGTTGAGCGTCGGCTATGCCGGTCAGGCGGTGCTCGAGGACGTGAACCTGACGCTCGCCCCCGGCGACCGGCTGGCGCTGCTCGGCGCCAACGGCGCGGGCAAATCGACCCTCGTGAAGGCGCTCGCGGGAGAGCTCGCGCCGCTCGGCGGCGAACGGGAGGCCGCGGCCCGGCTCGCGGTCGGCTATTTCGCCCAGCATCGCGTCGAGCATCTCGACGGGGCGGGCAGCCCCCTCGACCACATGCGGCGATTAGACGGCGGCGTCGGTGAACAGCGGCTCCGGGATTTCATCGGCGGCTTCGGCTTTCGCGACGAACGGGTCCAGGAGCCGGTGGCGCGGCTCTCCGGCGGCGAGCAGGCGCGCCTCGCGTTGGCGATGATCCTTTTCCGGCGACCCAACCTGCTCCTGTTGGACGAGCCTACCAATCATCTGGATCTCGAAATGCGGCATGCCTTGAGCGTGGCGCTCCAGGAGTTTGGCGGCGCCGTCGTGCTGGTCTCCCACGACCGGCATCTGTTACGCACGGTGGCCGATCGTCTCTGCCTGGTGGCCGACGGACGGGTCGCGGATTACGACGGTGACCTGGAAGACTACGCACGCTGGCTGACCGAGACGCGCCGCCGACCGGGGCGGTGCGCGCCGGAGCCCCGCGCCGGCGCGGGGGGCAAGACGCGGCGCCGGGCAGGCGCCCACCGCCGCCAGCGCCTGAAACCCCTGCGCGAAGCGGTGGCGGGTCTCGAGTCGGAGCTCGCCCGGCTCGCCAAGGAACGGGCGGCGCTGGAAGAAGCCCTCGCCGAGTCGTCCGTGTACGGGGACGATATGAAGGATCGTCTCAAGAGCTTGCTCCTGGATCGCGGCCGGCTGGATCGCGTCCTGGCCGAATGCGAGGGCCGCTGGCTGAGCGCCGGGGAGGAGTTGGAACGGGCGCTGGGGGAAACGGGAGAGGAGTGATCGCCGCGTCTAGTTTGTGCTGTTGTAGGAGCACATCCTCAACGCGGGTACATAACAGGCAGATCGTCGCCTTTCTCCGGCGTGGCCCTTGTGGGCACGACCAACCCCCCGCGCGCCCGCCGCCAAAGTCGCTCGCCGCGCCAACCGCCCCCGCTCCGCGCGTACAGCGCCTTGTCCAGAGCCGCCAGTTCGCCACGTAGCTCCGCGTCCGCGAGGCGTCGCGCGAGGTCCGGAAGGCTGCGGGGCGGGTTTGCCGGCCAGCTCCCCGCCCCCCAGCGCAGCAATGCCTCCCGGGCCGCGGGCGCATCGTCGCCGAGACAGGCCCCACGCAGGGACATGGGCGGGCCCCTTGGCGCCTCCCCGCCGCTGTCCCGATCCTCGCCGGCGGCTGGTGCGGCGCGGGCGCGGCGCCAGGCCAGGAAGGTGAGCAGCCAGATCACCGCCAGCAGCGCGGAGATACTCTGCCACAGGGGTACATTCCGCCAGGGGGACACGGCGACCGGCGCCTCGATGGTCGCCGGACCAGCCCCGACATCGGCCCCACCCCCGCCCCGGATTGCCGGGTTTACTCGCAACGTCCGGGCCGGCAGCGTTGCCTGGCGCAGCGCGTCGCGCTCGGTATCCCACCAATCGATGCGGATCGCCGGAAGGGCATAGGTCCCGTCGCTGCCGGGGACGAGCGCAATGCGCTGCTCGCGCACGCCGTGGACCCAGTCCGTGTCCGTGGTCGTGCGTGTCACCGGCTGATCCGCGTACTCCTTGACGCCGTCGGAAATCGTGACGGCGATCTCCGGGAGCTGCTCCGCGCTCAGGCCCACGGCGCGCAGACTCAGCGTGCGCGTCACCGGCTCGCCGGCGCGCAGCGTTTCCGGATCGGTGGACCATTCCTCGTTGATCTGCAGGCTCTTGGCAGGTAACCACGTCTGCCCCGGGAAGTCCGCCGGCGGCGGCCGCGCGGTGGCGCGCACCACTTCCGTGCGCAGACCCAGGCGCTTGCCGCGGGCGAACAGGCGGCTGAGCCCGGTGCCCGCCTGGCCGGCATCCACCACCTCGCCTTCGAACTCCACCGGTGATATCACGAGCTCGCCGCTCGCCTGGGGAAACAGGGCGTAGCGTCGCTCCAGCACGCGATAGGATCGCCCGTCCCGGGTGGTGGTATAGCTGATGTCCCGGCCGAGGCGGCGCAGCACCGCGTTGGTGGCGCTGGGCTCGGTGAGGGTCCCGTCCACCACGTCCACCGAGCGCAGCAGGCGCACGACGAAACGCATCTGCGCCTGCACGTAGGCCGGATTTGGCGACACCTCCGCTTCCAGAAAGATGTCGCGGCTGCCCGCGTCGTCTCCCGTTCGCGGCGCCAACACGTCCAGGGTCAGCTCGGGGCTCGCGAACTGCCCTACGGCGATGGACGGAACCGTGAGTGCGCCCTCGCGCTTCGGCGTCAGCTCGATGGTCCAGCGTGTGATGGCCGACTGCAGTCCGTGTATGAACTCGATTTGGGTATTCGCCGAGGTGTGCAGGATCTGGAAATCCTCGGCGAGAGGACTGAGATCGGGCTTGAGTCCACCGGCGGCGCGGCGCAGCTCCAACACGAGGCGGACGCTCTCGCCCGCATGGATCGGATTGCGCTCGAGGCTGGACTTCAGGTCCTCGGCGCGGGATGGGCCGGCGAGCAGGAGCAGCAGGGCGGACAGAAGCAACGCTGTGGACCTGGTCGCCATGGGCTTCATGCGTGCCGCCGCACCCAGCGCTCGCAGATTGCGAGCAGCGCGTCGAAGTTCACGGGCTCGCTTCGCGCGTAGGGGGCGCTCGCCAGACACGCGCCGTCGCCTCGTGTGAAGTGGTGTTCGTCGTCGTCGAGAAACTCCAACCACTCGCGGCCGGTGAGACCCGCTACCCGGCTTCGTTGGTGGCGGATCATGGCGGCGCGGCGCACCAGGGTCGCGAGCTCGCCCACCAGGACCCCGGACGACTCACCGGCCGCGTGCCGATCGCGCAACGCCCCGATGGCCCGCACCGTGGCGCGGCGCGGCCGCCCCCGGCGCCACGCGGCGAAGGCGAAACCCAGGGTGAGGCCGAGGGCCACGACGGCGACCACGGCGAGCAGCCACCAGCCCGGCGCTGGCGGCCACAGCTCCGGAGGCGGCGGCAGGTGGATATCCCGCAGACCGCTCAGGGGATCCATGGGCAGTTGCGTGCGCAGGTCCACGATCAGCCCGAGCCCGTTTTCGGCTCCGGGTCGACCCGGGGCGCGCCGCGGCGCAGCGCTTCGGCCACGTCGTCGCCGGTGGCGATGGGTAGGAGCGGGATCGCGAGCCGCCCGAGGGTCGTGCGGAGCCGCTCGGCCTCGGCGGCGAAGCTCTCCGCGTAGCGCGAACGTGCCCGCCGGCTCAGCGTATCGAGGGTCGCGGTCTGCCAGCCGTCGGATACGCCGTAACGTCCGGGCGGGGGCGGCTCGCGCTCGAGCGCATCGTGGATCCAGCAGGCGAGCATGTCGTTGTGCTGGCGCATGCGGCTAAGGTGCCCCGCGGCGTCTTCGTCGAGTCCGTAGAAATCGCTGATGATCACCAGCAGGCTGCCGGGCCGCGCCACGTGCCGAGCCCGCAGGAGACTGTCCCGGAGCCCGATGCGCCGCTCTTCGTCGTCCGCCGCCGGGCGGCTCAACGCCGCGATTGCGTGCAGCACGCGCAGCACGCCCCGCCGTCCAGCCACGGGCTTGAGCTCCATGTGACCGCTGCGTCCCGCCACCAGCGCGCCGACGCGGTCCCCGCCGCCCATGGCGGCCCAGGCAATAAGGGCGGCGGTCTCCGCAGCGACCACGGACTTGTAGGCGGTACGCGTGCCGAAGAACATGCTTGCCCCGAGATCCACCAAGAGTATCACCGGCCGTTCCCGTTCTTCCTGGAAGAGCTTTGTGTGGGGCCGGCCCGTGCGCGCCGTTACGCGCCAGTCGATACTGCGTACGTCGTCGCCGGGCTGGTAGATGCGCGACTCGGCGAACTCCATGCCGCGTCCTCGGAAGCGCGATCCGTGACCGCCCGACATGGAGTGGCGGGCGCGGCGGCCGATGCCGAGCTCGAGCCGCCGCGCCCGGAAGCGCAGGCCGATCAGGTCGTCGACGCTCGCCTCGATTCCGGACAGCCCGGCGGCGTCGCCGCCGGTCACGGCACGGGCACGAGCTTCAGCAGCTCGGAGATGACGGCGTCCGCGTCCATGCCGTCCGCCTCCGCCTCGAAGGAGATGAGTACCCGGTGGCGCAGCACGTCGTGGGCGATGGCCTGCACGTCCTCGGGGGACACGTAGTCGCGGTGATTGATCCAGGCGTGGGCCCGCGAGCAGCGATCCAGCGCGATGGTGGCGCGGGGACTCGCGCCGTAGCTGACCCAGCGCCCGAGCTCCTCTCTGTAGCGCGCCGCGTCCCGGGTCGCGAGCACGAGCTCGACGATGTAGCGTTCCACGGCGGGCGCGAGGTGCAGCGACAGGCACTCGCGCCGGGCGCGGCTCACGGCCTCACGGTCCAGCACCGGCGAAACCGGCGCCGCCGCGTGGCTCGCCTCCCGGGCCGCGTTCTCCCGGTTGAGCTCGAGGATGGCGTGCTCGGCGTCGGCCGCGGGGTAGTCGATGCGCACGTACATGAGGAAGCGATCCAGCTGCGCCTCCGGCAGGGGATAGGTGCCCTCCTGCTCGATGGGATTCTGGGTCGCCATGACCATGAAGAGCTCGGGTAACGGATAGGTCTGGCTGCCCACCGTCACCTGGCGCTCGCCCATGGCCTCCAGCAATGCCGACTGCACCTTCGCCGGCGCGCGGTTGATCTCGTCGGCGAGCAGCACGTTGTGAAAGATGGGCCCCTTCTGGAACTGGAAGCTGCCGTCCTGGGGCCGGTAGACCTCGGTACCGGTCAAATCCGCCGGCAGCAGGTCCGGGGTGAACTGCACGCGGTGGAAGTCGCCCTCGATGCGCTCGGCGAGTTCCTTGATGGCCGTCGTCTTGGCGAGTCCCGGTGCGCCTTCCACCAGCACGTGCCCGTCCGCCAGGAGAGTAATGATGAGGCGATCGATGAGCGCCTCCTGGCCGATGATGCGGGTGCGAAGCTGTCCCCGCAGCGTGTCGAAGCGCGCAATGGTGTCGGCGGCTTTCTGCGTGCTGCCCCGGCCGGCTTCGAGATCTTGCTTCAAATCCACGACTTCGTGTGGGACGCGAGGAGAGAATGATCAATTGTACTCGAATATCAGTCTCGTCTCAGGCTGTCGTTGACGGCGATGGGCGTCGGATAGCGGAACATGACCAGGTAGGACGAGCCGATGAAGGTCAGCAGGGTCGTGGCCTGGATGAGATAGGAGGCCTCGGCGCGGATGACGCCGCCGCTGACGGCGAGCAAGGCGATGAGGAGCGAGAATTCGCTCACCTGGCCGAGGCGCACGCCGATTTCCCTGCCGAGGCGCGTCTCCTCTCCTTCCCATACGAGCAGCACCCTGAACACGAGGGGCTTGACCGTGAGCATGGCGAGCGCCAGCACCGTCGCCGGGACCGCGACCGTTGCGAGAACGCTGAGATCGAAGCCGGCGCCGAGTGCGAAGAAGAACATGATTAGAAAGAAATCCCGAAGCGGCTTCAAGCTCTCCGCGATAAACGTCGCGATGGGGCTCGTGGCCAGAGCGACGCCGGCGATAAAGGCGCCCATCTCGTAGGACAATCCCATCGTGTGCCCCAGCTGCGCGATGCCGAGACACCAGCCGACGGCGACGAGGAAGACATACTCCTGGATCGTGTCGAAGCGCTGGATGACGCGCACCAGGACATAGCGCTCGAAGACGAATGCGAATACCGCCAGCGCCGGTAGAGACGTGATCAGCATGAGCGCGTCGCTCGGGTTCATGACCTCGCGACGCAGGCCTTCCAGGAGCAGGAGTATCAGTATCGCGATGATGTCCTGGAGCAGGAGCACGCTGATGATGACCTCCCCGACGTGGCGGTGGTGCAGGGCGGTCGTCGGCAGCAGCTTGAGACCGATGATGGTGCTGGAGAACATCATGGCGGCGCCGATGAGGGCGGACTCGACGGCGGTGAACCCGAACGCGAACGCGACGACGTATCCGATGATCGCGAATGCAAGCGAGCTGAGGAGGGTGACGAGTGTCGCCTCGCGGAGCATCTGCAGCAGCTTCTGTGGGTGCAGGTTGAGACCCAGCAGATAGAGAAGAAAGATGATCCCCACGTGGCCGATGCCCTGGATCGTGGTGGCGTCGGTAACGAGGCCAAGTCCCCAGGGCCCCGCCAGACAGCCGAGCGCGATATACGCCACGAGCATGGATTGGCGCAGGTACAGCGCGGCGCCGGCGAACACGGCGGCGCCGGTGAAAATCAGGAAAATGGAAAAGACGATTACGTCGCTCTGCATGGTAGTGAAGGCTTCGTCAGCGCCCGCGCGCGTGCTTTGCGTCGAGGACAAACTGGCATGCGTCCCTCCAGGCGTGCAGCGCATCGGACTCACGCAGACGATCCATGCCGACTCTGGTGAACGTGTCCGGGCGCGCGATCTCTTCGGCGAGCGCCCCCATGTCGGTGCCAATGTCGAGGCAGCGGCTGGCCGCCGCCCGCGTCATCTGCGCGGCCAGGGCGCGGCCCGTCTCCAGGTCGACGCCGTTGTCATGCAGCCACGCGGCGGATGTCTCCATGAGCGAATACACCCAGACATAGTACGACGCGGCGACCGCAGCCACCGCGAACGTGTCTTCGTCGTCGATGATGTGAATCGGGCCCAGGTGCTCGAAGAAGCCCACCGCCGTCACGTCGGCCGGATGGATGCAGGTCGGACTGTCGCCGACCGTGGCGCTCAGCACCGGCATGGCGCGCACCGCCCGGGCCGGTCCGACGGCCTTCTGCACGCTGGAACGCTCGAGGGCCGCGGCCACCGAGACGACGATCTGCCCGGATCGAAAGCGCAGCGCTCCCGCGACTTCGATGAGCTGGTCCGGGCGCGCGGCCAGGATCACGTGATCCGCGCGATCCACCACCTCCTGGTTGTCCCCGCCGACGCGGGCGGGAAAGCGTTCGCTCAGCTCCCGGACGCGGGCTTCGCTGCGCGGCGACAGGAGCAGGTCGAAAGGTGCCTGTGCGCGGTAGATCCCTTCGGCGATGCTGGCGCCGAGCTGCCCGACGCCGATGATTCCCCATGTCGGGCTCATTTGTTGCTTCTCATCGCATGACTGCAGGAGCGAGCTTGCTCGCGCCTTGTCTATACCCTGGGGCCTCATTCGCGAGCAAGCGTGCTCCTACATCTCCTTCCGGCCGGAAAGGACCTGCAGGTGCTCGTCGACGCAGAGCGGCAGCTTGTTGATGTTGTAGCCGCCCTCGAGCATGGCGATCAGCCTGCCGCCGCAGTGCTTGTCCGCGACTTCCATCGCGCGCGCGGTCATCCAGCCGTAGAACTCGGTGCTCAGGCAGATGTTCGCCAGAGGATCGTCCACGTGGGCATCGAAGCCCGCCGAGACGATGACGAACTCGGGCGCGAACGCATCGATGGCGGGCAGGATCTTCTCGGCGAACGCCTCGCGGTACTGCCCGTCGCCGGCGCCCGCGGGCATCGGGCAATTGAGGGTGGCGCCTTCGCCGCGGCCGATACCGGTCTCGGAGTAGGCGCCGGTTCCGGGATAGAAGGGATACTGATGGGTGCTCACGTAGAGCACCGACGGATCGTCTTCGAAGGTGTGCTGGGTGCCGTTGCCATGGTGCACGTCCCAGTCGAGGATCAGGATCTTGCCGAGGCCGTGCTCCTTCTGCAGGTAGCGGGCTGCGATGGCGACATTGTTGAACAGACAAAAACCCAGGGCCTGATCGTGTTCCGCGTGATGGCCCGGCGGTCGGCTGAGCGCGAACGCGTTGTCCACGTCTCCAGCGACGACCCGATCCGCGAGCTCCTGGGCGCCGCCGGCGGCCAGCAGGGCGACGTCGAATGACTCTTTCGAGACCCCCACGTCCATGACGTCGAGGAAGGGAAGCTCCTGCTCGCAGGCGCTGCGCGCCCTTTTGATGAGGTCGGCGCTGTGCACGCTCTCGATCCACGCTTCGTCGGTGATCCGTGGCGCGAGCATCTGCAGTTGCCCGAACCACTCCTGACTCTGCAGGTGCGCCATGGTATTGGTCAACCGCTCGCGCCGTTCGGGATGCCGGGCGCCGGCATCGTGATCGAGAAAGCGTTCGTCGTAGAGAAATCCGGTCGCCATCTGTGCCTCCGTCTCGCGCCTAGTCTGGCGCGTCGAGCCGTGTTTGTATATCGATCTCGGAGTGGAGCGTTCGGTGCACCGGGCAGCGATCCGCTATGCGCAGGAGATCCCGGCGTTGCTCGGCGGAGAGATCGCCGACGAGTTCGAGGTCACGTTCGATGCGGTCGATCTTTCCCTCTTCGGTCTCGCAGAGCTCGCAGTCGCGCGCGTGAATCTTGTTGTGTTTCAGACGCACGGCGACCCGCTCCAGGGGCAGGTTCTTGCGCCCGGCGTACATGCGTATCGTCATGGCGGTGCAGCTGCCGAGTGAGGCCAGCAACAGCTCGTAGGGAGAGGGCCCGCTGTCCTGGCCGCCGTAGCCGGCCGGTTCGTCGGCGCGAAGCCGGTGCCTGTCGGTGTAAATGTCCTGGGCGAACTTTCCGTCGCGCTCCACGACCAGGAGCTCTCCGTCGGGGACCCGGGGGCGCGTCGCGGTCTCACCTCCTTCCGCGTCGAGGAGATAGCGCCGCGCCCACGCCCCGATGGCCGACGCCACGTACTCCGAATCCGCACGCCGCGTCAAAAGATGATCGGCCTTGTCCAGCGAGATGAAGCTTTTCGGGTGCTTCGCCGCCAGGAATATCTCCGATGCGTTTTCGATGCCGACGATCTCGTCGATGGGCGAGTGCATGACCAGCAACGCCTTGCGCATGTTGCCGATGCGCTCGGCGAGGCGTTGCGCCGCGATGTCGCGGAGGAAGTGACGTTTGATGGTGAACGTCCTGCCCGCGAGCTTTACCTCCGCCTCGCCCTCGGATTCGATTTCCGTATGCTTGTCCGCGAGGAGGTGGGCGACGTGGGCGGGGTCGCCGGGCGCCCCGATGGTGACTACCGCGCGCGCCTCCGGAACGTCCCCGGCGACGGCGAGCACAGCGGCGCCGCCGAGGCTGTGGCCTATCAGCAGCTGGGGAGCCGCGTGACGCTCGCGCAGCGCTCCGGCGGCGCACACCAGATCGGCCACGTTGCTGGAGAAATTGGTGTTGGCGAATTCGCCTTCGCTGTTGCCGAGGCCGGTGAAATCGAAGCGCAGCACGGCGATGCCGCTCTCGGCCAGGGCCCGGGCGATGCGTGAGGCCGCGGCGATGTCCTTGGAGCAGGTGAAACAGTGCGCGAAGAGCGCGTAGGCGGCGACCGGGCCTTCGGGGAGTTCCAGGAGCCCGGCCAGCGTTTGGCCATCGGTGTTCTCGAACTCGAATCGTTCCTTGCGAACCTCCGAAACTGGGACCTGGTTCATCCTATTTCTCCCTGGCGATGCCGTTACTTCCGGCGTACGCCGGGCCGTCAGGCGTGAGCTTACAACGATCCACGCCATCGGGCGGCCCCGGGTCACCTTCCCGGGGCCGAAAATGTCCGCGTGCTATGCTTTTTTATCGACCTTTTGTAACCGAGCCTGTGCCGTTGACCGTTGCCGACCGAACCCAGGTTGCTCTCCCGGTGGGACACCAGATCCACTGGTACGAGATCCGTGCCGTGGTGGGGCAGGGCGGGTTCGGCATCACATACCTGGCCAAGGACGCCAACCTGGACCACCTGGTGGCTATCAAGGAGTACCTGCCCACCAACCTGGCGGTCCGCTCCGGGGAGAGCACCGTGCACCCGGTGTCGGAAGGGCGCTCGTCGGTCTTCAACTGGGGACTGGAGCGATTCGTCCGCGAGGCGCGCACGCTCGCGAAGTTCAAGCATCCCAACATCGTCACCGTGTTCAGCGTCTTCGAGGCCAATGGCACGGCATACATGGTCATGGAGTACGAGCGCGGGGTGAATCTCGAACAGGCCATCGATGCCGGGGTCGCGTTCGGAGAGGCGGAGTTGCTCGGGATCGTGCACCCGATGCTGGACGGGCTCGAGCTCGTGCACGGGGAAGGGTTCATTCACCGCGACATCAAGCCAGAGAACGTACTGCTGCGCAAAGATGGATCCCCCGTGTTGCTCGACTTCGGATCGGCGCGCGAGTCGCTGGCGGGCGAGTCGCCTACGCTCACAACCCTGGTAACACCCGGATACGCCCCCTTCGAGCAATACCAGGACGATCGCCACAGCGCCAAGCAGGGCGCTTGGAGCGACATTTACTCCCTCGCGGCGACGGTGTATCGGGTGATCCACGGCGAAGGACCGGTTGACGCGCTGACCCGCGTCAATTCCAAGCTCGACAACTCGCCGGACCCGCTTACGCCCGCCGTCGAGATCGGCGCCGGAAAGTACTCTCGAGAGTTCCTCGAGGCCATCGACGCGGGCCTGCACTTCGACATTCAAGACCGGCCCCAGGATGTCGCCGAATGGCGCGGCATGTTTCCCGAGGGCGGGCAGCTGCCGGACATGCAGGGCGCCTCCAACGCGAACCTCGCCTGGGCCGAGTGGGAATCTCGCCAGAGCGCGAAGTCGCCGAGCCAGCTCACGGGTCTGCGGGGCGAGCCCAAGGGTGATGCCAAGGCTCGGGGGCGCTCCGTGCCCCGGGTCGTCTGGCTGGCGGCGACCGCGGCGATTCTGCTCGGTGCCACGGCCGCCCTGTATCTCGTCGAGGAGCTCGCGGAACCCGAGCAGGCCCCTATCGTCCGCATCGTGGGCCTGGCCCCGTCGTCCGCGCGCGACGACGAGATCGGCGTGTTGTTGCGCGACGCCGCGCAAGATATGGATGCGCTGCGCCTGACGAGCCCCGCGGGCGAGAACGCCTTCGAGCGTTACCAGCACGTGTTGGCCATCGAGCCCGAGAACGAAGACGCGCAGCGCGGGCTCGAGGTCATCGTCATACGCTACGTGACCCTTGCCAACACGGCGATGAGCAACGGCGATCTGAAGAAAGCCGAGCGCTATCTCGACAGCGCCAGCGGCGTTCTTCCCGAAGACAAAGGCATTGCGTTGGCACGCAACATGCTGAACGCGGCGACGGAATCCAAACCGGCGCCCGCGGCTTCGGAGCCGACCCCGGCCGCGGCGCCAGTCCCCGCCACCGAGGCCGTGCCCGCCGGGCCGCGCAAAGTCGCGGTGCTGCCCTTCTGGGGGCGCGAAAGTGTTCAGGCCGCGCAGGAAGGCACCGACGTGAGCGTGGAGCTCAGCGAGTTCGTGCACAATTTCCTGCGCAACCGCGCGGCGCTGGAGATTGTGTATTCATATTATCAACCCGGCTTCGAACACGATGCCGTGAGTGCGGCCGGCGACCTGTGGAGCGGTGACGCCGTCAGCAAGGTGCCGAGCCTGGGCGTGCTCCGGGATCTGGGCCGCACCCTCGGCGCCGATGCCGTGCTTGTGTACGGCTACGAATCGCGACCGGGAGCTGGCGTCGAGATCCAGCTCTATCTCGTGGACGTGGCGGGTGGCCGGACGATCCACCGCGAGGGGGATCTGGCAAGGCTCGCGGAGATTACCCGCGAGAGCTTCGAAGACCTGATCGGCACCGAAGGGTAGCCGCCTTGCGTCACCCGCGAGCCGGCCCACGCCCCAAACCACGTCCCTCCAGGTAGTCGACCAGCGCCCGCCTGCCGTTCTCGTCCAACCCCAGGCCCGATTTCGTACGCCGCCAGAGCACGTCCTCGGCGCAGAGCGCCCATTCCCTGCGGACGAAGTAGTCCACCTCGAAGGCGTACAGATCGGCGCCGAAACGCTTGCCGGTATCGCGTCCGCCCGAGGTGCCGGCGAGGACGTCGGCCGCGAGGCAGCCGTGGCGCCGGACGAGCGCCACGAGGAGCGCGGCATCCAGATCGGGATAGTCCTTGCGCAGCTCCGCGAAGACGGCGTCGACGCCGCCCTCGGGGAGCGCGCCGCCGGGCAGGGGGCGGTTGGCGGTCCAGGCCGGGCCCGCGGATGGGAGCAGGGGCAGCAGCATCTCGAGCACGCTTTCCGCCAGTTTCCGGTAAGTCGTCAGCTTGCCGCCGTAGACGCTGAGCAACGGCGGGCCGTCGTCGTGTCGGTCGAGCTCGAGCGCGTAGTCCCGGGACACTTCCGATGCGCTTGACGCGTCGTCGCCGAACAGCGGCCGCACACCGGCGAAGCTCCATATCACGTCATCCGGTCTGCAGGGCTTTGCGAGATAGCGGTTGACCGCCCGGCATAGATAGTCGATCTCGTCGTCACTGATGGCCGCCGACTCCGGTGCGCCCGACACGACCACGTCGGTAGTCCCTATGAGCGAGTAGTCGTCTTCGAATGGGATGACGAAGACCACGCGATCGTCGTCGTTCTGCAGGATCATCGCGTGATCGCCCGGATGGAGCCGCGGCACGACGATGTGGCTGCCCTTGACGAGCCGGATACGGTGGCGCTGCTCGGCGCCGGGAATTCGGTCGAGGGTCTCCGCCAACCACGGGCCCGCGGCATTCACGATGGCCCGCGCCCGCAACTCTCTCGGCCGCCCGTCCGTGGTGCTCTCGAGGGCCGCGATCCACCCGCCTTGGTCCCGTGCCGCCGAGTTGAAGCGCGTGCGTGTCAGGATGTGCGCGCCGCGCTCGGCGGCGTCCATCGCATTCAGCACCACCAGGCGGGCATCGTCGACCCAGCAATCGGAGTAGGCGAATCCGCGCCGGAAGCCGGGTTTGAACGCCTCGCCGCAAGCCTCGGTGCCGAGGTCGACGCCCCTCGAGGCGGGTAGAGTCACCCTCCGGCTGAGGCGATCGTAGAGAAACAGCCCGATGCGGATCATCCACGCCGGGCGCAGCTCCGGCACGTGTGGCATGATGAAGCGCATCGGGTGCACGATGTGCGGCGCGATCCGCAGCAGCACCTCGCGCTCCGCCAACGCCTCTCGCACCAGCCGGAACTCGTAATGCTCCAGGTAACGCAGCCCGCCGTGAATGAGCTTGCTGCTCGATGATGACGTGGCGCCGCCGAGATCACCCTGCTCGCAGAGCGCCACGCGCAAACCGCGCCCGGCGGCGTCCCGGGCGATCCCGACACCGTTGATGCCTCCCCCTATAATCAGCAGGTCGAAGGGTTCGGACGGCGTGTCGGGCATGGGTCGATTCGCGACGGGATAGGAAAAGAGTTGCTCGTGGAACAGGTAGCGGAAAATCCGGTGAGGCATGGTGCACGACCAGCAACGTGCCTGTCCACCTGCACGCGCGGATCCCGTCGATGAAAGCGCTGAGCACGTTTGGGGCCAATGCGCGGCGCGACGTGCGCGGCGTATTCCTGGACATCGACGACACGCTGACGAGCGAGGGCCGCCTGACCGCGGCTGCCTATTCTTCCCTGGAACGCCTGGCGGCGGCGGGTATCCTCGTAGTCCCGATCACGGGCCGGCCGGCCGGCTGGTGCGATCACATCGCGCGGATGTGGCCGGTGGAGGGGGTCGTCGGGGAGAACGGCGCGTTCTACTTCCGCTACGATCGCGTGCGCCGGCAGATGCGGAAGCGATACCTTGCCGGCGACGATGAGCGGCGGGCAACGAGGGCGAAGCTCGACGCTCTAAAGGAGTTGATACTCTCGCAGGTCCCGGGTTCCGCCGTCTCCTCCGACCAGCACTATCGCGAGACGGACCTGGCTATCGACTTCTGCGAGGATGTCGAGCGGCTGCCGCCGTCTGCCGTGGCGCGCATCGTCGCGTTGTTCGAAGAGGCCGGCGCAAGGGCGAAAGTGAGTTCCATTCACGTCAACGGCTGGTTCGGCACCTACGACAAGCTCGGCATGACGAGGACCCTCATGCGCGAGTGTTTCGGGATCGACCTGGATGCGGACCGGGAGCGTTTCGTCTTCGTTGGCGATTCACCCAACGACGCGCCGATGTTTGCCTATTTCCCACACTCCGTCGGGGTTGCCAACATCAGGGACTTTGGCGGTGAGCTGGATGCCGAGCCCGCCTATGTCTGCGAGGCGCGATACGGCGAGGGATTCACGGAGCTCGTCGACGCGCTGCTCGCCGCCGTGCCGCCCACCCATCGAAACATGTTCCCGTGTCCGTGAACCCTCCCATGCTCCTCGCTCACCGCGGCTGGGCCAGCCGCTACCCGGAGAACAGCCGCGCCGGTATCGAGGCGGCGCTCCAGGCGGGGGTCCCCGGCGTGGAGATCGACATTCAGCTGAGCGGTGACCGCGTGCCTATGGTAATCCACGACGCGAGCCTCGAGCGCACCGCTGGCGTCGACCGGCGGGTTTCGGATTTGAGCGCCGCGGAGCTCACCGCGATCGGCATCCACGAGCCGGCGCGCTTCGGCGCGCGCTTCCGTGGCGAGAGAGTGCCCCGTTTGGCCGATATCGCCGCGCTGCTCGGGGACTGGCCGGAGGCCAGGGTCTTCGTGGAGATAAAGCGCGAGAGCGCCGAGGCCCACGGCGTCGACGAGACCGTGGCTCTGGTAGTCGACGTGCTGGCTCCTGTGCGCGAGCGGTGCGTCGTGATCTCGTTCGTCGAGCGCGCCGTCATGAGCGCGCGCCGACTGGGTGCGCTGGCTACCGGCTGGGTTCTCAACTACTACGACGACGACTCCCGCCGTCTGGCCGAGGCGATGGCGCCGGATTACCTGATCTGCGACTACCGCAAGTTTCCGCCGGCGCCGGCGCCGCTGTGGGACGGGCCCTGGCAGTGGGGAAGCTACGAGATCGTCGAAGCCGGGCACGCGCTCGAGCTCGCCACGCGCGGCGTTCGCGTCATCGAGAGCATGGCTGCCGGTGATCTCGCGGCGGATCCGAAGCTCGATTCTGGAAGTCGTCCCGGGATTTCGGCATAGTAGTCGGAGCCGGTTTTCTGGCGCCGTTCCCGCATTTGGAGCCCACACCATGACAAGGACAGGACGCGACCCGTGGTTGCTCACGCCGGGTCCGCTCACCACTTCACTTACCGTGAAGGAAGCGATGCTTCATGACTGGGGGTCGCGGGATCGGAACTTCATCGACATCAATCGGCGGGTTCGCGATCGATTGGTGTTCCTCGCGGGCGGCGAGGGCACCCACGTGTGCGTGCCTCTTCAGGGCAGCGGTACCTTCGTCGTCGAGGCGACCATCGGCACACTCCTGCCTCGGGACGGGAAGGCGCTGATTCTCGTCAATGGCGCCTACGGGCAGCGCATGACGAAGATCTGCGATTACTACCAGCGCCGCTACCAGGTTCTGGAAACCCCCGAGGACGTGCCCAACGACGCTGTCGCCGTGGACGTGGCGCTCGGACAGGATGCCGAGCTCAGCCACGTGTTCGTCGTGCACTGCGAGACGACGTCGGGGATCCTCAATCCCGTCGCCGAGATCGCGCAGATCACGGCCCGCCATGGCCGCAAGCTGATCGTCGACGCGATGAGTGCGTTCGGAGCAATCCCTCTGGATGCCCGGGATGTGCCCTTCGACGCCGTGGTCGCTTCGTCGAACAAGTGTATCGAGGGCGTGCCGGGGGTCGGGTTCGCGATCGTCCGCAGTTCGCTCCTCGCCCGGTGCGAGGGCAATGCGCCTTCTTTGACGCTCGATCTCTATGATCAGTGGCAGGCGATGGAGAAGAATGCGCAGTGGCGCTTCACCCCGCCCACCCACGTCATCGTCGCCTTCGACCAGGCACTCCGCGAGCACGAGGAGGAGGGCGGGGTCGCCGGGCGCGGGGGCCGTTACGCACACAACTGCAGAACGCTCGTGGATGGGATGCGCGCGTTGGGATTCGAGACTCTGCTGCCCGATGCGCTTCAGGCCCCGATCATCGTGACGTTTCATATGCCGGCCGACCCGGCATTTGTCTTTCAAACCTTCTACGATAGTCTTGGCGAGCGCGGGTTCGTCATTTACCCGGGTAAGCTTACCGTTGCGGACAGCTTTCGAATCGGCTGCATCGGCAGGCTCGGCGAGGAGGAGATCCGCGCGGCCCTCGAGGCGATAAGCGAAACGCTATCGGAGATGGGGGTCACTCACTGCGGCCCGAAGCACTCCGACCCGGTCGTCGCCTGAACTCTGTCTTGCTTTCACACGCCGGCGTGTGAGGCCGACCAAACTGGAATAGGCAGCATGTATTTTCAAAAGAAAGTCTCACACCTGTTCAGCAGCACGCGATCGCTCGAGAATCAGATCGACGAGTTTCTCGACAAGGTCTCGGAGGCAGGCATGGTTTTCGGGCGCGCGATTAGCGTGTATCTCAACCAGGGGGCGAGCGAGGAGTTCAACAGCTTTCTCAATCAGGCGGCGGATATCGAGCGCCGCGGCGACGAGCTGCGCCGTACTATCGAATCGGAGCTCTATGTCCGCACGCTGATCCCGGATCTCCGCGCCGACGTTCTCGCCCTGCTTGAAGGCATGGACCATCTCGTCAACGTCTACGAGGGTGATATGTTCCGCCTGTCGATTCAATCGCCCGATATTCCGCCGGAGTTTCATGCCGGATATATCGAGCTGACCGAGACAGTGATCAATTGTGTCGATTCGGTGGTGCTCGCCGCACGCGCGTTTTTCAGAGACATCGATACCGTGCGGGATCACAGCAGTAAGACCATCTTCCTGGAAACAGAAGCCGACAAAATCAGCACGAAGCTGCAACGCGCGATCTTCGGTTCCGAACTTCCCCTCGAGCGCAAGATGCACCTGCGTTACTTCGTCGAGCGCATCGACGAGCTTGCGAATTCCGCGGAAGATGTGGCCGATGCGTTGCAAATTTATACCATCAAGAGGCGAATCTGATCGGCACTGCGCGGGCCCAGGCCCAGGCCCAGACCCGGCCCGGCTCCATGTCACCTACGGTGATTTTCTGCTCATAGTATGGACCTGACAGTACTGTTCTTTCTTACGAGCGGCCTGTTGCTCGGCTGGTCGCTGGGCGCCAACGACGCCGCCAACGTGTTCGGCACCGCGGTGGGCACGCGCATGGTGCGCTTCGGTACCGCCGCCGTCGTATGCAGCATCTTCGTCGTCCTCGGAGCGGTCATCAGCGGTGCCGGCGCCGCTCACACCCTCGGTGCGCTCGGCTCGGTTAACGCGCTCGCCGGCGCGTTCACGGCGGCGCTGGCAGCCGCCGGCACGGTCTATGTCATGACCAAGTGGGGCCTGCCGGTGTCAACCAGTCAAGCTATCGTGGGCGCCATCATCGGTTGGAATCTGTTCAGTGGTTCCGCCACGGACAGTCAGACGTTGGTGAAGATCGTGGCGACGTGGATCGCCTGCCCCATACTCGCCGGCCTCATCGCCGTGCCTTTGTTGAAGGTCACGGCTCACGCTCTGCGCGTCGCCAAGCTGCACCTGCTGAGACTCGATGCGTATACGCGTTTGGCGCTGCTGTTTGCCGGCGCCTTCGGGTCCTACAGCCTCGGCGCGAACAACATCGGCAACGTCATGGGTGTATTCATCGACGTGTCGCCGTTCACGGGTTTCTCGGTGGCGGGAATCTTCAGCCTGACCTCTATCCAGCAACTATTTCTCATCGGCGCCATCGCCATCGCGGTGGGCGTGTTCACCTACTCGAAGCGTGTCATGGTGACTGTCGGCACGGGCATCCTTCCCATAACGCCCGTGGCGGCCTGGGTCGTTGTCATCGCTCACTCCATCGTGCTGTTTCTGTTTGCGTCGCAGGGGTTGGAGCACATGCTCGCGAACGCCGGCCTCCCGACCATTCCGCTGGTGCCCGTATCGAGCTCCCAGGCGGTCGTCGGTGCGGTCGTCGGTCTGGGGCTGATGCGCGGCGGACGCGATGTCGACTGGCGACTGGTGGGCAATATTGCCGCGGGGTGGGTGACGACGCCGCTAATCTCCGGAGTCGTATGCTTCTTCGCGCTGTTTTTCCTGCAGAACGTCTTCAACCAGCAGGTCTATCAGGAGGTGCACTACGCGCTGTCGGAGTCCGCGCTGGCCGAGCTCGAGAAGCAGTTTCCGGATACCGTCGAACTGAAGGCACTGGAGGGGCGTGAGTTCCGGTCGGCGCGGGATTTCGATGAGGCGGTCGAAGCCACGGGCTACGCCGGGGCGGCGCCGGAGGCGCGGCTCCGAGACTATGCGCAGTTGAGTCACATGTTCATCGATCCAGAAGATCTGTTCTCACTGGACCGCCACTGGCTGAGCCCCGGGCAGGTGGTCGCCATCGAAGAGCTCGCCGGAAGGGAGTTCTCCCACCGATGGCAGCTCGCGCGGGAGTTGGCCGTCCGCTCGCCGGAGTGGTCGAGGAAAGACGACCAGGCCGTGAACCGGTTATACAACAAGGAGCTCGATCGAAAGCTCGAATACGTCTACCGGGTGTTCGCGGGCTTCCCCGATCGACGGTGACGTTTCCCGGTAACCCGCTGGTCGGGGCCGTCGCGACGCCTCCCGTCGCCGAGGCCCAGGCCTGGATCCGCGGCCGCACATTCCCTCCCGACAAGGCGTTGCTGGATCTCGCGCAGGCGGTTCCCAGCTACGCGCCGGCCGAGGCGCTGATTCGCCATGTGGGGGCCGTCGCGCGGGAGCCGGAGACCTCGCTCTACAGCGAGATCCTCGGAATCCCGGAGCTGCGCCGGGCTCTCGCCGCGCATCTCAGTGCGGACTACCGGGCCAGTGTCGAGCCGGAGAACGTCGCGATCACGTCGGGATGCAACCAGGCGTTTTGTGCCGCCGTGTCGGCGTTGGCGGGCCCCGGGGACGAGGTCATCCTGTCCGTGCCCTACTACTTCAACCATCTCATGTGGTTGCAGATGCAGGGAATCGAGCCGGTGTGCCTGCCCTTCGATGCCGAGCGGCCGGGACGCGTGCCGTTGGATCGGGTCGAGGATGCCGTGACGCCGCGCACCCGCGCGCTCGTGCTGGTATCGCCCTGCAACCCCACGGGTGCGGAGTTTCCTTCCGCCGACATCGAAGCGATCCACGCCTTTCTGTCGAGCAGGGGCATCAGCCTGATAATCGACGAGACCTACAAGGACTTTCGGGCGGATGCCGGCCCGTCCCACGCACTCATGGGCGCCGGCGCCCATGCCCGGGAAGGCCTGGTACAGCTGTTCAGCTTTTCGAAGGCCTACAGCATGACCGGCTATCGCGTAGGCGCCATCGCCTGCAGCGGGGATCTGCTGGTGGAAATCGAGAAGATTCTGGACTGTGTCGCCATCTGTCCGCCGCGCATCAGCCAGGAAGCCGCGTGCTACGCCCTCGGGTATCTGGACGACTGGCGCGACGCCAAGGCGGCGCTCATGCGCGAGCGGGTGGAGGCGCTTCGGGGCGCGTTCGCGTGCTCGAATCTCGAGTTTCAGCTCATCTCGAGCGGCGCCTACTTCGCCTACCTGCGCCACCCGTTTCGCGGCCGACCGGCGCGGGACGTGGCCCGGGAGCTGGCCGATCGCGAGAACATCCTGTGTTTGCCGGGGAGCTTCTTCGGGCCGGACCAGGAAGACTATCTACGGCTCGCCTTCGCGAACGTGGAGAGCGATCGTTTTCCGGAGTTGGTGGAGCGGTTGCTCAGGAGCCAGCCCCTCGCGGCTTCCCTGTAGGTTGGGCTTCGCTACGCTCAGCCCAACCTACGGGGAGCACGGGACGATTGCGTGAGGGATTCAGGCCGAGTCCGTCTCCAACCGCTCCATCAACCGCCGCATGAATGCTACACACGCGTCGACCTGGTCCAGCGCGATGTACTCATCGGGCTTGTGGGCCTGGTCGATGCTCCCCGGCCCGAACACCACCACCGACATTCCCGCCTGCTGGTAGCAGGGGGCCTCGGTGCCGAAGGCGATGGCGCCGGCCTCGTTGGTCCCGACGAGGGATTTGACCAACGTCTCGGCCGGAGAGTCGTCCTCGGGTACGAACGGCGCGATGGCGTTCGTCACCGTGGTATCGATGGCGGCGCCGGAAAACTTCTCGCGCATGCCCGCGAGCAGTTCGGCCGAGTAGCTTTCGAAGCGTGCGATGATCTCGTCGGCGTCGTGGCCGGGCACCGCGCGAAATTCCCACTCGAATCGACACGCCGCGGGCACGATGTTGAACTGCTGGCCCCCCGCGATGGTGCCCACGTTGATGGTGCTGAACGGGGGCGTCATGCCGTCCAGGGGAGAGCGCCGCGTTTCCAACTCTTTCGAAAGAGTCCCGAGAAATGCGATCAGCTCCGCTGCGACATCGATGGCGTTGACGCCGAGATGCGTGGCGCTCGAGTGTGCTTCCCGGCCGACGATGACGGTCTCGAGCGTACACTGGCCCTTGTGTGCGTTGATGATGCGCATCTCGGTGGGCTCACCGATGATGACGGCGCGGGGCGCGAGTCCGGTCTCCGGCAGCGCCTGCATGAGACGTACCGCACCCGAGCAGTCCGTCTCCTCGTCGTAGGTGAGAACGATGTGGATCGGCGAGCGCAGGCCGCGCTCTTTGAACTCGGGGGCCAGCGCCAGCGCGACGGCCAGGAATCCCTTCATGTCGCAGGTGCCCCGGCCGTACAGGCGCTCTTCGCGCTCTACTACCCGAAACGGATCG
>Ga0070727_10000888_pt1 | contig 33797 bp, 21 predicted proteins | sample tdAd472_FD_66722 | JGI IMG/M metagenome (GOLD analysis project Ga0070727, IMG submission 66722) | Marine sediment microbial communities from the Atlantic coast under amendment with organic carbon and nitrate - tdAd47.2 | ecosystem: Environmental > Aquatic > Marine > Coastal > Sediment | place... | reverse complement strand
TAGATCCAAGACATCAATTAGATCTTCATGCCATAAATCTTTCCAAGTTCCACAAACAGGAACGAGCCACAGGTTCTTATAAAAGCTGTTTGAATGATAACGAGCCAAGAAGGCGATAGCTTGCCGAAACTCACTTCGGTTACCTTGCCCTTTCTGCACCTTTTCGGTAGCCAGAAAACCTTTTTGCTGGCGCGTAATCAGTCTGTTGTAAAAGATGATTTTTAGGGCTAATGTTGGGGATTCATCCCAAATAGCACTTATATCGGCAGCCACTTCTTCTGCTTTCCGCTGGCGATAGGTGCCACATTTTGAAAAATAATCCAATAGCGCACTACCCGTCGTAGAGTGAGACAGCGCTCCGTTTTCTGTGTAAGTGTCGAATTGGTAGGCGGCCTTTAGGAATTTATTTTTCATGATTATTTTGGTTTTTTGGGGTTTGTTGATACTTCTTAGCACAACAAATTTGGGGTTAAATTAAAAATAGCTGGGGTAAGACTTCAGCCGTTATGCCTAGGCTAAGGCTCGAAGTCTTCCCTTTATGCAAAGCCATTTTTTGATTGCATTACAAACCTAAACTGCTACTACGCAGTCTTTTTGCGTACTTGGTTTTTTCTTCTCTTTTTTCTGCGCCAAGGTGCATCGATTTTCCAATCTCCGGCCATAATACACCCATATGGCATGATTTCATCTACCACTTCTCCTAGGCCGAATGTCTTCATCTGTGCTTGCACATTTTGAGCATTCTTATAGGCCGTTGGTAATTCGGAAATATCGACATGCCCAGAGAAGAAGCGCACGTCTAGACCAGCGGTTTCTTCTGCAAAAATCTCAGCGACGGTTCGATCTGCGTTGTTGCGAATATGCTGAGATCGGCTCATATTCCGTCCGGCTCCATGAGGGGCAAAACCTAAGTTGTTTTCCGTGGTTTTTCCTTTCACCACCAAAACAGGCTCGCTCATATTCAAAGGAATCAAACGGAGCCCATCCCTAGAGTCAGGAACAAATTGATCGTCCAATGGAGTCGCTCCCTTGGCGTGGTAGAACAAATCACCCGCTTTGAACACGAAATTATGCTCATTCCAGAAGCGAAGCGTCGGTTCAACACCTAGCTTCTCACAGGTGGTTTGGTGTAAAACGCCATGATTCAGTTTTGTCCATTCGCGTACGATCTGTAGCGCATTCCAATAGTCTTTTCCGGCTTGTTCGGTATAAGGTATCCACGCATTAGTCGTTAAGGTCTTTGGGGATAAATCCTTGCGAAAACCTTCGGCTACCTTCATTCCATTTTTGAATAAATTGGCGCCAAAACCACGGCTTCCATGATGAGTAACCATGACCGTCTCGCCGGTCTCTCTAGAAATACCGATATACAAAAAATGGTTGCCGTCGCCTTGTGTTCCCAGGTGTGTTTTGGCTAATTGGACACTTCTATCTCCTTTTAAGAAGTAGTTTTCTCTGATCTTTGCCTCTAGTTCTTTTGGAAAATCAAATAGATCAGTACGTCCGCCGCCACCAAAGTGCGTAGTCGAATGCGCCGCATCCAAGACTTGCTTAGGATCAATCTTTCCAAATGAAGTCATCATGACGGAGCAACAAACATCGGCGCTATGCATAGCCGGATGAATCGCATTTTTAGCGACAGCTACCCCACCAACTGGGATTTGTCCCACTTTACCTGTTGGACAAGCATCGGGCATAACCGCACCATTGACAATAGTAGGTGTCTTCATCAAAGCATCCATCGTTTTGAAAACGCTTTGGATGTTATCTATTTCTATCTCTGATTCGGCCTGGATGTTCTTATGGTAAGCCGGCGCCACTTCATGAGGATCAATAGTATTAGGCTGTAAATTATCCAGGTATTGTATTAATGCCTCCCCCGCCAATGCTTGCGCGTTGGCTCCTTCAATAGCTTCCTTAAACCATTTCCCTGGTTTGTACCCCAATCCGATTAATGTTTTTCCTGTGATATTCATGATTAAATTATTTACTACAAACCTAGAATCTTACTACGCAATCTTTTTGCGTAGTTAAAAAATAATGATAAATTTAATTTTGAACCTTTGCTGAAACTCACTTATGGCTCTCAATAAAAATGCCCTTATTCGGTACCGCACTATAGATAAATGCCTCCAAAACCGGCAGCGCCGCTGGACATTGACAGACTTGATTACCGCTTGCTCGGATGCCCTCTACGAATATGAGGGCAAACTAACCAATGTGAGTAAACGGACGGTACAGCTGGATATCCAAATGATGCGTAGTGATAAGCTGGGCTACAATGCCCCGATAGAAGTTTATGAACGAAAATACTATCGATACGAAGCCGAAGACTTCAGCATCACGGATATTCCCCTGACGGAAATTGACATGGATGTCCTTACCGAATCGGTAGAAATGCTCAAGCAATTTAAAGATTTTTCCTTGTTTAATGAATTGAATGGGGTGATCCAGAAATTGGAAGACAAGGTATATCGAGAGAAAAATGACCAGTCCCCGGTTATTCATATTGATAAGAACGAACACCTGAAGGGACTAGAGCACTTAGACACCCTGTATCAAGCCATCATCAAAAAGATCGTCCTAGAAATCGAATACCGGTCTTTTAGTGCTAGGACATCCAGTATTATTCTCCTTCATGCCTATATTTTGAAGGAATACAATAATCGCTGGTTTGTAGTAGGTCGCAGAGATGGCGAAAGTCGAATCATTACGCTCGCACTGGACCGCATCATCCAGATCAAGTTAGACTTGCATAAAGTATACCAACAAAAGAATTTTGATGCCGATCAGTATTACAAAAATACCTTTGGCGTCACGGTGCATGGCGACTCAGATCTGATTGAAATTGAAATGCGGGTGGATCGGTATAATGCACCTTACGTTTTGACAAAACCCATTCACCATTCCCAAAAATTACTAGAACGATACCCTAATGGCAGTGTCTTAATCAGTCTTTATGTACATCATAACTTCGAAATAGAAAGACTGATACTAGGCTTCGCCGAATCGGTCGAAGTGGTAAAACCGCAGCGACTGCGAGACCGCATCGCGATGAAATTGCGCAAGGGAGCCTCGAATTATGTGGATTTGGATTAATTAAAATGTCAATCACCATCATAATCAAAATGTGAATTGAAATCACAATCAAAAGGCGTGTTCATCGCTGTTTCCGCCGTTGGTGCACGGTTTTCAACCGGCACCTGTCCCGTCCTCGCCTTCCGACAGCTCCTGCTGTCCTTTCACAATCAAAATGTCAATAAAAATCACAATCAAAAGGCGTATTCATCGCTGCTTCCGCCGTTGGTACACGAGCTTCTGCTGTGTACCTTGCCCCGTCCCCGCCTTCCGACAGCTCCTGCGGTCCTTTCATAATCAAAATGTGAATTGAAATCACAATCAAAAGGCGTGTTCATCGCTGCTTCCGCCGTTGGTGCACGGTTTTCAACCGGCACCTGTCCCGTCCTCGCCTTCCGACAGCTCCTGCTGTCCTTTTACAATCAAAATGTGAATTGAAATCACAATCAAAAGGCGTGTTCATCGCTGCTTCCGCCGTTGGTACACGAGCTTCTGCTGTGTACCTTGCCCCGTCCTCGCCTTCCGACAGCTCCTGCTGTCCTTTCACAATCAAAATGTGAATTGAAATCAAAATCAAAAGCCAAGGCCATCGCCGTTTCCGCCGTTGGTGCACGGTTTTCAACCGGCACCTGTCCCGTCCCCGCCTTACGACAGCTCCTGCTGTCCTTTCACAATCAAAATGTCAATAAAAATCACAATCAAAAGGCGTGGCCGCCAAGAAAGCGATGGCTACGACATTTTGATTTTCATTCTCATTTTGATTTTCATTCCCATCCCCATTTCCCTCCCACTGTCCATAAACGAACACTCTTTGTTCACCATCGCACAATTTTTTTAGGATAAAAATGCATAAGTAATTGATAACTATCTATTTATCGGCGTGGCATGTTTTTTGGTTTCTAAGTAGTAAATATTGTGAATCACTTATGTTTAGAAACTATCTGAGAATTGCCTGGCGTAGTATAGCGAAGAATAAAGTCTTTTCGGTCGTTAATATCTTGGGACTATCACTGGGCATTGCGGTGAGTTTGTTATTGTGGCAATACATTCATCAAGAGCAGACTTATGATCAGTTTCATACCGATTACCAGCAGGTATATCGCGTAACAACGCATTGGGGCGATGATCCTAAATCTGATATTTATGCTACTTCGCCTCCTCCTTTAAGGGACGTCATCCAATCTGAGATTCCCGAGGTGGAACAAGTCGCTCGTGCCTTCAAGTGGAATGATTCTACCATGCGCCTGCCCAAAGAGGAGGTAGGCGGCCGAGAGGTGTCTTTCCGAGAAACGAACATATATATTGTTGATCCCAATTTTTTGGAGGTATTGGATTTCAATATCATACAGGGGGACGGGGCGACCGCCTTCCAAGACTTGCAAGGTATGGTGGTGACTAAAGCAACGGCGATTCGTTACTTTGGACAAGAAGCCTTGGATAATAAGGAGGTAATTGGCAAAACCATTTTATTTGGAGGTAGCCGCACGGCTCGCCAAGTAACAGCTGTGGTTGACCCACCTAGTAATACTCATTTTGCATTTGATATGTTAGTCAATGCCAATTTTGGCTATAAAGGGATCATTGACCAACCCAATTGGGCTTGGAATGTGCTGCATACCTATTTAAAGGTTTCACCGGCGTCTCTTGATCGATTAGATGGCCGAGCCAGTTTGCAAGCGAAGTTAAGCGCCATTGCCGAGAATTATGGCTGGCCCTTTATGGCGAAATCTGAACTCGGAGCTGGGCCCGAAGAAGCCCTTTTTGATTATCGCCTGCAAGCCTTATCGGATATACATTTGAACTCTAATTATTTGCGGGAACATCAGCCCAATGGCAATGCGACTATGGTTACCATTTTGTCGACGATTGCTTTATTGGTGCTATTCTTAGCTTGTATTAATTTTATGAATTTGTCGACGGCTCAAGCCTCCAAGCGAGCTAAAGAAGTGGGTATTCGAAAAACATTGGGCTCTGGAAGGGGAAATTTGATTGGCCAGTTTCTTTTGGAATCTATAGCCTATAGTATGATAGCTGGGGTGGTGGCTTTTGGATTAGCGGAGATTTTTAGAACGCCTTTTGCTTTAGTTAGTGGTAAAAGCATTCCTGCTGACTGGCTACTCCAACCCTGGCTGTGGCAATCTAGCCTGGTTTTACTCTTGACAGTAGGACTTATTTCGGGTAGTTATCCCGCTTTTTTCCTATCCTCCTTCCGGCCTATCGATGTATTAAAAGGCAAGCTCAGTTTTGCCAGGGGGGGCGCGATTGGTTTTAGAAATACTTTAGTGGTCTTTCAGTTTGTGATTTCCATTGGCTTGATTATTTCCACTTTATTGGTTGGTCAACAAATGTCATTTATCCGAGCCAATCAGCAAGGATTTGAAAAAGAAAATGTATTGGTGATCAATAATGATAAAGAGGTGCGAGAGCAATGGGAGAGTTTCAAGCGCAGCTTAGAATCAGAGACGAGTATCTTGGATGCTAGTTTCAGTACAGGCATACCCTTCCAACCTTTTAAAGATATGCGAGATTTTCGCGTAGAGGGATCCAATACTAGTCAGGGGATAACCTGGTTTAGGGCAGATCCTAATTTTGTTCCTACCCTGGGATTAGAGATGAAAGATGGGCGAGCCTTTCAACAGGAAATGGGAACAGATTCTTCGGGCATTGTACTGAATGAGGCTGCTGTTCGAACTTTAGGTTTGGAAAATCCGGTGGGCCAATATATTGTCAAAAACCAGGGTGCGCCTGATGAGGAAAAATTGCAGATCATTGGGGTGGTGCAGGATTTCAATTTTGAATCCTATTACAATGAAATAAAACCTTTGGCTATCCAATATTACTTCCCCGACTTTCAGCGAGATTATGTCGCGATTCGTTTGGCAGCCGGGCAAACAGAGGCTGGCATAGCGGCCGTTAAGGCGACCTGGAACCAGTTTCAGCCCGGTAATCCATTGGTGTTCTCTTTTCTGGATCAAGATTTTGATGCTTTATTTCGGGCCGATCAGCGATTGGGACGTACCTTAGGCGTGTTTACCATTCTAGCTATTATCATTGCCTGTCTGGGCTTATTTGGACTCTCCGTTTTTAACACTGAAAGGCGTGCTCGAGAAATTGGCATTCGCAAAGTTCTGGGGGCTAGCTCCAGCCAAATCGTACAACTATTATCGAAGGAGTTCACGCGCTTGGTGGTCTTTGCCTTATTGATTGCTATTCCGCTCTCCTATTGGTTTATTAGCGAATGGCTAGCCGGGTTCCCTGTGCAAATGGCGATCCCGATCTGGGTTTTTGTCATGGCTGGATTGGGCGCGATTAGCTTAGCTTGGTTTACGGTAGGCTTGCAATCTTTGAAGGTAGCAGTGGCAGATCCCGTTAAGAGCTTAAAGGAGGAGTGATAGGGGAATCGTCGCTGCTCCGACTTGGTAGGCTGTATGTCTTCTTGGCCACTTGCTTGGCAGGCTAAGAAGACATAAAGCAGAATCAAGTAAATCTCCGACTATGTTAAGAAATTACCTGAAAATTGCTATCCGGTCTCTTTTCAAAGACAAGGTGATAGCCGCCATCAATATCCTCAGTTTGGCTATTGGTTTTGGGGGTGTTATTGCCATTTTCTTTTATGTCCACCATGAAATGGGCATCGATCAACAGCATGAAAATAGTGATCGTGTGTTCCGCTTAACCTACGATGAAACGGTTAAGGTACCTGATGGCAGACAACTCGTTACTACCTCGCCTCCCATGGGCCCTGCCATGGTCGATAACTATCCGCAAGTAGAAGCGGCTGTTCGATTAAGATACACGCAAGATCTTATTGTGGCTTACCAGGATCAGCAACATTATGAGCAAGATTTGGTATATGCTGACCCTGCCTTTTTTGACCTCTTTAGCTTTCCGCTCCGGGCTGGCAACCCCAAAGCAGCCCTCGCTGCGCCCAACTCTATTGTATTGACACCAGAGATGGTGGCACGTTATTTTGGTTCGGAAGATCCGATGGGGAAAAATTTGATCTTGGATGGGGAAACCTCCCTGACCGTAACAGGAGTGCTCGAAGAATCGCCGCGACACAGTCATTTGGATTTTGATGGTTTAATTTCCTTCTCCACTTTTAAGGTGCCTTTTGGATATCCCGTCAATTTGCAGAGTTGGGGATGGATTTCTTTTCATACTTATTTGTTGCTCAATGAGGCAGAAAGTGCGCCACTGGTGACGGCACAATTGGATCAATTTTTGGCGGATAATATGAGTGCGCAAAGGGCAGAACGGGCCACTTTGCACCTCCAGCCTTTGCAGGATGTTTATTTTCATTCCGGGGCCATGCTCAATAGCAATGCCCATAAGAATGGCAGTTTGGTCTATACTTACGGATTGTCAGTGTTGGCATTTCTGCTCTTGCTGGTAGCGGGCTTCAATTACATGAATATTTCTACGGCCAGATCGATCAAGCGTGCGCGCGAAACCGGTATTCGAAAAGTGATGGGTGCCTTGCGCCAAACACTTTTTGGACAATTTATCGGAGAGGCCATCGTCGTGGCCTTATTTAGCTTAGTCGTTGGCTTGCTTTTGGTTGAATTGTTTAAAGGCTACCTATTTGGGGTCTTAGGTCTGCACAGTGAATGGTCTATAATGGATTATTTGCTCCTGATTCCGGCTTTCGTGGTTTTAGCCATTATTGCTGGCTTTCTGGCGGGCCTTTATCCCGCCTCCGTCTTATCCCGGTTTAGAATCGTAGATGTTTTAAAAGGCCAGGTGAAAACAGGCCAGAAAGGCTTGAATACCCGCAAAGCCCTGATTATTGCCCAGTTTGTGGTGACTGGTGCTTTGATTGCTTCGAGTTTGGTCGTGACCCAGCAAATGAGATTTATTCGCAATAAGGAACTCGGTTTTGACAAGGAACAGTTGGTTAGCCTGACGATGCAAACGCAAGATTTTCTAGACCGTTACCCCTTAGCATCGCAATTATTTACCCAAAATCCTAATGTCTTAAGCTTTTCGGCAGGAGATATATTTGACGATGATTATGGCTCTGTTCCGATTATTCCGGAGGGAGTGAATGCTGAAGATGCCAGTGCGATGAACTTAATGGGGGGCTATTTTGGCTATCTCAGTACATTGGGCGTGAAAATGGTCGAAGGCCGGGATTTCTCTAGCGCACATCCTAGCGATTCATCTAATGCCGTGATTATTAATTCGGCAGCGGCCAAGGTTTTTGGTTTTGATAATCCCCTTGGACAGAAGCTACAGGTGAGTAATATCAAAGAAGCAGAGATTATTGGCGTGACGGAGGATTTCAATTACAAATCACTACACGACCCCGTTGGTCCGCTCGTGATAATTGTACCAGAAACCAGGATGCGGCATTTTATTCTTCGGGTAAAAACAGAGGACATCCAGGAAACCGTCGCCTCTCTCCAAGGTGACTGGGCACAATTTGCTGCGGATCTTCCCTTCGAATTTGCCTTCATTGATGAACAAATGAATGAGGTGTATCAAGCTGATCAGGGCTTTTCGGGTCTCATCCACTTCTTTAGTATCCTGACGATCTTACTGGCTTGTTTGGGTCTGTATGGCTTGATGGCCACCATGGTGCAATTTCGCTTAAAGGAGATTGGCGTACGAAAAGTACTAGGGGCTACCACGGTGCAGATTACCACCTTGCTGTCCAAGCAATTTATGCTGCTACTATTGATTGCCAATGGCCTAGCGATACCGATGGCCTACTTTGCCATGCAATCGTGGCTCGAGAATTTTGCCTACCATATTGATTTACATTGGTCTGTATTTGTATTGGCCAGTATATTGACGATAGCCCTGGCCCTGGCTTCCATCTTACACCAAAGCCTAAAAGCAGCCTGGAGCAACCCGATACACAGCTTACGAGAAGAATAAGAACTTGTTGAAAAACAACTGTGATGTGCTAGCCAATTGCTGAGACTTTGCCCAGTAGAAGTTCAGCACCGAATAATTTCATATCTAAAACTCCGACTATGTTACAAAATTATCTAAAAATCGCTTGGCGAAACCTATCCAAAAATAGGTTGTATTCTGCCGTAAATATCTTTGGTTTAGCCATTGGCATGACTGCTTGTCTATTGCTTTGGCAATACGTTCGATTCGAAAAGAGTTATGATGAGTTTCATGCGCAGAAAGATCGCTTGTATCGTGTAGCGATGTACAAATATGAAAAGGGCGAGCCCGAGCAAAACTTTGCTTTTACCTATCCCGCCGTAGCGCCCAATCTCAAGAAAGACTTCCCAGAAATTGAAGAAGCTATTCGCATGCGGCAAACTAGATTTGTTGTAAAATATGAAGATCAAATTCACCCCGAGTTTCCCTTTTTTGTGGATGAACCCTTTCTTGAAATGTTTTCCTTCCCAATGGTCGCGGGCGATCCAGCCACTGCCTTAGAGGGAGCGAATTCTGTGGTTATTTCTGAGCGAATAGCCAAGAAGTACTTTGGAGAGGCGCAGGCCATGGATCAAACGCTCATGCTGGAAACTAATGGAGAACTCTTGCCTTTCCAGGTGAGTGCGATCATGGAGGATACACCAGAAAACTCCCATATGCAACTGGACCTCTTGATGCCCTACAAAACCTATTCTAATTATGTAGCTCAGTTTGGAGCAGATGCGGAGAACAATTGGGGCTGGTCTGATTTTTATACTTATGTTTTGCTCAAACCTGGTACCAATGCCGAGGCTTTATCGGCTAAGCTACCTGACTTTATCCGCCAATATAAGGGAGAAGAATTTGAACAATATGGTTTTGAAATTGCATTGCGACTACAAGCTGTACCCGATATTCACCTCGAATCTGATTTGGGCTATGAACTACGGGTAAATGGGAATGCCAAATACGTCTTTTTCCTAGGTGTTATTGCTTTGTTTATCCTACTGATTGCTTGGGTCAATTATATCAATCTATCGACAGCTAGGGCTATAGATCGGGCTCGCGAGGTAGGCGTCCGCAAAGTCAGTGGCGCTACAAAAGGGCAGTTGGTTCGTCAGTTTCTACTGGAAACAGGAGTAGTTAATGGCCTTGCCTTTGTGATGGCCTTGAGTCTCTATTATTTCGGTATGCCCTATTTTGAAATACTAAGTGGGAAACCGCTAGGGGAGTCCCTGTTGCAAGATCCTCGTACTTGGGGCCTTATGTTAGGTGTTTTGGGTGCGGGGGTATTATTAGCTGGATTATATCCTGCCTTTGTTTTGTCTTCCTTTAGACCGATTCGAGCCTTAAAGAAAATGGTCCAAGATGGTGGGAATGGACAGAATATCCTTCGCAAAGGTTTGGTGGTTTTCCAATTTGCTGCTTCCATCGCACTGATTGCGTCTACCTTTGCGATGTTTCGCCAGCTTCAGTTTATGCAAAACCGTTCTTTAGGGGTTAATATCGATCAAACGTTAGTACTACGGGATAATAGCTCACAGGATAGCAGTTTTGTGAGTCGAGTAGCCGCCTTCAAAACGGACCTTTTGGCTAATCCCAGTATACAAACCTTTACTGCCTCGGGCGATGTGCCGGGCAAAGAGGTAGGGGGTTCCTCAAACTTGCGCCGAATAGGTGATGAAAATCAAAGCTTAAAACGTTGTCGAATTTATGAAGTAGATACTGAGTTCTTCACCAATTACGGCCTGGAGCTAATCGCTGGCCGCGGGTTTGAAGAAGACAGAGGAACCGATGACCAGGCCGTAGTGCTCAATGAGACCGGGGTTAAGGTCTTAGGTTTTAAGAGCCCTGAAGATGCAATTGGAAAGGAAATTGCCACCCCAAATGGCGAAATGATCATGCCCGTTATCGGCGTGATTAAGGACTATCACCAGGAAAGCTTGAAGTTTAATTTCAAGCCCATTGTATACCAGAAAGAAGATTTCGGATGGAATTATTACTCCTTGAAAGTCAATACAGCCGAGCCTGCCCATTTAATTTCGTTTGTGGAAAACCAATGGAAGGTACACTTCCCCAATACACCATTGAGTCACTTTTTCCTAGATGACTTTTTTAACCGTCAATACCAATCCGATCAGCGCTTTGGTTGGATTGTGAGCCTTTTCTCTAGTTTAGCCATCATTATAGCCTGCCTAGGTCTATTTGGCTTATCTGCTTTTAGCATCCGCAAACGCACGAAGGAGATTGGCGTGCGAAAAGTACTAGGGGCACAAGTAGATCAGATATTACTATTGCTGTCCAAGGATTATTTCCGATTGATTCTAATCGCGAGTGTGATTGCCCTGCCTTTGGCCTTTTGGGGCATTACCACCTGGTTGAAAAGCTATGCTTACGCTATTGAATTGGGGATTTGGTTTTATGTATTGCCCGTTTTGGCGGTCTTATTGATAGCGGCTCTAACAGTATGCTATCAGTCGATCAAGGCCGCTTTTGCCAATCCGATCAAAGCCTTACGGTATGAGTGATTTTGCTTTCAATTGACTCAAAAGCACAAAAATTGTCAGAGAACTCATTTTGAAAGGTAAAAATGCCCCCTCCACATGAAGATGTGGTTGATGAGAATCCTAGTTGCCGGTATATTTGGGGTATTATAAACCAATAACCCAAGTAAGATGGCACTAAAATCAGTGATTGCACAGGCGCGAAACTACTATATGAATGGAAATATAGGCGCGGAAAACTTTACCGTGATTACCGCCTTTAATAAAGATAAAGAAAGTGGTGTTGAAGAGGTCGCTATTGTATTCGTTGACAAGCCTAGTAACCAGATAAGAAAAGGAGTGACTTTTGCACAAGGTCGACTCATTATGGAGATGTCATTGAACTTTTGTGGACCGATCGTGGATATGCTACGCCATGAAAAGCCGATTTTAGCTCGGTTTCACTACATGGAAGGCCCACAGCGTCACTTCGAAAATTTCGAGTTGTTCACGATGCGTGAACACATAGGAGAGGAAGAAAGTTAGGATCTGAAAAAATCAGCATTCATAAACCAAATATTATACCTGCCCTGCTTGCCAATTAACTTTGGTCAGCAGGGTATTTATGTTGGGATAGGGGATACTTGTCCCATTCGTTCTGCCTACATTTTTGCGGCTAAGCAGAACCGTGCTACGGCTGGGCTGAATACACCTACGGTTTATCCTATTAAATCGACAGCTCAGTCTGCTTTCTTTGCAAATAGCCCTCTTTCTGGGCCATATTTGAAGAAAAAAGAGCGATATGAAGATGCAGTACATTTTACTTTTGGGCCTTACACTACTACTAGCGTATACGCCGTCCATGAGTCAAAGCTGGATCAAAGGAAAGGTAGAGACGGCAAAGGGGGAAGCGATCATTGGCGCCAATATCTACCTGGAAGATACTTATGATGGAACCTCTTCAGACCTGGAGGGACATTTTATTTTTCAAACCTCAGAAAAAGGGGCGCAAACACTCGTAGCTTCCTACTTAGGCTTTAGTGATACTCGTCAATCAGTAGACCTGAGTGGCGATACCTTAAGGATTGCCATTGTACTCAAGGAAAACGCTTTTGAATTACAAAATGTGGTGATTACAGCCGGTGCCTTTGAAGCGGGAGGAGAAGGAAAAAGGGAGGTGCTCAAGCCTTTAGATATTCTAACGACAGCCGGTGCAACCGGAGATATAGCTGGTGCTTTGAACACTTTACCCGGTACGCAAACGGTAGGCGAATCAGGCCGGCTTTTTGTAAGAGGAGGGGAGGGCTATGAAACCAAGACTTTTATCGACGGAATGCAGGTCATGAGTTTCTATAGTGCAGCGGCGCCCAATACACCTGGTCGATCTCGTTTTATGCCTTATATGTTTAGTGGGACTAGCTTTAGCACAGGGGGATATTCTGCCGAGTATGGGCAGGCACTTTCTTCCGCCTTGATTTTGAATTCCAAATTCTTAGCTACCCAAAACCGGACGGACATTTCATTGATGAGTGTGGGAGCCGATGTGGGACTGACTAGAGCCTGGGACAATGCTTCGCTGGTGGGTAAGCTACAGTATACTGACCTTGATCCTTATATGGGCTTAATCAACCAAGATATTGAATGGATAGATGCGCCCACATCGGGAGAAGTTTCTTTGGCTTTTCGACAAAAGCTAAGTTCAACAGGGATACTAAAGCTATTCGGTAATTTCAATCGAGCTGATTTTAGCTTAGATCGCAGTGATATCCTAGACCCCTCTCAAAAAGTAAGAACAGACATTGGTAATCAATACCTGTATCTCAATGGAATCGTGCAAGAATCATTAGGTGCGGACTGGACGCTGAGAGGAGGACTTTCTTATACCCGCTCGGATGATGATATTCGCCTAGATGAGTCGGAAGTCGCCCAGGAGGAAGCCGGTTTACATGCCAAACTGATATTGAGCAAGACCTTTTCAAATAATACGGCCCTAAAGGTAGGAGCAGAATATTTTGACCGGCAATTTGTCCAGGACTATCATCAGACCACCGATATTTTTACGAATCGCTATGATTTTCATGAAAAGCTTGGGGCGCTATTTGTAGAATCGGATATTTATTTGACTTCTTCTTTGTTGGCGAGAGCCGGGTTGCGGGCAGAATATTCGGCTTTGAATGAGCGCTTTCACTTGGCTCCCCGTTTGTCTCTAGCTTTGAAAACATCAGCCAAAAGTCAAGTATCTCTGGCCTATGGACGCTTTCAGCAGGCTGCAGATCGAAGATGGTTGATGGTGGCTAATGGTTTAGGAACGGAAAAAGCCGATCACTATATTCTCAATTACCAAGTCAGTGATAAGGGGCGGACTTTCCGCACAGAAATTTTCCAAAAAGATTATCGTGACCTAGTGAAGTTCCTTCCGGGAGGAGGGCAGCTAGCTACTGACTTCTCGAATACAGGAATGGGGTATGCCCGTGGGTTAGAGTTGTTTTGGAGAGATAGCAAAAGCCTTCGAAATATCGACTATTGGGTATCTTATTCTTACTTGGATACTGAACGAAATTACCAAGACTTTAGCGCTCAGGTGAGTCCGCATTTCGCTTCTAAGCACAACCTTTCGGTGGTATACAAGCATTTTTTGAATCCTATTAAAAGTCAAGTTGGCTTCACTTACAGTTTTGCTAGCGGGCGTCCTTATGATGATCCGAATGCTACCGAATTTATGCAGCAACGAACTCCTGTATACCATGACCTGAGTGCCAATCTCAGTTACTTGTTTCGACAAAATATTATCATTCACTTAAGTGCTAGTAATGTACTAGGACTCGACCAAGTGTTTGGCTACGAATTTGCCAATGCAACGGATGAAAAGGGATACTACCCTAGTAGAGCCATTCGCCCGCCTGCCAAACGCTTCCTATTCCTTGGCATTTTCATTACGCTTTCGAAGGAAAAAACCATGAATCAGTTACCTAATTTATAATGAAGTTGTTTTAAAATAGATAGATGATTTATTTGCAAGCCATTGAAATCCAATACGTCAGCTATTTTTCCAACCGTACTTTCCAAGTACGCTTCTCAAAATGAGCTTCGTCTTGTATTCCAAGCCCTTACAACTAATTTCAACCTCCATTTTAAAACAACTTCAGTAACAACTTCTAAAAAAATAACAAGATGAAAAAGTTCGATTTGATCCTTTGTGCATTGTTTTTTAGTTTGATTATCGCCGCTACGCCTAGTGATGCTTATGAGAAGGCCATGCAATCTGCCATTGAAAGCCTATTTAGTGCCGAAAGTCTAGAAGATTATCAAGCAGTGAGCAATAGCTTTGACCGGATTGCGCAAAAAGAAGCCAAGGAATGGCACCCTAAGTACTACAAGGCATATGCTCACATTATCATGAGTACTAAGCTGCAAAATGCAACCGAAAAGGATGACCAATTGGATGCAGCTATGGAATTGCTAATTGCTGCGGATGCCCTTTCACCTAATAACAGCGAATTACTAACCTTGGAAGGTTTTGTCCACATGATCCGTGTGACGATTGATCCGGGAAGTAGAGGCCCAGAATATGCAGGACAATCTATAGGGGCTTTGCAAAAAGCGATTGGGATGAATCCGAAAAATCCTAGAGCACATATGCTACTATCAGACATGCAAATCGGAATGGCACGCTTCATGGGGGGCGATAACAGCGAGGGCTGTGCGACACTGAAAAAGGCATTGGAACTATATGAAAATGAAAAAACAGAACACGCTTTGGATCCTAACTGGGGAAAAGAGTGGGCTTTGTCGAAGAAAGGACAGTGTGAATAGGGGAGGGTGAAAGGGTGAAAGGGTGAAAGGGTGAAGTGGTGCCAATCAAGCCCGCAACTCCCCAACCCGCAACAACTTTTATGCAAAATAATTATCTTCACCCTTATGGATGATTGGGCGAAATTTTGGCGGAGGCAACTGAAAGAGTCGCTACTAGTTTTTGCGCTGGGTTTTCTCAGTACGGGTTTCTTTTGTACTAGCTGTTGGGGTGATTTTGGCAGGTATTGGGATGATTTTATCGTCACCGGTTTATTCTGGCTGATACTTTGGAAAGGGAATGAATGGGTAGCTAGTCTGAAGTTTGGTAGCTTCAATTGGGAAAACAATCCAACCGGCCGTTTGATACTGGGGGTGATTGCCCATGTTTTATACACCTTCCTAGCTAGTTTTACCGTTGATCAGGTAGTGGGTTTTATTTACCGCGGTCGATTTAGAGTTGTTAACCTCAGTGAGGCCTTTAGTCAGAATTTTACGGCTATAATAGTAGCCTTAGTTATCTCCTTATTTATGATGGCCAGAGCATTTTTATTCAATTGGAGAGAATTGGCGATTCAAAATGAGAAGCTGAAAACAGAGTCGATGGCTTCGCGCTTTGCCTCTCTGAAGGCACAGGTCAATCCTCATTTTTTATTCAATAGCCTCAATGTATTATCGGGTTTGGTGTACCAGGATGCAGATCTTTCCGCCCGTTTTATTAAAAAACTAGCGGAGGTCTATCGCTATGTCTTGGACCAGCAGGAACAGGAATTGGTGCCTATCTCAGAGGAGTTGGAGTTTGTGGAGGCAATTGTATTCTTACAGCAGATTCGCTTTGGAGAGAACTTAAAAGTGGAGGTGAATATTCCTGCCGATTCCGCTTATTTGATCCCTCCGCTGGCTTTGCAAATGCTGATTGAAAATGCGATAAAACACAATGTTATCTCAGCGGCCTCTCCTTTGAAAATTGAAATGGAGTTGACAGACGATTACTTCGTGATCAGTAATACTTTGCAACCCAAAACGGTCATGGGGGAAAGCCTGGGATTAGGCTTAGAAAATATCCGAAAGCGTTATGGCTTTTTGACGAATAAAAGTGTGCACGTCATCAAGGATGATGGCAAATTTGTCGTAAAACTTCCCACAATAGAAGAAGAATGAATCGGATATTGATTATCGAAGATGAGCCTTTTGCGGCTGACCATCTTGAGCGAATGATTGGCCAAACCCGGCCAGGAATGCAAGTCATGGCCAAGCTGCCAACGGTCGCAGAATCTATTGCTTGGTTGCAGGCAAATCGGGATTACGATTTGGTTTTTACGGATATCCAATTGGCAGATGGCATTTGTTTCGAAATCTTTCAAGCCGTAACGATCGAGGCACCGCTTATCTTTACAACGGCCTATGATCAATATGCCTTGAAGGCTTTCAAATTGAATAGCATTGACTACTTATTGAAGCCTATCGATAAACCCTCTCTCCATACCGCTTTTGAGAAATTGGAAAAATTGCGCCAAAGTTCTCCTACACCACCTACTTTCTCACCACAGCAATTACAACAGCTGCTACAATCCTTGCAGCCCTCTTATAAACAGCGTTTTGCGATCAAGATTGGCGATAACATTCGATTGGTACCGACGGCTGAAATACTCTATTTTGAGAGCCAGCATAAAATGACCTACCTCACTACCGAAGCAGGTAAAAGATACCCGATCCAGTACACCTTGCAAGAGTTGGAGGGTTTGGTAGATGCTAATCAGTTCTTCCGAATTAACCGCCAAGTTTTATTGCGAGATCGATCGATCCAGGGGGTAGCGATGATTAGCAATAGCCGCTTGAAAGTGAAAGTTCCCTTTGCGAAGGAAGATTGGATCGTCAGTCGAGAACGCTGCCAGGATTTTAAAGAGTGGTTGAACCAGTAGCACAACCCCAATGTGTCGCTGTTGAACTAATCGCAGGTGGAAAACACTTGCAATGACATTCACCGCAGGAGTAAGACCTCACCTTTGAAGTTTTCCACCTCTCCATCCACAAGCTCTACTACTGTAAAATAAGTATAGATTCCAGCGGATAGTAGCTTTCCATTCAGCTGACCATTCCAACCATTGGCCGCCGTATTAGCTGGAAAGTTTTGGGCTTCAAAAACCATACTGCCATATCGATCAAAGATCACCAATTGCCGGACAATTTCAATCCGAGCGGCGTCTCCTTGGATATAAAAGATGTCATTTTGGCCATCCTGATTAGGTGAAAAGGCATTGGGGAGGTATACATCACTTGGCTCCACCACTTCGACTAAAATGGCCGCACTAGTTTCACATCCATTCGTACCTAAGACAGACAGGGTATAGGTCGTCGTTTGGCGAGCGATGAAGGAAGGCGTTAGACAATCGGTGCAATCTAATCCTGTTTCCGGTGTCCACCGGATGCGACTGATTAAGGAATCAGGGAGAGAGAGCGTACTATTAATGGTATAGGGCGACCCTTTATCCAGTTTGATGCGGGATGCCAGGGCAATAGCTAGGGTGGGCACAGCGGGTAGTACCACATTAGTACTTAGTTCGCAATTATTGCTATCTCTTACCACTAATGCATAGGAACCTGCTACCAGAGCGGGGAAAGACATTGTATTTTGGAAATTCAATCCATCATCAATAGCATAAATATAGGGAGGGGTACCTCCGCTGATCGTTTCAAAATGAATAGCTCCCAGTTCATTATCACAATCCGCCACTTCTAGGTCGTAAGAAAAACTATCTAATTTACTTTCGACTATCTCAATTTCACTACTGATTTGACAAGCGCTTTCTTTTTCGGTGAGGGTAAGGGTATAGCGTCCTGGCGCATCGATCGTGGCATTGACTTCATCTTGTCCGGCTACAATATGGCCATCGCTAGTACTCCATTGAAAGTTAAAATCGGAGACGGAGCCGTCGTGTAGGGCGGAAAGTTCAAGTTCTGCTTGCTGACAATTCAAGCTTCCTGGCTTGGCAATGGAAAGTTGATTGGTGCTGATCTCTTCTACTAATATGGAAAGTTCTTCGGTGCAATCGGCCGAGGTGTCACTAAGGGAGGCGGTGAAATGATAGGTGCCTGGGGCATCTATGAGTGGTGATAAGGATTGCCCTCCCGTTACTATATTGCCATCGTCAGTTCTCCATTGCACGGTATAATTATTTCCGGCGGTCGCTACATTTGCAGATAAGGTAATGCGCTCATTGCATGGTAATTGGACGACAGGATTGCTGGTCGACACGGAAAAAGGCGTCACTTCAACTTTGATGTCATCTTCCAACTTACAAAGCTCATAAAAACCAATATCATCCAACGCAAGATGGTTTGAGGTGCCAATATCATCATCACTGGCACGAAGGCATATTGTTGCCTGTGTATTGTTTTGAGAAGCCCAGTTCCCGTATATATTTTGCCAGGAGCAGGCAAAGGGTCCCAAGGTACGACTGGACAAGCGTTCGTTATTAATGGTGACTTCTATGATCGGAGGATCATCGTTTCGGAATTTGGTGGCATAAGCGGCAAAATGGTAGGTTCGATTAGCTTGCACTGCTACTTCTTGACACCAAATATCTAGATTAGTCGTATTCGACAATTTTACCATCATCATATTTCCATCCCTGCTAGTATGGTCTACACAGGTTTCAGCTTCGGGAAATAATTCCGTACCAATTGTTCCAATAATATATCCACCGGCAGTCGTACTATTGGCTTCATATTGAGAGCTGAAACCTTCATTCCCCAAGCTGAAATCGGCATTATGGATGAGGTTAGCCCTTTCATCATAGGCGTCTACCAGGAGTCGGTAGGTTGTCGTGGTAGATACGAGCACGGTAGGCCAGAATGTAAAGACATTGTTCAGATCTGGGTCGGGCGACCATTTAGCAGAGAGTACCGTACCTTCTACCAAAGCCTTCAAGGTCACCTTTTGTGCACTACAGATAATCGTATCCTTGCCCACATCTATACGGAGGTTGCATTGCGCCCTTAAGGGGAGAATAGACGTAGCTACCCCATAGATTACCAGGAAGATAAAGAGATTGATTTTACCCACAAATCTGTTTTTTATGGTAGGTGTGCTGAGTACTGAGACTAGTGCTATCACTATTGCACCCATTTTTCTGCTGCCATTAGGGTGATAGGGCAAGTCAGACTCAATCAAACCTACGAATATAATTTTACAGATGGTGGTTTTGAGGTGAAAAAGTGAAGTGGTGAAAAAGTGAAGAAGTGAAGTGGTGGGTGCTCTTCACCTCTCCACCACTTCACTTCTTCACCTTTATGCTACCTAAGCACCTACCACTTCTCTCCCTTCTGCGATGGCTGCTTCTAGGCCAGCTGGGTTTTTACCGCCAGCGGTGGCATAAAAAGGCTGTCCGCCCCCGCCCCCTTGGATGTGTTTGGCGAGTTGACGAATCATCGTACCGGCGTGCAATTTATCTTGGCCAGCAATTTCTTTACTGATCATGATCGTTAACAGTGCTTTTCCCTTTACCTCAGCACCCAAAATGATCACCGCATTATCTAGTTCTTTTTCCAATTGGAAGGCCAAAGTTTTAATGGCATTGGCATCATCTAGGTCAATTTTTGCGCCAAGGTATTGGACCTCATTGATCGTTTCTACCTTAGCTTTCAATTGATCTTTCAATGCGCCTGCCTGTGCATTTCGCATCTTTTCCAACTCCTTTTTGAGTTGTTTGTTCTCCTCTTGCAAGGCTTCTACCTGTTTGGCTGTATTCGGGGCATTCTTGAATAGGCCGCGAATTTTATCTAGCTCATCCAGTTGTTTCTTGATATACTCGGCAGCTGTTTCCGCAGTGACGGCCTCAATCCGACGAATGCCTGCGGCTACCCCCGTTTCGGATACAATTTTGAAAAGCCCGATATTTCCGGTAGCAGGTACATGTGTACCCCCACATAACTCACGAGAAAAACTATCGTCAAAAGTAATCATGCGTACTACATCGCCATATTTTTCGCCAAAAAGCATGGTGGCGCCAAAATCTTTGGCTGCTTGGATAGGTACTGCTCGATCCTCTTCTAGTTCGATATTTTCTCTGACTTTTTGATTGACGATTTCTTCGATTTCAATCAGCTCCTCTTCGGTTACGGGTTGAAAGTGAGAAAAGTCAAAACGAAGCCGTTTGTGATCCACATTTTGGCCTTTCTGTAAGGCATGTTCACCCAGTATGCGGTGCAAGGCGGCATGCATCAGGTGTGTGGCTGTATGGTTGTTTTCGGTAGCACGACGAGTGGTGGCATCAACAAAGCCTTTTACCTCTGCCGACATATCGGCAGGTAAGCGGTCGATAATATGAACGGTGAGCTCATTTTCCTTTTTTGTATCAAATACGCGGACTTTTTCGTCGCCAATCCAGAGTGTTCCTTTGTCCCCCACTTGTCCGCCACTTTCTCCATAAAAAGGAGTCCTATTTAACACCAGCTGGTATTGGTCTTTTTTCTTCACATTGACAATTCGGTACTTCAAGACTTTAGCATCCGTCAATTCTAAAGTATCATAGCCGATAAATTCGACCTCCTCATCCTCCGTCACTACTTGCCAATCGCCTACTTCCTTCTGTGCGTCAGCTCGTGATCGAGCCTTCTGAGCTGCTAAGGCCTTTTCAAAACCGACCTCATCAATCGTATAGCCTTTCTCGGTGGCAATTAGTCGAGTCAAGTCGATAGGAAAGCCAAAGGTGTCATATAGTTCAAAGGCATCTTCTCCTTTAATCTGATTATTGACTACTTCCATATTGTCAAAACGCCCTAAGCCGTTTTCCAAGGTATTCAAGAAGGCAATTTCTTCTCCCTCTATGACTTTCGCCACTTGCTCCTTTTGAGCAGCTAATTCTGGAAAGACTTTCCCAAATTCATCCGACAGCATCGGGATTAAGGTATGCAAGAAAGGAGATTTGAGGTCCAGAAACGAATAATAGTAGCGAACGGCACGGCGCAGAATTCGGCGAATGACATAACCGGCACCAGTATTGCTCGGTAGCTGCCCGTCGGCGATAGCAAAGGCCACGGCCCGGATATGGTCGGAGACCACCCGCATGGCAATGTCTACCTTGTTTTTGGGATCATAACTACGGCTATAGCTTTTACCAGATACCTTCTCGATATGTTTGATAAAAGGCGTAAAAAGGTCTGTATCGTAGGTGGCTGTTTTGCCTTGTAGGATCATGCAAAGGCGCTCAAATCCCATGCCTGTATCCACGTGTTTTTCGGGGAGGGATTCCAAAGAGCGATCGGCTTTTCTATTGAACTGGATGAATACATTATTCCAGATCTCTACGACCATGGGATCATCCATGTTGACTAGGTCGGCGCCCGACAGCTTTTGCCGCTCTTCGTCAGGGCGCATATCGATATGGATTTCAGAGCAAGGACCACAAGGGCCGGTATCGCCCATCTCCCAAAAATTGTCTTTTCGGTCAAAGAACAAGATGTGATCTTCGGGGAGATACTTCTTCCATATTTCTTTGGCTTCCTCGTCTGCGGGTAAGCCATCTTCTTTATCTCCGCCAAATACAGTGGCGTATATGCGATCTTTGGGTAATTTATATACTTCGGTCAATAATTCCCAGGACCAGCCAATGGCCTCCTCTTTAAAATAATCGCCAATCGACCAGTTGCCCAACATCTCAAACATCGTGTGGTGAGTCCCGTCCAGGCCTACTTCTTCCAAGTCATTGTGCTTACCAGATACCCGCAAACACTTTTGGGTATCCGCAATGCGACGTACTTCAGGCGTTTGGTTACCTAGGAAAAAATCTTTGAATTGATTCATTCCGGCATTGGTAAACATCAAAGTAGGATCATCCTTATTGACAATAGGCGCAGAGGCCACAATCTTGTGCTGCTTGGATTCAAAAAAGGCTAAAAACTGATCTCGTATTTCCTGGGCTGTCATCATCTTGGGTACACTTGTATTTACATGAACCGCGAAGATAAGCCTTGGCTTGGAATTTAGCAATGATCAAACAATAACTTCTCGAATTCAAAATCTGGAATTTATTATTTGGAAGGAGAGGATAGGTGAAAAGTCCTTCTGGGAGGGACTGCCAAATTCTATTTCAACACAGAGACCAGAAGTTGATTTTTGCTCAGTGCCTCTGTGTCTCCGTGTTCATCAATTATTGGGTGTGAATTTTGCGGACCATACCTTTGCACAACCCAAGAATAAGGTAGATTATTGGCGCACAAATTCCACTCTGCGGTTCTTCGCTCGGCTAGCCTCATTGGTATTGCTCACTAGTGGCTTAGATTCACCGAATCCTTTTGCGCTTAGGCGCTGCGAATCGATGGAAAGCTCAATTAATTTGGCTCTAACCGCTTTGGCTCTTACCGAGGATAGCTCCATATTATAATTACTAGAGCCAGCATCATCGGTATGTCCTTCAATACTTAGTCTAATCTCAGGGTGTTCCTCCATCATCTCTGCAATTCCTTGGATAATCCCCATAGAGGATTCTCGGATAGAAGTTTTGTTAAAGTCGAAATGGATATCATTGGTCACGATTTTACCCTCTTTCTGTAGTTGTTCGTAAAGACTAATGCTAGCCGTAGCTACCTCAATCGCATCCCCGTGAGAGGGCGCATCTTTAGCACTAAAACTTAAAATCATGAGAGAGGCCAGGATAATCACTAAGCCGCTTACAAACCATTTTGTTCTTTTCATTTTTTGATGTTTTAATTGTGCGTTTTCAAAGCATTCAGCGAAACTAGGTGTGTTGATCGCTTCAGTTTCTAGCTGGGCTTGGAAAAGCTGTTGTATAAATTGGTCAGATTGATCTTGATGCATATTTGGCTTGGCTTTTGAGCTTAGCTAATGGGATGATACTCCCCGGTTTTTATCAACCACTTCTTCAATTGCTTTTTTCCTCGCTCATAATGGGTACGAGCCGTGCCCAATTGGATATTCATGATACTTGCGGCTTCTTCTATGGTACAGGTTTGATAAAAAACCAGGTGTAAGACTTGCTGTTGTTGTTTTGATAGCTGCTGAAGTCCTTTTAGGAACAATCGGCGTTGCTGGTCGTCCCTCCCTCCCTCTTCTTGTGGTGAAAATGTAAAGCTTTCCTTTATAGGCATGTCCCTGTTATCTAGTGAGACTATCCTGTTTCTTTCCTGCGCCTTATAATGATCAATGGCGGTATATTTAATGACGGAAAAAAGCCAGGTCTTAAAACTAGCTTGTTGCTTGAATTGGGCCTTCCCCGCTAATATTTTCACATAAGTATTCTGTAAAACATCCTGCGCATCTGCGGTCTGTTCGCCACAACAGCGTAAAGCCCAGGCAAAACTCAGCGTATGCAAGGCCTCTAATTTTACTTTCAACTCCTGTGACGTCATGCAGAACGGTGGTTGTTTTAGCTATTAGTCGATTCTATGTACCTTTTATAGTACAAGGATGGAAGAAAAATGAAAAGAAGCTCAAAAACGACTTCCTTGTCTTTCAGTAATGTTTTTGTAAATTTACTCACCCCGAAAGATCTTATTTTAACCGTTTAACCTTTCTTGATGACACTATTGCAAAAATGTTTTTTGCTTTTAATGCTATTCAGTCAATCCGCCTTTTCACAAGTAGATTCTTTAAAAAACCAACCGATAGACAGCCTGCTGGTATGGCTAGATGATAATATTCTGCCGAATCCAGCGTATTATCATGGGCTAGCACTGCACACTTTAACCAAGGCGTACCAAAGCAAGGATGATTTTCTCATTGCAGAGGCACACGCCCGCTTGGCCTCTTGGCATGGGTATTACATTCCATTTGTGGAAGATTCAATTGTATACCATAGCGAAAAGACGGTGGAGTACTATACGAAAGCCGAAGCAGTAGAAGAACTAGCGGGAAGTTACTTGACTCTTTCCATTGATTACGTGAATATCAGTCAAACCCAAAAAGCACAGGAAGTATTATTCAAGGCCATTGCTATCTACGAAGAATTGGAGGATGACTTGGGTTTGGGTAGGGCATATCGCCGACTTGCAGCAATTTTTAATGCCGAAGAGCAATTAGAACTTGCGGAAGAATATGGCAAGAAAGCCTTGGTGCTGCTTGAGAAAGAGGAAGAATTTTATGCTATCTCATTGGTCTACCTGGGTTTCATCAAGACCTATCGAAAACTAGAACGATATGATGAATCCTTGATGGCAGCTGATAGCTGTATTGCGATTGTTGAACGTGCGGTGTCGAATGGAGATGGTATTCTTGGGAGAGCTTATGCACAGAAAGGAAGTACTGCGGAAATGGTCGGTAACTATGAACAAGCCTTGCAAAGTCACAATAAGGCTTTAGCCATCATTTCGGCTTTTGCCGGTCCGGATCATCCTGCTGTTGGTACTTTCCGGGACGGAGTAGGTAGGGTTCTTTATTTGCAAAAAAAATACACTGAAGCTTTGCCGCATCTACAGGCAGCAGTTGAAGGGTATGAGGAAAGAGAACAGGAATGGGTGCCTGAAATGTCCAGCTCCTATAATCTGTTGGCCGACTGCTATGCAAAACTTGAAAATTACGAAAAGAGCATCTTTTACCTGAAGAGATCCAGGGCCCTTCACGACACCCTGACCAAGAATAAGATAGCCAACTTGGAATCGGAAGCACTGATTAAGTATGAAACAGGAAAGAAAGACCAGCAACTAGAAGAACAAGCACAGCTGATCCAACAAAAGACGAAAATTCAGTGGCTGAGTATAGGCATTGCTTTATCACTAGCGCTCTTATTGTCTGCCCTTTTTTATTTCTACCAGAGAAATCAGAAAACAACTGCTGCTTTAGAAGTGAAGAATGCAGAAAATGAGTTGCTGTTAAAAGAAATTCACCATCGCGTCAAAAACAACTTGGAGATGGTTTCTAGCCTGTTGAAACTTCAATCGGTAAAGACTACCGATAGAGAAGCTAAAGATGTTATGCAAGCCAGCCAAAACCGGGTACAGTCTATGGGGATCATACACCAGAAACTGTATCAGGGCGAAAATTTAGGCTCTATAGAAATGCTAGACTATTTTAAAAACTTGAGTGAAAATATCATTGATGCTTTTGGGGCTAATGATAGGATAGAAGTGCAGTATGACATGCAGATGGTGGATTTAGACGTAGATACGGCCGTGCCCATTGGTTTGATTGTGAATGAGTTGTTGACCAATTCCTTGAAATATGCCTTCCCAGAAGGTCAGAAGGGTAGAATCGAACTAAGTTTGAAGGAAGTGGATGAGATGCAATTGCAGTTGGTCGTAGCGGATAATGGGGTAGGGCAAACTGAGGGAGCTTCTCCGAAAGGTACAGGCTTTGGTTCTCAATTGGTACAATTGTTGACGAGTCAGTTGCAAGGTAGCATGCAGGCGGATTATTCTACTGGAACGAGATTGGTTTTTCAATTAGAAAAAGCGAACTGGGCCTAGTGGAACCCTATTTGTCCAGTAGTATGTCGTAGATCCTGAATGTTGAAGATTTTTTATCTTCTGCTTGCATTCGAGGGGTAACAAATAAACACTACTATGAATAAGCCAGTTAAGGTTCTAATTGTTGAAGACGAAGCGCTAATTGCCGCCAGAATTTCGGTGGAATTGGATGAGTTGGGATACGAAGTAAGCGGCATGGTTACCCGTGCGGATCAAGCCCTGTTGCACTGTCAACAGATTCCACCTGATGTCATCTTGTTGGATATTAAATTGAAAGGGAAAATAGATGGCATCCAACTGGCACATGAACTCAATGAACGCGTCAATATTCCGATCATCTTTTTGACCGCCAATGCTGATGAAGCCACCTTCAATCGTGCCAAAGAAACCCTCCCCCAGGCATTTATTTCTAAACCCTACAAGAAGCTAGATTTGGAGAGGGCCCTGGCCTTGGTCGCTAGCCGGTTGAATGCAGAAAAGCAGGAGAAAGTGGAGGAAAAAGGAGTGGATGCTTCCTATATCCTGAGCGACCGCATCTTTGTCCGATACCGCGATAAAATGGTTAAGGTGGTCATCGAAGATATTCTATTCGTGAAAGCCGATGGAAATTACTGTTTGATTACAACCAGTGAGAAAGAATATATCCTCAGCGTTCCCTTAAAAACTTTGGAGGAAAGCTTGCCTACTACTCACTTCATGCGTACCCATCGGTCTTATGTGGTAAACCTCACCAAAATCGAAGCGCTGACGGATAATCAGGAATTTCTCACGCTAGGCGGGAACAAACATGTTCCGGTAAGTCGCAGGTTCAAACCGGAGGTTTTTAATCGACTCCGCATGTTTTAAATTAGTTCACGCTTTGAATGTCATATAGACTACTATAACTAGCACTGCGTGAATTTTTGTACTTGACTTTTTTGGCCCATAGATCCAAGGCAATCCATATTTTCCTCGAACGATCAAAGAGATACACAGACCATTCATCTCTCCCTACTTCCTGGAACTGGAATCGAGCTTGTCCTTTCGTATCCGTTTCCACCCATATTTTGGTTCCACTTTTTCGCTTAAAGGTTCCGCTCGGGAAACTTACGGATGATACATCATTGCCGTTTATCGGTGCGGCAGGAGGGACGGTTTCCACCGAAAATAGCTGTACGCCTGCTGCTTGCGTGCGCTGGGCTTTGGTTTCCTGCGACCAAATTAGTGGTGATTTAGAAACTAATTTTTGCTCCGTACTGTATGGCCCCGTACAAGTCCCATTATAAGATACCGTAGCTGCAATTGGCTTCAATTCCGCTGCCTCACCCGAAATGCGATATTTAGGATTTCTCCATTCAATTCGAGCTTTTTCCGTATCACAAACTACCCCGTAGCCCGTCTCCATCCAGACTACTGCATCCTTGATGTACTTTGACTTAGTATTCACCGTGCCTGCGAAAAGCTCTTTTCCGGCTTGGTAGTCCATTACGTAGAAGGCCCAGAGGTAGAGGTCGCCCTTTTTCTCCGCCAATCGCGCTACGCGAAAGCGATACCAAGTATTTTTTTGCCATAGGTAGGGCGTATTGGTTCGTCCGATGCCACCGTATCCTGCCCAATCTGATCCGCCTCCCCAGTTCACGCCTTTATTCCCACTGTCCACAAACTCCGAAACACCAGCCCATTGAATGCCGCCATGCGACCATTCGTCATGATCCGTAAAATTGACTTGGAGAGAAAAGTAATAGAGCCAGGATCGTTCAGCTCGCTGCGGAAAGTCAGTGATGCGTAAGTCTATAGCATAGGCATCGATCCGGTCGTGGCTGGTTTGCAGCCAGGTGTGCGTAGATTTAGGTTCTTGCGCATGAGCCCATAAAGGAAGGCTGACTAGACATAGGACTAGATAAAATGTATGCCTAGTAAACGGAGAAAATTTCATGTGCTATAGATTTGAATGACACTCAAGGGGTGAGTACTCACCCCCTGAGTGTCAAGATTTACTTCACTTATTGTACCTTCCACATGGCACTGGCCCAGTTGGGGTCGATTTCACTTACTTCAATCTTTCCATTTTGATTGTGGAGATATTGAAGCTGGAAACGGCCGTTTTGGATTCGTGCCCATCCACTATGTACGGGAACTATTCTCCACGTAGCACTGAGCCAATGGTTTTGAATTTGCCCTACCTCCAATTTGCCATTGCGTTTGTGAAGATATTGGTCTGGTTTCCATTTGCTTTGGATCCTTACAAAGCCATGTTCAGCTGGAATAATTTTCCACTGTGCACTCCACCAGTCTGATACAGCGTTGGCTTGGATGGGGCCATCTTCGATCTTCCCATTTTGATTGTGGATGTAATGGGTCTTTTTCCAGCTGTTCTGAATGCGGACAAAGCCTGGGGACACTGGTTTCATGGGGTTGGAAGAAGCAGGCGTTGTTGTAACAGGTGTTGTTGTAACAGGCGTTGTTGTCGTGGTCTTCTCTGGTACGGTATAAAAGAAACCCTGATTCCCACCGACAGCTCCAATATTGGGGCCTTTCTGAAAGTTGGAATGATTCTTTTGGACGGGGACTGCGAAGCGACCGTCAGCCATCATGCCAAAGGCATATACATCTAGATTATGCTGTACAAAAGCAGCTTGTACTTCGTAGCTGGTGGCCAGCTTCCCGCCCATCTGGGCAGCTAATGACTGTGCTTGAGCCAGGTTCACACCAGCCTTGTTATAGAACTTAACAAGTTTAGCCGGGCCTCCTCCAGTCGTGGCAGCGCTTCTAAATGCGCTTTCCGTGATGGTTGGGGGTTGAAATTTTGGCACGTTTGTGACGACAGTGGGTTTGGCACTTCTGTCGGCCGATCTTCTTTGTACCGACAATAGATTAACTGGCCGGATCAGAATGGTGGCTTCAATCGCCCAATCTTGTAAAACCAAGTGATCATTGTCTTTAAAGAACAGCTTGTGGGTATAGGCTTGATTAGGAACCAGTGCCTTCGTTGGAATCTGTCCCCAATTGACTTCGGCCAGTTCATTACCACAACAGTGGTCGGAATCCCACATTTCAGCGCTAAAATCTACCGTCAAAGTAGGAAATTGTCCATTGGCATTCGCCCGTTGAAAGAAAGGGTGCCAGGTGCGATTAGTAAGGCTCCGCTCATTGGGATCCTGAAATTGTATTTCGGAATTATGGTTGAAGTGATCGACGTAATTATCGACCTCAAATAAAGGGATGATGGTATTGCTGCCACTGACTCTTGCTCGAATAAACCCTTTACCTCTCTTATCAGCGTCATCGATATGCTTGGCTACCTTGATCTGAGTGACTTGCATCTCGTAGGCCCGCTCCGCTCTGTTTTCATAGTTTTTGAGTTTAGCTTTTTGCTTTCTAACGGCTTCTGCGACCTTAGCTTTTATACTGTATCTAGCTAAATCTGCTTGAGTAAAGCGCGATTTTAGAATCTTGGCATCGATCAAATCAGTGATCTCGCCCAATTCCACTTCTACCGCCGTCTGGGTACCCGATGCACTCCAGCCCGCTCCGGAGTCTGTTATCGTGCCGCCTACCGCATAGAAACGACTTCTGCTATTTGACAAAATTTCCCGCATTTCCTGGGACTGAGTTTGACTAAAGCCCACTGAACCACCGGCCGACTTAGATTTTCCAGGTCTAATTGTTTTCTGCTCTTCAAACTCAGACTTATCTGTCGTTTCTGTGGTAGGTTTTGTCTTACTAGCCCCAACAGCTCCTTTAAGGTCTAACTTCTTTCGACGAGCTTCATAAAAGTCACTTTTGCTTACACTTGTATATTGAGAATACATTCCGCCATAGATGACTGCGATGGGGTAATGCGAGCCGAAATCTTGTACGAATTGATCTGCATCTGCCTGTGTTCTGATACTACCCACCCGCTGAACGAATTTGTCATCAAATTCTGCTTCATTTAGTCGAGCTTCTACCCGAAAGTCTTTGTTCTTCTGCTCTTTGATATAGTAGACATGAGATTGGTTGCTCGTCTTTTCGAATTCTTCCCCGTAGGAGAAATCGACACCTACTGAAACGCCTTTCGCACTGCCCTGCCCTCCTATAGAGAGGTTCCATGCTTTTTTGAAGGAGTTTTCCGTATAATATTCTGAAGTATTCATCAGACCATCCTGATCGGAGTCAGCTCCGGTGTAGAAAAATCCCACTGGAAGTACCGTTCCTGTACTCTTTTGTAGGTAATAACTTCTAGTAGCTGAAGGCTGTAGCTCATTGCCAATGCCCTTAAAAATTTGATTTGGGGTAAAGCCATCGATCACCCGCCTTGGACGGTATCGAGTGATGTCAACGCCATACAAATTGTAACTTATCCCTAGAAATCGTTGCGCCTGATTATTATTGCCTAGTTTGCCGTAGAGGTCTAAGAAAGTTAACTGAGGACTTAATAGAATAGCCTCATTTTCTCCTCTAGTGCCATTGATGAAAATCCTATCGGTTCTTACATTAGTTTTGCCTTTGATTACCGCATAAACAAAGTCTCCTATTTGCACAGACAGCTTCCTAAATGAACCCACATGGCCATCAATCTCTATGGTTTGTTTGGTCGTTTGTTGTCCATCGCTGGCTTCCGAAACAACATAGAGGGTAATGGGTTGATCAAGTTGGTTGACAAACTTTCGCTTGACAGTTTGCGCGTCCAGCTGGAAGGTCCAGCAGAAGCAGAGTAGTAAAATTGGGGTTATTACCTTAATTGCGTTCATACTAAATGATTTTGGACGATAGATAAATTAGATTCTCTGAGAACCTGTAATTGAGTTTTCTCGTCCATAAAATTAGGAAGGAAGTCAGCCAGATGCGCTGGCTATTGTCTAAAGGGTAGGAATTATTGTCTAAGTGGCGGTGAGGAGAGGATGAGCGGGAAGTGCCGCCTCCATATAAGGTATGATGGCAGGAATCTATAGGATAGAAGAGGTATGGAGTTTTTTCACTAATCCTGTAATATTTATTCAAATTTGGGCCTGTATCGCAGCAATCTCATGTGAAGGCGGAAATGTGAAATCGGAAGGCGGAACCTCGGTTGGGCTAGGCTAGTTTTCCAACCTGTCTGTTCTGGCAAATGCCAGGCAGGCTTCCCCCTTCCGATTTCCGCTTTTTCAATCTCGTATTGCTCATTTCTGTTACATTTTTAGACGTGAACACCTTATATGAGATGCCTGTATCGGCGATTAGGCCAAAAAGGACGTGAGGAAAGCGCGTTTTTTGATTAAAGAATCTTCCAGATAGCTCCCCAAAATGTCACGAAAACGTTAAATTTTTCTTAATTAACACAATTCTCAAAGAAATAGATTCATATTTGTGCGCTTCTTACAGAAAAAACACGTTAAGACTTTAGACAAATATGTTATAAAGTTATTTGTTGATCCTTATCCCTCAAGAACAGTCCAATATAGCCCAGCAATGGTAATGAGCCTTACTATGAGAATTACCTATGTATTGCTTGCGCTACGCTAACTAACCCTAGTTTAAGCAGTACGCTTTACACACTTAAGTTTTTTTAAGACGGTTCCTAGTCTAATATATCGTTGATCACACATCGGTTTTGGGCCGAAAAGTGACTCATTTGATTAATTATATAGGAAGAAATAAAAACCGATTGGTAGGTAAATTGGTCAAAAATGAACAAAAAGTGTTCTTTTTTTGATTATAGTTTAATTAGAAATTCAATTTTTGGTGATGTTTTAGTCTAATTTATGCTAAAAAATTTTTTTTATCTAAAGGCTGAAACTATATTTGATCTGGCCATCTGAAAGTAAAACGCTCCAAGAGAGATTTGAAAACTAAGCATTCAGTTCCGCTACAAAAAAGCGGTTTAGTTTCTGCGGAAACGCTGCATGTTTTACTTTTTGGCTTACATTAAACACTCATGAGAAAAGAAAAATTTGTTTACAACACCCAGACTTTACAGTACGAGGAAGTTGTAGAACCACTTAGTATTAAGCTTCTTCGGGTATTTGGGTTTACATGCGCAGCTGTTTTTACTGGATTTTTGTTTATGCTGCTAGCTCACAGATTTTTTCCTTCTCCTAACGAAAGGTCACTGCTTGGCGAAAATGATAAATTGCGTGCAGAGATCACTAAGATGGGAACGGAAGTAGATCAAATGAGCGAAGCGCTGGCTAATATTCAAGAAAGAGATGCTTACGCTCATCGAGTAGTATTCGAAATGGATCCTATCGATGAAAATATTTGGAACGGTGGTATTGGAGGTCACGATCGCTATAAAGAATATCGTCAGTTGAAGTACTCTGGTGAGACTTTGGCCAAGATTAAAGAAAAGAGTGATCGACTCCGACAGCAATTGCTCCTACAGTCCAATTCCTTGGACACTATCCTAACAGCAGCAAAGAACAAGAAAGATATGTTGGCTGCTATTCCCGCCATCAAGCCTGTACGTTCAGATAAATTAGCTAGAAACGTTAAGTTGCTATCTGGTTTTGGCTATCGTATTCACCCTATCTATAAGGTGAAAAAGATGCACGCAGGTATTGACTTTACTGCGCCTAGAGGTACGCCGATTCAGGCTACTGGGAAAGGTAGAGTCGTAAAAGTAGGTCGGGGTTCAGGTTACGGACTACGTGTCATCATTGATCATGGCTTCGGTTACCAAACGCTTTATGCACACATGGATCGAATCGATGTGAAGGTAGGAGATGAGTTAAGTCGCGGCCAAAAAATAGGTATCGTAGGTAGTACGGGAGCTTCTACTGCGCCTCACTGTCACTACGAAGTTATCCACAAGGGCGTAAAAGTCAATCCTATTCAATTTGTGACGGATGGTTTATCACCTGAAGAATACCAGGAGTTGGTACGATTGTCAGAGACCGTCAATCAATCATTGCATTAAAGAGCGGAAAAGAAATCGAATCGCTTTACAAAAAGCAAGATCCCGAATTACTTTTCCATTAAATAAAGAAATAGTATGATCAATAGATCAACATGGAAAGGCTTCCCTCTGGGAAGTCTTTTTTTGGTTATGGTGTTCAGTATTAGCACATCTGTTCTGCAAGGACAAACCTATAAGATTATTGGCGTAGGAGATATGATGCTGGGTACCAATTACCCTTCCAAATCCTACCTGCCCGCTAATGGAGGTAAGGACTTATTGAAAGAGGTAACCCCTATTCTTGAAGCCGCTGATGTGACCTTTGGCAACCTTGAGGGGACGATCTTAAATGAGGGCGGAACGGTAAAACGTTGCAACGATCCTAGCTTGTGTTATGCATTCCGCTCGCCAGAGAGCTATGTGAACCATTTTGTCAATGCGGGCTTTGATGTAGTCAGCTTGGCTAATAATCACTCCGGAGATTTTGGGGCTTCTGGCCGGAAGCGCACCAAGGCTGTGCTAGATGAGGTGGGGATCGCCTATGCTGGATTAGCAGGTACGGATGAGACCGCTATCTTTGAGAAAAATGGCCGCACCTATGGCTTTTGTGCCTTTGCACCGAATAGCGGAACTTGTGATGTCCGAAATATTTCGCGCGCCAAACAAATTGTAGCAGCGCTAGCAGAGAAAGTAGATATCGTAATCGTATCCTTTCACGGAGGGGCTGAAGGAGCTAAGCATCGCCATGTACCCAAGCGTTCGGAAACCTACTACGGTGAAAATCGTGGGAATGTCTATGCCTTTGCCCGCGGCGTTATCGATGCCGGAGCGGATATTATCTTTGGTCATGGCCCGCATGTCACCCGCGGTGTCGAACTCTATAAGGATCGCTTCATTACCTATAGCCTGGGCAACTTTTGTACTTATGGCCGCTTTAATCTGCGCGGATCAGCGGGAGTAGCGCCTATTATTGAGTTGGAAGTGGATGGAGAGGGGCGTTTTGTCAGTGGTCAAATCACGCCGATCTATCAGATGAAGACCCATGGTCCTAAAGTAGATAGTCAGAAAAGAGCCATCAAGGAAATCATAGAACTCACTAAAGCCGACTTCCCAGATTCTCCGCTGCTGATTGATGCAGATGGATATATGAAGAAAGGGCCTGCTAAGTAATGAAAAATAAATAACTAAGGCCAATTAGCGTTATCTTTTTCCACCAGCCGTCGTTGTTCATCACTCACGTAGCTAGGCTATGCTCTTTCTTCTCGCCTAGCCTGGTGAAAAAACATTTAGCTCCTTGGCCCAAATTATTT